>Ga0139315_10024_pt1 | contig 15729 bp, 21 predicted proteins | sample In3P11_FD_99380 | JGI IMG/M metagenome (GOLD analysis project Ga0139315, IMG submission 99380) | reverse complement strand
TTTGCGCTGACATTGCATAGTTACGCACCCCTTCCGACCTATCAACTTGCCCGCATCGGCATAACCCCGCTCGCCATCATCTTCTCCTGCACAATACAAAAAGAGAAGGTCAACGGCAGTATCCGCTCCTCCTCAGTGGTGGTATCGAGCTGATTCTTCAGCTTGAAGCGCTTTATCTCGTGCTTGTTGGTCTCGATCTCGTTCTCCGTGACTTGCAATTCGTTAGCGAGATCATTGAGCCTTTCCTCTATTTGTGCAATTTGCTCTTCCGCAATGGCATCCAGCTCGAGGGTACTCCCGCTATCGTCGTTCAACTCCTGTAATAAAACAGTCAGTGATGCAAGATAGACCATGTTTGCGTATACTCACATCAGCTCTTGTGGCTACCAAGATAACGCTACCATGGTGCCGCCTACTGTGTGCATCGAGATAATGTTGCCGAAAGCCTGCATCACTCGTAGCACGCTTAATGTCAGCGACTACAATCGTCATCTCACACTGCTGTAGATAGGTATTTGCGGTAGTGGCACGGAACATGTTCACGTCTCTCGATCCGGGTACATCAGACAGGACAATACCATCCTGTAACAAAGGATTGTCATGATAGTACCTGCGATCGGATGTCAGTGCTGTAGTTTGACTAAGGAAATTTGTGTACTTACCGCACCAACTCGACGAAAGGCCATGGGCTAAACGGAAGTACCTTTCCTTGGTAGCGTGCGTTGGTAGCGTGTGATTGAAACGCACGAAGTTGCTCGCGCATGTCCTTGTGTGTACTGGATGTGAAGGGAACGGATAACTCGCCATCAGGCACGAATTGTCCATGTATCTCGGCGGTCCACTGAAGTAGCTTTCCTAATGCTGCATTGTTCTTCAGGGACTTGCTTGACAACATGAAGTTCTCGAGAGTGTCTGGGGCAACACGGGAAGCAAAGAGTTCTTCTAAGCAACTTAGTGCAGCATCTTTGCGCGCTCGATCGTCATCATCGACACTGTCCTCGTCGTGGATGAGCTTCTGGGTGGTATCGAACCATGTCTTGAACCAGTTTGTGACAAGGTCGTCAGTACAGTACTCGAGACAGTAGAACTGGACTTCAGCCTGGACTGCGCCGATGTTGGTAGATGGTGTCTTCTTTCGGAATTCCGTCACAACACTCGTAACTGCTGTACCGTTGGGCGCCTGAAGATACGTGTTAGTAGGATCTACGTGTCTCATTCATGTGGGGTAAAGTGACCTCTAGTGACAAGTCCTCGCCAAGGAGACTGTTGACCAAGGCGGATTTCCCAGAACCGGTATCTCCGGTCACAGCAATGCGGATCTCGGTTTGATACGAAATGGTTCGATTCTTGATGATCTCGTTCCAAAGGTAAGTGGCCTCTTCTCCAGCGACACCGCGGATCTCGGTGGCTCTCAAATAGTCCACGAAAACACGCAAGACAGCTTGAATGTCATCCTCAGCTTGCTGGAAGCCGGCGTGGTACATTGGTAACTTCGGACGCGGTTGTTGAGCTGGGTCGTAAGGAGGTATTTCCGAGGGGTCTTTGTCGTCATCGCTGTCTTCGTCGTCGCTGTCGGTCAGCATTTCAGAGACTGGCAAGGGTTAGTGCGAATCGTATTTGAGCGGTCAATACATACCTTTTCGCTTCGCGGGTATGGACGATCCGGCACCACCGGTATTCCAATTGGAGATAGCATGCTTGGCTTTGGTCTCAATCTCTCGGAGCCTCTGCATGTATGGTGAGATGCTGTCAAGATCTGGAGTGGAAGCTTTCGTAGTGCTTGGGGCTGAGAGCGGGGGCATGGTGGCGACGGCTGCAGATGGTGCTGAGCATTCCGACTCGAACATGGGGCTTTGCGTGCTCTCCGAGGTGCGCTGCTGCATGTCCTCCACCTGAGCGACGTCTGCAGACATGGTCAATCAATAGCCCAAGGCTATGATTGTAAGTCTCAACACCAACCCGAAGCCGAAACGAGCTGGAACCGAATAGAATTGGTGTGATCAAAGCAAGTTGGATATAAACAAGAGTAAGAAGGTGGAGAGGAGAAAGACGCTTATGAAGGCGCCACTTGCATCGTCGGACGCTTTCAAGTGAGAGAGCGGGCCCAAAATCAAAGTCAAAGTCACTTCGCCTACCGCAAAGTGAGAGAGCGATATCTTTGCTTCAGCCATGCTCCATCACCCCTCCGATAGGCAACCCGTACACGACAAATTCCAGAGACAATAGAAAGGCATGATTATGATAAAAGATGCAATAGAAATGGTATCAATGCTACGCTATGCAAGTTGAAGTATGAATGAAATTGGCCCAAGATCGACCAGGTGATCAAGGAAGCTTTCTGAAGTAATTGTTTCAAGACATGTCCACGCACCTGCTACCTGCCTTCCAACCTCAACCGATCCCTACTCCTCCCCTCGTCCCTTCTCGCAATGAGGAACCACAAACTGCTAACCCAACAAAGTATGACGCCAATCCAGGTCTGTGCCGGGCTCTTGAACAGAGTAATAGCAACGAGCTGGAACGCGCCTCGCGGAACAGCCACGAACGTCGCCGTCAGCGGAGAGGTGGCCTTGACAAGCAGCAAAGTGGCCGAGAAGACGGCCCACGAGCCCATGCCGCCGAAGAGCATCATGGCCCAGAAAAAGGGCACGTCGAGGAAGGGGATGTTGTGGTATACATGCGGGACCTCGCCGGAGAGGATGACGATGGGCGTGAGGAGCATGAGGGACACGAGGGAGGTGTAGTGTAATGTGCGGTAGAATGCGCGAGTCTCCTCCCTGTTGCATGGTTCTTCCGAGCTACTGGGGTATCCGGTGAGCACCTCACCTGCAGGCACAAGGCCAGCGACGATGTTGCGGTATGTGCGCAGAAGGAGGACGGGGTACAGGGCGACGAAGATGGAGGAGAAGACGCCGGCCACGACAGACTCCCAGGTGACGCGGACGTTGGAGCGGTACGAGGCGAAGAATAGGTTGAGGGCTGCGATGAGAGCGGAGGAGAGGATACTGCCGTTGACCTTCTCTTTTTGTATTGTGCAGGAGAAGATGATGGCGAGCGGGGTTATGCCGATGCGGGCAAGTTGATAGGTCGGAAGGGGTGCGTAACTATGCAATGTCAGCGCAAAGAAAACATGGCGCTCTGGGCAGCCTACGCGAATGAGAAGTTGCTTAGCAGCACCTTGACGATGAAGACTACGGCAAGTGGGAGCACCTGTTTGGCGATTGCCCAGTCAAACTCGAGCAGGCCGCCACCGGCGATGCCGCCGGAGCCGTTGGACAGCCACCGTGCAAAGGCATATATGCCAGGCTTCTTGTTGCCTCTGAAAGCGCCTCCCTGTGGCGCGGCTGGTTGTGCGGGCGGCACAGCGGCGCCGAAGCCTAGCAACTGTAGCGGATTGCTGGAGAAACGCAGCAGGCTCGAGACGAGGACGAGGAGGATGTGTGTGATGACGAGCTGGGCGTAAGACTGGGTGAGGGGGAAGGGGAATCTAGTGCTGTTAGCATGCACAAAGCCCGCAACATGGTCGTCTCCTCACTTGTAGACGCCCGTCAGCATGATGAAGCGGTTCATCAGCAGCAGCCCGAAACTGCACCCGCCCACCCAGAAGACCAGCAGTCCCACCCACATCTGCCAGCCCGTCCATGTGCCGAAGAAGAAGGCGCCAGGCCCGCCCTGTTGCCAGAAGCCTCGCAAGGCATGGCTTCCCCTCCCTACGTCGGTGCTGACCAATGGCCGTATGCTGCTCGCGGGCTCGTACTCGTCGTCTTCGTCTTCGCTCTGTGCGGCGCTCCGGATGCGTGGGTACGGGCTGTTGCTGCGACTCCCAATGTCGATCAACGGGACCGCAGGCTGCAGTTCCGACTGCGAGTTCTGCGTCGAGTGGCTCCGTCTCGACGTCTCCATTTGCGCGTACAACTCGACGTCGGAGTTGTCCGTGTCGTCGATGGAGCTGGCGCTGGTATTACGCCTATGCACGTTGCTGTCCTTCCTCTTTCTGTCTTTCGGAAGCTGTGCCGAGTTGCGCGAGAGGCTGCTGAGGAAGTCGAGCGGCTTCCGGAACGTGTTTTGCGTCGTCCGGGTGAATGCGCGTGACGAGTTCATCGTGCCGGCTTCATTGTGGAGAGGGAAGGGAGCAGCTGCATGCTGAGGGTTGGCAATTCGTCCAAGTTGAGCACAGGCAGGCACCAAGGCCGGGCGACGCTGGACCCTGGCTTGGGCTAGGGGAAGTGGGGGCGCTAATTTCTGGGGACGCGCAGCCTCAGCAGAGTCCACACCATGGACATGGCCCTTGATGCTCGATCAAGTGCTCCATGCCTGCCCCGGGTTGTGAAGACAAATAGGTCACCTCCACCCACCAATGTCATGGCAATCAAAGAGCAAGGAAACACCTCATGCTGATGATGAGGGGTGCAAGATATCGGGCGTGCGGACCGACTATGAGACAAGGGCGCTAGAATTAGTCGATTCTACACAGTCGGCCTGGGAGTGTACAGAGGTGCTCTGTTTTACCAGCTTGTACCCTAGCTAGGTAGACATTCCCTAGATAGTGTTCTAGAGGTACAGCTTAAAAGACGCGAGCCGCTTCGTGCAGCTAAGCTAAACGTCAGCAGGCACATGTACCTAGAGAATGCATCAGCATGGCGGCAGTCTTCCACTTCACTCGTGATGGAGTGAATCCACACATTGCGGTTCTCAAGCGGTGTTGCACGCGATACCGCCTTCAGGACGAGCACAGCTTGGTCTGATAGCTCAAGTACCTAGTCTAGCTTTTACTAGCCGCTCGCTTCTGAGATGGTGGCCCTTGCTTCGCACACACGTGACGGGACCATCGCTCCCGGGCTGGACAGTCCGAGCTCGCGAGGCTAGGCTAGATTGGGCTAACTTGTTACCGAGGCAATCCGCCGTCCACCCGGCTGCGTCCGTAAAAGCTAGACTACTCAACCACCCAGCCGCCGGTACCTTCCAAGAGCGGAAGGTCGCCAATCCCCGCCAAGACCTCATCCGCCTTCTTATTAACGCTTGTCCTGCGCCCATGGAGGCTGGTTGTACATCTTGTATGATGCACAAGACATTGCGCCAAGGCATGTGAGCATGGCCCCTTGCTCCATTCAGGAATATGGGCCGACCCGTAGTGGGGGTCTGAGGTCTACCTGTGTTGGTGGCGCCAAATGCGCTCACACCTATAGTCTAGAAGGTCGTTTTGGACTATGTGGCGAGAAGTTGTCACTGTAGGTGTGGGCGGTGACATGGCCAGAAGCTGGGCACATGCTCAATCGGCAGCAGAACCCACCATGTCAGCAGGTGTACCTGCATGATAGCAGGACAAGCAGTAGTTCCTAAGACCAGAGAATAACATAGGCATAGAGGATATAAGCCAACACAAGCCACCATTCTTCCTATATGCAGCTAAATATACCATGCAGTAAATCAATGGCGGAGGTGTGGGGTCATAGTCCAATCTAAGCGCCGAGTGCGATTACGTTCTTGGCACCGGTGGAGTCTCGACATTCAGGGAAGGCCCCCAACTCCCGCATGAAGATCGTCGCAGGGTCTGGAATACGAGGAGATCATGCCTATGGGCTAGGCACTGCCGTGGCTAGGGCGACACGGCACGAATCGCGAGTAATGGGAGCTGGACGTAGTGTACACAGGCTTAGGTTTGTGTATCGTGAATCGTGCTCGTAAACAACAATTTGAATCGTATGCTCCAAACAGGCGCTCGAACGAATCGTCTATCTTCCGTAAGACAGCCCGAATGGAGACCCTACCTCTTCGAACTTGCGAGCCCGCAGTTCAATGAGCATCGTCTGGCTAGCGTGTGCCTCGAGTTGTCAGACAGCCAGTACACATTCTCGTCATGTCACCCACGTCTGTTTGAAGGTCTTGTCAGTACGCTCGAAATCAGACATTCGTTGGGGCATGGATGCATCACGCGGAGCCCACCATAATAGTCATGTGGTCACCCGTTCATAGTGCAGTGACAGGAGCAAATGCCTCGAGGTTGAAAGCACATGCGAACGTCGGGATCTCGGGACTGATCAACTCGGACTTTGAATCGACCGGTTGTTCTCTTGCTGGCTAGAAACTACACCACACCCTTCCACCTCTCACAGCGTTGCCAGCCTCTTGGACGGCTGGCAGGCCATCTTATTACAGCCGTGTATTTTATGCAAGAGGCAGGAGAAACATCGTCACGCTCACATTCGCTGGCGGCGTCGCGATCGATGCAGCCGTAAGGCGCCAACTCACAAAATGTCCGTGGTCGCTCTGAAGGGGCCTGGAAGTTTGAATCTTGTCTGCACTTTCCTTGGGCACGTAGCCTTACTGCCTGGTGGACTGTTCACCTAGATCTTGGTTCTAGACTGAGCACGCGAGAATCTACGAGGGCGCTGCACACAAACAGCGTGGGACATGACAACCCTCCGACGCGATCACATCATTGCGCACCGGCAACAGCGCTACCTAGCATATTATGGCTTGCTATTCGCCTGTCCCCACTATCCTGTTGTCGTCTTATCTCAGGTGTGGCTAAGGACCAGGTTGACTATATTGGTATGCGTCATGCTAACTCCCAAAGAAGGAGGTGGTTTCAGCGCCTACGTGCTTTTAAGCTCTTTGCTAGTGGGTCTTGGGTAGCCAGCGGATAGGCACGCTGTCGCTGCTGTACATCAAAGCAGCCGAATACTGTATTTTGATACTTTCAGCCAGTCCGAGACTGTGAAAAAGCAACATGATGCCATGATGCAGCGCTGCCGGATAGCGCCGTGATAGGAGAGCTACATAGCCGGTCTCGCCAAGTCCGCCAGGCAGAGTCAAACCTCACAATCTGATTGGTCCAAATCTAGTCTCTTTGCCGCCTGAAATGGGATCGGTGTGTTCATCTAGTTGCCAAGAAGTCGAAGAGGCAAACGACCTTGTTCTAATTGGAGCGGTTCCTGTTGCTGATCTAATTTAGCGAGATTGGACATGCTTGCAGTTATGGTAAAGGATGTAAGGCTCAAGGTAAACCTGTACTCAAACGCCATCTAAACGTCTCTTTAACCCAGTCTTCTCGGTCATATCATCTTATTAGACGGTTCTAGCTACTAACCATCGCACATTCAGTTCGGTTTCCTCCGTATTAGCCTTGCCTATGAAGTATCTGACCGGTGGCTGCCTCGGCATGTAGATGTACATACAGCCTATCAGTAGAGTAGCGGCTCGTCCCGCACCCTTGGTACTTAGGTCCAGGGATGGAAAAGGAGCACACATCATGCTGGTTCACTTGATCTGGATTTGGCAGGCGAGCCATGCCAGATTCGAATTGGACTTGTGGAACCGCACCTAACACACAAAGGATACACTCAATGGATCCTAGGCGACAATCCAGCATGAAACAGCTTCATTTGACAGTCGAATCAATCCCGGCCCACTCATCGCCTCTACGCCGTTATCAGGACACTCACAAGGGGCTGCAGATCGATATGTCTTTGCCCAATCGCGCCATCGCCCGGCTTTCTACGTTGAATCACTACGCGATGTTATTCACATCCCTAAACTAGTAAGCATGGTAATCTAAAGTGCATCATGCCAAGACCTGCACATCTGACCCGCTACCCACAGTATCCTCTCCCTTCTAAGACTTTCCGCCCGGCCATCACCACTACCGTAGTGTCTTGGAATTGACCTTGGTAGTAGTGCCGGAACACACTGTAGCACCTACCCAACTAGGTATCGAAGATGTACGAACGCCATCCTAAGCGATTCTGGCGACTAACAACACCTTGTACCGTGGTGTAGGTATGTTCACATGGCACGGGATCGCCTCCTCGGTGACTACTAATCCTAATTGGAAGGTGCATTTGCCTCCTGCTATTCCATTCCAACGACAGGCTGTCAAACATATCTATATAAGAGATACTAGACGCCCTTCCAGATCATCAGGCCACGAGAACAGCACCACTCAGCCCATCATCGGCAGTCTTCCTCGTCTTTCGCTCCAACGATCCCAACCTTCGGTCCATCTATCAATATGAAGCTCTCACTTCTTCTCGCACTTTTGCCTGTGGCTCTTGCCCTTCCCGCCCCGGTCATTGTTCCTCGTGCTGGCACTCCTATTCCCGGAAGATACATTGTCAAAATGAAGAACGAGAACCTTCAGAACCTCATCGACACTGCCTTGAAGATTCTTAAGAAGGACCCTGCCCACGTCTATAAGTTCGCTGGTTTTGGCGGTTTCTCTGCTGATATGGCTGATGATATTGTTGAGCTGCTTCGCAACTTGCCCGGTGTAAGCTGTTCAGTTTCGGACCTGACCTTCTAGAGTATTAACATAGTACAGGTCGACTACATTGAGCAAGATGCCGTTGTCAGGGCCAATCTTGGCGAGTTGCACCTCGAGAAGAAGGCCTACGTTACTCAGGCTTCTTCTACCTGGGGTCTTGCCCGCATCTCTCACCAGAACAAGGGTAGTACTTCCTACACCTACGACGACTCTGCTGGCTCCGGTACCTGCGCCTACGTCATTGACACTGGTATCTCCACTACGCACCCCGAGTTCGAGGGCCGTGCTACCTTCCTCGCCAACTACGCCGGTGACGGCCAAAACACTGACAGCAATGGTCACGGCACCCACTGCGCCGGTACCATCGGATCCAAGACCTACGGTGTAGCCAAGAAGACCAACCTCTACGCTGTCAAGGTCCTCGATGCCAAGGGCCAGGTATGTGCATATGAGTTGTACAGTTTAGAGCCTTACTGACTAAGTGAAGGGTACCAACTCCGGTGTCATTGCTGGCATCAACTTCGTCGCCAACGACTCCAAGACTCGCAGCTGCCCCAACGGCGTTATTGGTAGCATGTCTCTTGGCGGCGTTCGCTCTACTGCCGTCAACTCTGCTGCGGCCAACGCTGTCAGCGCTGGTGTCTTCATGGCCGTTGCTGCTGGTAACGACGCTGAGGATGCTAGCAACGCCTCGCCCGCATCCGAGCCCACTGTCTACACCGTCGGTGCCACCGACAGCACCGACAAGTTCGCCTCTTTCTCCAACTACGGTACTGTTGTTGACATCCTTGCCCCTGGTGTTGCCATCCTCTCCACCTGGTTGAACGGTGGCACTGTAAGTTTGACTCAATGTATACACATTCTCATCAAAAGCTAATGACGCGAAGAACTCCATCTCTGGTACCTCTATGGCTACTCCCCATGTTGCTGGTCTCGCCGCCTACATCCTCGCTCTTGAGGGCAAGAAGACCCCTGCCGCCCTCTCTTCTCGCCTTACCGCCCTGTCGCTGAAGAACAAGATCACCGGTCTTCCTTCTAGCACTAAGAACCAGCTTGCATTCAACGGCAACCCCAGCGGTTAAGCACTTGCTTCAATAGCGAACTTCATGAACAATCTGCATTGTCACGTGATCCATCTACGCATTTTTCGAGGTTGAAGATTTCCTTCCCTCTTTTCTTATGAGCTTATGATGGAGTTTATTGTATGTATGGCGAAGGTACGACTATTCTTGGTCGTTGTTAGCATCAGTAGAAATACAAGTTGTCATGCCAAATCATTCACAAAGTCTTCAATCACTGCATTCGCCTCGCTCTAGACGCTAACATTCGCGATCGCGATCGAATCCGACAGACGATGGATGAGAATAGCGAGAACACGATTCTGTTAGCGCGGGGTTTCGATGCGGAAATGGAAGTGACGAAAGCAGGCCTCGTGTTACAATCACTAATGTACTTGCGTTCATGGCTTCAGCCATGACTCGGACTTGAGACTACCGCTGACGCCCGTGTGCCACATGCTGTCATCAGTTGTTTCGAGAGAATTACTGTTGAACATGTTTGTGTCGGAGACGGCGTTCAGAGGCGTGATCTTGTGCATTAGTAAAACGGCGTCGCGCCGATATGCCCTGCATTGTCTCAGTTGACCTGATGCAGGGTCTTCTGATACTTGCATCTAGCTATCCCAGGCTCTCTTGATCCAGAGAAGATAAGACTGTCTGTGGTCTTGATATGGATGTCTCGCGATCATGGTCAGGGAAGCATCACATTCTTACACTGACCTACCTTTTTTTTTGACAACCTTCCGGGGCTTTGGTAGCATTCATTGTTTGCCTAACTGCTGTTAACTCCAGCGACTAATGATAGCCTCCACAAGCACCAAGCAACATCAGACATAGCTAGCTACATGCGGACCAGGATGTTGTAGTCTTCCCCGCATGATCGATGCTATGCTGGCACAACGTTGACCAGCGTGGTCATCGGAAGGTCCGATGACGCCCCACATTTCCAATAAGAAGACATGCCAGGTGATTAGCCAACAAACAGCGCCAGGTGATTAGCTAACAAATAGGGGAAATTTAAAGCTACGTAATTAGGGCCCCTATCGAAAGAAACGGAATATTGTACTGCTAGAACATTGTACTGCCGTGCCGTAAACGTCGTATTGATAAGGATTTCCTAGTTTTTGTAGCCGCACAGACGGAAAGTGCCCACTTACAACGACGACGGCACGGTCTACAGGCGGTAATAAATTTTGTAAGGTAGAAAAATAGAAATCGGGGGTGTTAACGGGTCGCTTCGCGAAGATTAGCAGGGTTGCAGCCTTGTAACAGGGGAGATAGGATTTGTGTATTAGTTTCTAGATTGCGGCTGAAGCTGCAGCTGCCGTCTTCCTTCCGCCTTGGTGCACGGGCCAAGGCGGAGACCTCCGTAGGTACGGGCAAGCGCGCCACCGACTTCGTCGTCTAACTGTCGCTCCAACTTGCGCAAAACACTATACGCGATAATACATCGAAATTATGCTTGAATAGCCTCATTGTATACTTGGAACGGTGATCAAGACGAAGAACGACTGCATTCAACCATGTCCGACGCGCACCGATGAATTAAAATATGAATAACGTACTCGACCTCGACATCCAGTCACAATCCGGGCTGCCTAGCGAAGAGCAAGAACAACGAATACTGAAGAAAAACGACGTAAAGTCGTTGCAGGCTACGCAAACTATCATCAAGCCGCGCGACGGAAACCTTCGTCATAAGTACAGAGAGCGCACATTCGTTGGCCTGCGACTCGGATTCACGATCCCATGTGCGGCAGCGCCCCGCCAAAGAAACTTGATGCGTGCTCAGTTGTACAAGAGTGCGTGGCAGGAAAGTTGCAGCATAGGCCGTTCTGTGTATGTTCATGTGTAGATTTTCTGTCTGCCGAGCTTCTCATTTCGCTACTACTTATTCACGCGTGGTCGTTCATATGGTGCGCCTCGCCTACCACCCTAGCGATGAGCTCATGGAGATCATAGCCTGCAGCGATTGTCAGATTGACCGGTTGTATCACGTAAAGCATCGAACTAGTGCAGCTTTACCGAGGGATCTTGTCTTGAAATATAACACATGATTTTAGTAATTTATCCAGGAACAAATCGCAAAATACAAAATTATCCGGAGCTGTTTGCTGACCATTGAGAGAAACGATTGTTGCAGCTATATCATCGACAGAATCCATTCGATCCACGAAATCGACGTGTAGCGCGATTTATACGCATCCGTCAGTCCCACCCATCACAATCATGCCGGAAGTATGGAGATGGCTACAAACTTGCTCCCGCCTTTAGTCCCTTATCGATTGGTTGCCTTGCCTCTTACAACATGAGACCCCGGTCGTCAACGTATCCGGAACGAGCAGGTGTTTGATGCCATCTGAGTAACTTAATGGGCATATCTCTCTGGAATTTTCGAAACACGTAACATTCCTCTTGTACTCCTGTTTTGGAACCCGGTTTGCACTCCGAAGGCGCCCAACGCAGAATCTCTCGATGCTTCCAATCCGTAGTCACATGGAGCACTCTTATCAAGAACCATGCCACAAGAGCGACCAATATACATGGTTGGTCGATACTCCTTCATAAAGAGAAGAATGCTGCATTTTCATGGTCCTGGTAACATGGTCGGGTGAAATTGTTCGCGCACGAGTCAATGCCTGTCGCTCAGGTTACACAACTTCGCGAGATTCAATCCCGCTCCGCCAATGCTTTCCGCGCGATGTCGCGGGCCTTTGCATGCATGGCTTGATGATGGAGTCGATGTATACCTGGTGGTTTGATAGAGGTACGTCCTATGACGGGTGTACCATCCGATATCGCTTCTCCGGCGGCTGTTTGCACATGCCCAATGGTTCACCCTACACTCATCGACGTTAGTGCTGACTGACCAACATTATTCTCTGGATCTTCTTCTGAAGAGTGCCTGTGACGTTGTCAATAAGATCGCTCCTTTTCTACAAGTCGTCGCCACCTGTGAAAGGACCTGGTATCTTAGCGCTCATCGGGTACGACAAGACAACATGTAGGAATCCATATCACAACAGGGTATGTTCCACGGCGCGTTGGTCTTGGTAACACCGTCGATGTTGCTTCTTTGTCCAAACTTGTTGGTACTCGATGCCAACTCTTTGTACGTAAACCACCAGGAATCACGCGGTGTTAACGTCAAGACGGTCTCTTTCTGTGATCTACGTCTCTTTATTCAAAAGATGGGATTCCAAAGATACAGATGTGGCGCAATAGAAACTAGTCTGCCAGCAGTGGGGGTGGTCAGTCATGCATTGCTATGGTGTATTCAGGCCGTCTCGCTTCCCGTGGTCACGGTTCGCTCGTGCCAAATCTGGATCCATCCCACTGGTTATTTGGGCGCCGTTTACCTCCCAGGGTGACACCATACCGTCTTCGGAGGGTACCAACACTCTATACGACATACGATATCACTCACACAATCACCATGTCAAGATAAACTGGCCAAGCAAGCGACAGCTAGGGTGACGAGGGGCGAGGTGACATCGCGACATCCGATAGCCACAAAGTGCGATGACCAGCCATCTATCTCCGAACCGGACGCACACACTTCCATACCACCATATCTCACCCACTATTTTCGGTGTTGTAAAGAAAATTGGGCTTGTCAAACGGCATGTATGAACGTGGTTCGTAAAACGTCTCACTACGTGTGTGCGCGAGCGACGTTCATTACTACCCAAACCTTTCGAATCGCGCCATTGAGTGCTGGAAAAGCTTGCGGTCTTTAGCATCTGGGCATGTTGTACAACGTTGGTGTTTAAATTGCAGCTCTGCCGCTGATGCATATAGAACTCCACCAGAAGGATTGATACCTTAACCATCTGCTCGAAGTCTCCTCTATTCTTTCCATATTCTTTCCAAATTCTCCCACCAGATCCAGGTCGAAAACATGTTTATCCCATTAATTTTCATTCTGCTTTCCTCCACTCTGGCCGCTCCACTCACCAAGGTCGACGGCGCAGATGCTGTTCCTGGAAAATATATTGTGAAGCTCAAGGGCGACGTCACTTCACTGGCTGAAGATAGCTTGACGGCTTCTATATCCACCAAGCCCGATTTTAGGTACTCGATACCGGGCTTCAGAGGTTTTGCTGGAAGTATCTCCGACGAAGAACTCACTCGACTACAAGCCTCTGAGCATGTAAGACGCACCGCTGGGTTAAGATATTAATATTGACATGACTAGGTTGATTACATCCAGCAAGACGCGAAGGTCAAAGCTTCCGAGATGGTGACACAGCTGAACGCTACGTGGGGCTTGAGTCGTATCTCACACGTGGAGCTTGGTCAGACTACTTATCTTTTCGATTCCACCGCCGGCCAGGGTACATGCGCGTATGTCACCAGCCATCTTGCTGATCTCCAATCATTGCTCACAGAATGGACATAGATATGTCATCGATACTGGCATCGAGACCACGCATCCAGAATTTGAAGGTCGTATGTATCAACAGTATCATTCGATAGATGCGCGTTAACTCTTCTTTAGGCGCCTACTTTCTGGCAGATTTCACCGAAGAGGGAGACTTGATCGACGGTATGGGACATGGTACTCATGTTGCTGGTACGATCGGATCCCATACATGGGGTGTGGCGAAGAAGACGACTCTATTCGCAGTTCGTGTGCTAGACTCTTTCGGCTCCGGTACGAATGCTGGTGTGATTGCAGGCATGCAGTTCGTTGTCACGGATGCAAAAGAACGAATGGACGCCGGAGATTGTCCCAACGGAGTCGTGGCCAACATGAGTCTCGGGGGAAGGAAGCTCCAAGCCATGAACGATGCTGTAAGTTCCCATTTACCAGCATTTACGATCGATGTGTTAACACCGATTCAGGCCGCTGCTATCGTGGCAGCAGGTATCTTCCTTGGCGTCGCGGCAGGCAATGAAGGCATGCCCGCTGATTACTCATCTCCGTCATCTGAACCTACTGTGTGTACCGTGGGTGCCACAGCGAACGACGACACGCTCATCGACTGGTCCAATTATGGCCCTCGAGTGGATATCCTGGCACCTGGCGTTAATATCACCAGCACTTGGATTGGTGAAGGCATCAACACTATATCTGGAACGGTAAGTCACTCTCCCCTCGATGTGCTTATGTCACATGCGCTGACGCTCTTTACTATCTCCAGAGTATGGCCACCCCGCATGTCGTTGGCGTAGCTGCGTATTTTGCGGGTCTGGGCGTGCAAATAGAAGGCCTATGCGAATATCTTGCTGGCGTCGCGACGAAAGGTGCGATTGACGAAAGTACGCTTCATGAGGGCACACCGAATCTTCTGACGTACAATCGGGCGGAAGGCACTAAAAGCTATGGTAAACGTACCATTAGAATTGCGTAGAATCTTCGAGAGATTTATTATCAGCTCGGGCAGATCCATGAGGTTGGGGTTTGAGATCAGGCCACCGTACTTGGTGAACGTTTAGACACTGTAGTTTGACAAGGGGAAGAGAATTGCAAAGGAGATAAGTGTCTAAGTCCAGGTTGTTCGTGTTAGCCCTTGCCCATACATCATGCGAATCGGGCCGTGCATGACAGCAGCACCCGTCATTGATGAGCGGGAGGATGCATGCGGCTTCACCTGCCGTGCCGTCTCACTTCACCCGTTGCAGCATCGGTAGGCTCATCCACCTATCGCGATTACACATTAACAGTAAGAGCCTCTGATCTTAACGGCTGTCGCAACTATTGCGCCAGGAAGCTAGCCCCAGATCTCCACCCCCGAGATAGTGATGTCGCCCAAGCATGCCACGCCGATCGTCACTTCACTAGACTGTCTGAACCAGCGCGCTCAGCCAACCACAAGCAGTAGCATCACATAAATGCGGGGTATAGACTTGCCGTTTCGAGCTTAGCTCGGGCTGCAACCCCGACACCTTGCAGAACTCCAAGCCTCCCAACAGCACTGCCTCTCACCTGAGCTTCTCCCCATCCCGCTCCATAACTGTCGAATTGGCACAAACGCACACTTCTCGGGACGCAAAGACGGGTCATCTTTACTGGAGAAAACAAAGTTCCCCAGAAATCATGGCGTCATACTTCGACCTCCCGTCGCAGAAGGCCGCGCCAGCTGCGAGTACAGATCAAATATTTCAGGATCAGCGCAAGCAATTGGGTCGTACAAACACTTTGATGTCCCCAGCAGTCACCCAGATACTGGAAGGTTTAGGCGACAAACACTCAGACAGCAGCAGCAGCAGCGAAGGAGACTTATCCGAAGAACAAGACCAACGTACCACCCAATACACTAGAAAAGCCCTCAACCCTAAACAACTGAGCCAGGATAAACAAAAGCACGTCGCCGCCCAGGCGCCGCGGCCTGGATCTGGTGGGAGAATTTGGAAAGAATATGGAAAGAATAGAGGAGACTTCGAGCAGATGGTTAAGGTATC
>Ga0139315_10023_pt1 | contig 16060 bp, 16 predicted proteins | sample In3P11_FD_99380 | JGI IMG/M metagenome (GOLD analysis project Ga0139315, IMG submission 99380) | reverse complement strand
AGTTACTGTGTTGTGTGAAATGCCCAACATGGGCGCGCACCGTCAGTGCCAGCGGCTGCACTCATTACCTCTGTTGCGTATCTCAGTTTCTCAGGTTGGAAAAACCAACCACGTGCGTGACATCTCGCCTTGTTTCGACTTCACCTCTTCTTGCTGCTCCTTCAATCCATCATTACAGTCCATATAGATCGCAGCATCTACCGGGCACCGGTTCCCTACGCATTGATTGCCGTGGTCCCTTACCACGACAGTCCCGGCAAAATGAACGGCGTCTCAGCAGGCGGCACTTACACGCTCGGCCATCGCAACCGGTCCAGTACGAGTGCAACGCACAACAGCTCTTTCGCTACGGTAAGTCTGCATTCTCCATCTTCCTCGACGTGTGCTCGCAACGCGGCGAAGTGCGAAGGCGAACATAGGATGAGGATGAGGTGTCGTTCGGCTCAGTGCTCGGTTCAAGGATGAGGGTGTTCGTCCCGGTCCTCGGCGAAAAGATGGTGCCCCTCGGCCCGCAGGCGCCTCCACAACTGGAAGGCACGTCATATTTTTGGTGGGTAGGAGGTCTCACATGAGACAACTTTCCACGACAGCTTTGAGGGTCTGAGATATTGCTTCCCCCGCTTTTGCCTTGGCTTCACTACTTGAGGACTGGCAGTTGGTACCGTTCGGCATTGAGAGCATTGGATCTTTACCTGCAATCTGAAGGAAACTTCCGGACGGGAGGGGAGCTCGCGTGACATCCAGAAGAGCTTCCATCTGAACGACATCGAGGTTATTTCAGCCAGGGTGTCGTGGTTTGGAGCTCCTTCATCATCAATGAGCTTGTTAGGAAGGCGGATTCCAGAAACACAGCAACTACGAGCACGAGACGAAACAGCAGTCCATTGCTTCTCAGCACCAATATCAAGTGAACCACCGTAAGGACACCAGAACGACCACTGCCAGCAACAAAGCAGTCGCTGCGAGTAGCATTGCTACATACCCTCGCACCTCCACACCACCATCCGGATTGCCATACCGTCTGATCACCGCGCAGCTCTCCTCCACCACCACCCACAATGCCTTCAGCAGACTCATTATCACCTCCCTCGGAGGCACCACAACAAAACGGACAGCAAGAGCAAGAACAATACCGACCCGACCTGAACCGAGCACCCCAGGGCGACTTCATGCGGCCCGCAGCACGCACACGAGCCAGCTCAGGTGCAAGAGCTAACGGAAATGGAGTGCAGGCTGAAGATACCCGGATATGTGTCGTCATGGTTGGACTACCCGCGAGAGGGAAGAGCTTGATTGCTCAGAAAGGTGAGACTGCCCAACCCGCTACTGGCCCATGGCGAGTATTGAAGAGGGCGTTGTGCTGACTGCTGCTGGTTTGTGCGTGTGTAGTGGTCCGCTATTTAGGCTGGCTCTCAATAACCGCCAAATGCTTCAACGTCGGCTCCTACCGCCGCACCAACACGCCGCAACCCTCGGCGTCTTTCTTCGACACCTCGAACTCTGAAGGCGAGCGTTTGCGCAAAGCTGCTGCTGAAGCGGCCGTAAACGACATGTGCCAATGGTTCCGCGCCCCGGATCACCTCATAGCCATCCTCGACGCCACGAACAGCACAAAATCCCGCCGAAGATGGATAAAGGACCGCTGCGACGCCGAAGGCATCGAAACCCTCTTCGTCGAATCAAAGTGCGATGACGAGGAACTGATAATGGCAAACATCAAGGAAGTGAAGCTTATGTCTCCCGATTACAAGGGCCAGGATCCCGAAGAAGCGGCCAGGGACTTCAGGCAAAGAATCACGATGTACGAACGTGTGTATGAGACGTTAGACGAAGACGAGGCGGACATCACTTACTGCAAAATCATCAACGTCGGGAGCCAAGTCATCATCAACAGGATACAGGATTACTTACAGTCGAGGGTTGTGTATTATCTGATGAATCTGCATATTAAACCGAGGAGTATATGGATTAGTCGGGTACGTCCTCTCCACTAAGCCAGCACACCCAGTTCAGGGCCGAGATGGAAAACGGTACTGATGTCAAAGACAGCACGGCGAAAGCATGTACAACCTCTCCGGCCGCATAGGCGGCGACGCCGACTTATCTCCTCGAGGCCATCAATACGCCAAGATGCTTCTGGACCTCGTCATGAATTCGAAATCCCCAGATGATAAGGTTGACGAAGGCCACCCGCTCACAGTATGGACCTCCACTCTAAAGCGAACAGCCCAAACCGCCCGGTACTTGCCTTACGAGAAACTCTCCTGGAAAGCGCTCGACGAACTCGACTCAGGGGTCTGTGACGGACTAACCTACGCCGAAATCGAAGAGAAATTCCCAGCAGATTTCAAGGCAAGGGATGCCGATAAATACAATTACCGCTACCTCGGTGGCGAAAGCTACCGGGACGTCGTTATACGGCTTGAACCTATCATTATGGAACTGGAACGCTCGGAAAATATACTCATAGTCACTCACCAAGCTGTTTTACGCTGTATATATGCCTACTTCATGGGCAGCTCGCAGGAAAAGTCACCGTGGATGGAGGTACCGTTGCATTGTTTGATCAAGTTGACGCCGAGGGCCTATGGAACGCAGGAGGAGAGGTTCCATGCGAAGGTGCCCGCGGTTAGTACGTGGAGGGAGAAGGGGAGTGCGGCGGTGCATACGCCTAGTCCTGGGACGCCCGTTATTGAGGGGCAGACGAAGGGTTAGACGTGATGTGGGGTATGAGTAAGGGTATTTGGTTGTGGCTGTGAGTGGGAACAAAGAGGGAGGGGATAGCATATACGGCAGGGCACACGAACAGGATTTGCATAGCAGGCGGTCGTGGCATGGCGAGGCGCAGGCGCTTTGGGTGAGATACTCGACGGGACGAATTAGGCATAGATAGAAAGGAATGGGTGAATGGAAAGGTGAGCGATGGCGACATCACCACTCGCTCGTGTTTCCGTTCTTCAGGAGAGACAGTACGTACATGATGTATATGCGCAGAGCGTGCTGAATACTGTTCTTCTAGTGTCTACGGGTCAGTTGCCATAGCATGTACACGGCGCAATGATGGATCTCAGCTGGTTGTATCGACGGCCTGTCAACGGACTGGGCATCTCTGGTAAAGGTCGCACATCCTGTGCGCTTACACAGTGCCATTGCATGTTGTATCTCGCTGCAGGGAGATGGGATGGCGATACCAAGACCGCCTGCTCACCGCTCTTGGGTAGCACATACATGCTGGCACACGAAAGGTACTGACTACGTCTCTAGTGACTACAGCACAGCCGTACTGAACAGATACCCGCAACAGAGGTAATGAGTGCAGCCGCTGGCACTGACGGTGCGCGCCCATGTTGGGCATTTCACACAACACAGTAACCTCCTTGTGCTGTTGTGCAGGGACGCGCATGCAAAATGCGAACGGGAGAGGTGGGAAGTCGACGCCGCCACTGCTCTCTGTGGACCCAGTGACTATGGGCCACCCAGCACACGACCCCGTCATATCCCCATGACCTATGCGGTCAGCCGCCTCCACCACGGCCACCCCGGCGGCCCGATCGCACAAGCACCCTCTATCACTATCACAATCCCTAGAATGATCACCGCCCCACACAGCACTTTACTACCACTGAGAGACAAACGCACAATGTCCAGCAAGCTGTCAGACCTCTGGAACAACCGCAATCAAGTCCGCTTCTTCCTAGACGTGGCCAAATTGATCTCGCAGGTGCAAAGGGACTCGGAGTTTGGGAAGTACAATCATACGGCGTTGAGGGTGTATCGGGAGGCGTTGGCTTTGACGAAGGAGTGGATACCTGTTGTTGAGGATGAACTTAAATACCACGGGCTTCTGGGCAATACCGTCAGCGAGAGGGCGAAAATTGGTAGAGAAGAGGAAGATTGCGAGCGGGGTGGAGGCGGCGAGGGTAGGGAAGAGTCAAACGAGGGCCAGGAAGAGGTTGGGAAGAAGAAAGTAGGTTTGCTTGGTTTGGTAAGCAAGTTATCAGCTGGTGGCGGGGTGGCGAATGTGGCACACCGTGCCATGGGCGGCGGCGGCGGCGACAAGAACAAACTGTTGGGCCTCGCAAGACAGCTGATGTCTATGATTCCGGGCAAGGGCAAGAGTGACGGCAAAGGCGGCAACATGTGGCGCGCAGTGGTACTGAAGGAGATGCATGGAGTCATTGGGACGTTTGTCGAGGAGGCTGAGAGGGAGGTTGAAAGGCTGGAGCAGCTGCTTGGGATAAGGAGTGGTAGTGCTAGCAGCGATGAACGGCATGGCACGGGAAGAGAGAACAAGGGCGAAAGGGGTGGAGGTGGACAATGTGGTAATGATGGCTACGACCACGAGCAGGCCTACGATTGGCCGGCTGGGCGCGAGCGACATGTGGGGTTCGAGGGGGAGCAAGGCTCGCCTGCACCCAGCCGTGCATCCACCCGGCAATCGAAGCGCAGCCTCCGGTATGAGTCAAGGGATCGAGACGATAACAGAAGCCGCAGGAGTGAACGAGAAAGGAGCAGCTATGACTATGTCCAAGCGCCCAACACAAAGCATGCACCGCCCGACGACAACGCGCGTAATGGAACCCCAGGGCCAAGCGAGGGTTCCAGAGCTGTCGACTCCCAGTATGAGTATGGTAGCGGAGGGCCGTTGACAGCATCCTCGCATGGCGGCCGAACGCAGAAGTCTCACCGTAACAAGAGCTCCAACCTTAGCAAGGACAAAAGCCGCTCGTACGACGAGCACCATCCTCAGCAAGCTTCATACGTGCCGCCTCCGCCGCCGATAGGAAACAATTATACGCCGCGAGCGGAACATCGAACGCCACCAGCTTCACCGTACAGCCCTCAGCCACCTCCTCCCAAGACCAATGGCAGGCCCTTCTCCAAGGCAGATTACCTGCCTCCGGAATCGGTAGGATTCGCTGGCCTCAATGGCTATCGGAACTCCACAGGCGCTCAGGGTGCGGACTCGTCACTCCGGTTCGCAAGGTCCACAGGAAGGTATCAGCAGCCATACGAAGCAGCACCGCCACCCATGCCTTTCAACGCTACGCCGCCGATGCAGTCAACTCCGCCCCCGAATGCACAGTCAGGAGCCTTCCGCCCCGAGACCCAAGCGCCTGTTAACGCTGGCCCAACTCGACATGCTACCATTCATCCCGAGCCTGCGGATCCTGCACGGAGCTTTGCCGCAAGCATGCACTCTGATGGCGGCTCACAAAAGACCCATCGTAGCAAGGCCAATTCCCGCACTTCCTCTGCACGCTCGACATCAACTGTACGCCCGTACCCGGCACCTGACCATCCGTCACAACCACCCGTGCAAGGAGCACCTTATCCACCATACTCTCCGGATAGCCAGCAAACCATGTCTTCCGGTGGAGCTGGGCATGACGGCGTTCCCAGTCACTATGTCCAAATGCCGCAGGCTGCACCGTATGACAACCCAGCGTACGCCGCCATGCCAGGAACGCCGCAAGCGCTTAGTGAGGCCGGCAGCAGATGGTCAAGACAGACACGTGCCCCAACGATAGCGTCCTCCTCTACCGCCAGTCAATCCACGGTCAAGCCAGATAAGGTGCCGAGTATCCACATTGTGCCACCAGCTGTAGACGAGCTTCATCGGGCTACAGAGGCAAAGCAAAGTTCAGCGGCACCATCGGCGAGGTCTGGGAAGTCGAAGGCTGGCAGCAAGGCGTCACCCTCAATGGAGTCTGGTAAGTCCAAGGCCAATAGCAAAGCATCACAACGTGCATCGGTTAGACAGTCGCACGTCGGTGCTCTGCCAGGGGAGCAGAGTGGTATGCCAGAGGCTGGATTCAGTCAGCAATGGTCCGCCATGGGAAAACCAGCCTGGGACTTTAACGGAGTACAACCCGCTGCAGCCAGTGAGCGGTCGGCCAGATCTAGCAGAACGAACAAGAAAGGCGCTTCGCAGGCAACTCCTAGCTGTGCACCATCAATCGTAAAGTCATATGCAAATACTGCATCTACTCATCGTTCTGGCTCGGCTACTAAACCAGACAAGCACAAGGCGACGGACGGCCAGAGTGCAGCGCAGACTGACGAAGAGGACGATGACTTCTCGGAAATCAAGTTCGATGAATACAAGAAGCCAGATCTGAGGCGCAGGAAATGCCACCACGAGCCCAGCCTGGCTCCATCGGTGTGCTACTCTGGACCAAATGCGGGAAGCTCGTGTTGTGGAGCGTGCAGCGGATTTGAGTATGGCAGGAAGCATCATCATGCTGGTTGAGAATGCCTCTTCCACAGTGTGTGTGACAGGGAGTACTTTTGAGAATCTTGCACTCTTGTAAACACGGACAAGTGCCCTATTTGGCTTCAACAGTGACGAACACGAGGAATCTATGGAGAGTGCAACAGATTAGTCACGCCGGGCGCAGATAGTATTATACACGATAACGTTCAGACTCCATCGTTATGTGCAATGAAACTCAAAATTCTATGCTGGCAGCGCACCGCACTTGACGAAGATGCTCTCGAAGGCATCAGTAATGTAGCATCCCTTTGCGCCTCCCAGCCCGTGAACCGCAGTGAAAGCCTCTTCCCTGCATGCTTCGTCGGTGTACGTGACTACCTCACAATTACTTGGCAAGCCGTCGACGAAGATGCTTTTGCCGCTTTCACTCTGGTAGCAGATGCCACTCTCTGTGATGTGTCTGGTCTTCTCTCCGTCACATTGTTGCGTGGAATATGTCGAGATGGACAACGGAGTCTAAAGGCGCGCACGCTCTGCTGATCTGTCGCAGGCAGAGGGTACGCCGTGCTTGTCCTCGGACTCGATCGGGCGCCAATACTCCTGTGCGGAGATAGGATTGCTAAGTGCATCGTAGAACCCGGATGGAAGATAATCTGGACCTTTTGGATGTTCCGTTGTTCCGTCGCCAGACTGTCCATTTTCAGAGCAGGCTGAGTGGCGTTTGTTGATGGACAACGTAATGGCGCTATGGCTACAGTGAACTGATAAGCATGTAGTCGTATTCTCTGCATGTGAATCAGCTCAGAACTCACATGCGGTGCATTGATTTTGTCGCGGTGGGCTCAGGTCGTATAGACTCTACATCCCAGCTCTCCCTCCCGCAATGACTCTCGCGATCCCTATAACACTCAGGCATACTGCCAGGTAATGTCCCATACTATAGCTGTGCGAAGCAGTTCGAGGAACTTGTGAGGTTTATCGACAGAAGTCTTCGACTGGTGGCGGAACTGATACCATGTGTCCACTGAATGATTCATGCCCCATGACATGGTACCGCATGACGTGACTAATGAAATAACTCCTCGGAGGGCATGCTGTCCAGACCTGATCGCCGGACTCTCAATCATTGTCGCGCGCGCCAGGGCACATTCTATGCGCTCGTGTCTGCTCTAGGAGATGGTTCAAAGGTGCAAAGACGTGCCCAGCAACGCGTCACGCCCTCAGAGGTATTGCGACCATCTATACCGCACATCTTGGTTGTGTTGTATGTGCTCCCTGTACAAGCAAATGATGTCCATGGCTCCTATGCGATCGTAGTGCCTGGTCAAAAGAACGAAAAGCACACGAAGGTGCCAGCGCTCGAGCTGGAACCGAGTTGCTTGTTCATAGACTTGACTAGGCCGAAACCGAAACCCCGTCGCTTAATAAGCGCGCTAAAGGGCATCCGGGAAGGTGCGCTTGCATGCAACCCTTGACGTTTCATTAGACGACTGTTACCGTTCCCTCCTCCTGATCCCCACATGGAACCCCTCCCCTGGATGGAAGATGCAGCATGCTGCAGCTAGTTATACCTGGTCGACGAGTACAAGTCTCTTAAGGCGAATAATACATGTAGTGTTCGCTGGCACTTCTGGGTCCCCTCCAATATCGCCTACTGTACGCTCTCTTTCGAGTGCCTCTGCCGCTTTGCTGTTCTTTCCTACCTCTCCGAGATGTATAGCTTCACAGCACTTTGTGCTGTGGTGACTGTGGCAGTTCTCTTACCCGCAGTAACACGAGCGCAAGCGGTCTTTGCTCATGTCATTGTACGCTGCCTCCAATCCTGGAGTCCTGCTCGATAGTGGCCGTCACTGCTCGCTTGCTCTAACAGGATTCAGGTCGGTAACACGGCGGACTACACTGTTGCCCAGTGGACGTCGGACATCCAGCTAGCAGCGAGCTTTGGCATTGATGGCTTCGTTCTGAATATTGCGCCGCCGCTGGACGGCAGCACCAGTACTCAGATGGTACGATATCCAGCACTCTCAGTTGGACGAGTCGCTGGCTGACTAGTCACGCCAAGAGCAATGCGTTCCAAGCTGCCAATGGTGTCTCTACACAGACCGACTTCAAGCTGCTCTTCTCATTCGACTACACGGGTGGAAGCTCCCCGTGGTCTGACAGTGATGTTATCAGCACCATGACAACATACGGCCCGAACGGCGCATACTACCTGGTCGATGGCAAGCCGATGGTGTCGACCTTTGAGGGTCCTTCGAACAGCAATATCAATGAGTGGCATGGGACCATCAACAGTAGCATCCCCGGCGGTATCTATTTCGTGCCGGACTGGACCAGCTTGGGTCCGGGTGGCTTCTCAGCCGATATAGTCGATGGTGCTTGTGACTACCTTTGGGACGGGAGTACTATCCTGTTACGCGGTGCTGACACGGGCGTTCGGTAGTCTCATGGGATATGTGGCCTGATGGACCCAACAACATCTCGACAACTAGCGATGGGGCATGGGAGGATTTCCTCAAGCCAGCCGGGAAGAGCTACATGATGGGTACGTATTTAACGCGCTGTCGGTGCACTCTCCAGGATGATCACAACTGATGGTTTCATGCACAGGTGTCTCGCCATGGTTCTATACCGATCTGCCTCAGTATAACAAGGCGTGGGTATGGCGAGGTGATGACATGTGGTATCGCCGCTGGGAAGAGGTAAGCTACTCAACCTCTGACTTGAAGTAAAAGATGTATTTCGTGCTGATGCACAATAAAGACGCTACAGGTGTTACCTGAGTTTGTTGAGATCGTAACATGGAATGACTACGGCGAATCCCACTACATCGGACCTATCGACGATGGTGGCATTCCTCCAGGCGCCGCCGAATACGTCGATGGGTATCCGCACGAGGCATGGCTGCAGACCTTGCCTTACCAAATCGCCGCGTACAAGCATGCTTATGACCCTTCCAGTCCAGCTCCGAGCGTAGCAGCAGGGGAAGACAAGATCGTCTTCTGGTACCGCCTTTCGCCTGCCAGCGCGGGGACAACCGACGCCACAGGCAACGACTGCAAGTCCGCCATCAACACCTACGGCTACCAGACCTGCTACCCAATGGATGAGGTTCTAGAGGATGGTGTTTTTGCTATTGTGTTAGCATCCGCGAGCACCAGCCCAACGATCGCCGTTGGTGGTGACCAAGCGAGCTTTGATGGACTGACTGCTGGTATCAACTTCATCTCTAGGCCATTCGGTGGCGCGCTTGGTGAGGTAACGGTCTCCACTGGCTCCGGAGTATCAAGAGAAGGAGCAGCTATTGTCGCTGAGCCTCAAAGTGGGACTGCAAACTTTAACGCTTGGGTAGGATGTGCTGGTGCTTGTTAGGGACACAAAATGGTGTGGCAAAAGGGTATGGTATGTGTGCATACTTCAGCTGGCCGTCCGCGCGACACCAAATTTGCGAACAGAGTCCAACGCATATTAAAACACTCTACCAAACTACTGTGAACGCGGTGTTTGTTCCGGTATAGAGGACCACAGGGGTGGTTCTTCCCCGTTCGAATAACCTGGTCAGACTTGACGGCAGGTGCGGACATGATGCACTGTATCACCCTTGTCGGTGTAAAGCGTCGACGGAGTAAGTACTGTGCAGTCTCGCAGCAAGTGCATCTTCCAGCTCGCAGATTTGCACGCCCACTGACCGCCGCAATCTGGACGACGTCTACGCTTTCTGACACACTTTGCCACCTAGTGACCGTTACCTAAGCAACTATCATTCCATGCTCGATGCCTGAAACCGCTCTTTCCGACCCAATGCAGAGCCAGTCAGATGTCGAATCGAGGATACAGTTGAGAGAAGATCAAGTCTCGCGACCTTTGCGTTTCATAAAGCCTACTCGCGCACGATATGATATCAGGAACACCGCCAAAGTCGACACCGACGTCGACAACGACGAGACCGCGCTGAACGACACAACGCTTGGCCAAGCGCAGTACGAGTGGCGATCCAGGGACAACCGCAAAGGCCGCCATGTCCTCGTCCTCCCTCCTTCGCAGGTGGCTGCACTCCCCTCAACGACAGGCAAGATGCTGAAAGGCATAGGCCGGATGTTCACCGTCTTCGCATGGTGGGACATATCCTGGTGCACCGCGGTCATCTTCTCGCTTGGGTCTGCCATCTACATTGTCTGCGGACTCTTCTACTGGCTTCCGCTTGCGGCGCCCAAGACAGCCTTCCGTGGCGATAGCCTTGTCGGAGGTGGCATCCTGGACTTTGTCGGATCCGTTCTTTTTGTGGTCGGCGGTCTGCTGCTTGTCGTGGAAGCTACGAATGAGAATCAGGATGAGTGCTTCGGATAGGCGCTCGAGCAGACCTTCTTGCCTCATTCGCCAGTCCCAATAGACGGCAGACATCCAGATGCCGGTACGCAAGCCGATATCGCGATACCACGATACAAGCCAGACTCAGCAGGATGCTCTCATCATCACAATAGCAGCCTCGGCTTCTTTCAGCAAGATCTCCCACAGTCTGCTCCTGGTCACAAGTGGCGATGGCTTCCGTCAGCGGGCGACCTTCGCACTCACTATCTGCGTTCCATTGGCTTTCTCGCTGCCCTGACCCTGGCCGCCGGCTGTGTCATCTTCTGGATCTCTAGCGTATTGGCTCTACCCGGTATATATAATCACTTGTCAGAAGGAGTTCTGTACGGCTGTTATTGGCTCACTTACCTTATCGGCGGAGTCCTCTTCGTTGTGTCATCTTCATTGTACGTAGTCGAGACACAGCTAAAGTGGTACCTTCCTGCTCCGCATGCACTGGGATAGTGGGTCAGTGTTTGGAACCTGATTGGAAGCGTTGGCTGGACGGCGAGTGGTGTAGTTGGGTACTGCAGCCGGCGGTGGTGCGTATATCAAAGCAACCTGGCGCTGCTGTGGGCGAGTGTGGCGTTTTTCATTGGAAGCTTGCTGCTGTGGTACGAAGCGCTAGAGAAATGGCCTGTGGTCAAAGACAAGAGGTTGGAGAGTCCGATCGAGTAATAGCACATGATTAGCTCGATCTAACAACCACCTTTAGACATTTTGCCATAGAGCCTCACTTGGCCTTTGCCACTCCTCATCTTTCTGCTTGCTATGGTTTACCGCATGCTACACTGACGTAAAAATCAAGCGTATCCCTTTTGTCAAGCGCAGCATCTAGGTTACGTCAGCCAGGCGACTGCTGTCCAGCGGACTGGCGAGCTTGAACGAGGTTCCCGTGTCTCGACTCCTCTTCAAGCCTTATATCTTTGGCTATCAAAGATCAGAGGAAAAGTCGTGAGAGGAGGTTGCTGGAATTATCCGTATCCGCCTTGGTATAAGTGTCCGATGCTTCGAACACACCGTGAGCGTCACTCAATCGCTCAGCTCGAACAGGCTGCTGTACCCCAAATCTTTCCACAGCTCTGAAGTCTCGGCTGTCGATGATCATAACAAGTGGTCAAAGGATGTAATCGCAAGGCGCTGGGCCGGAGACATCCGCCGTCATTGGACTGCACCTTATGGACCCCACACTGCTGCTTGGCTGATACCAAACCGCAACTGCAGCCGCTGCGGGCGATTAACGGCAACTAAAATTTCCAGCATGGTTCGTAGCAAGCCTAGTGAGGGCGTAACTACGGAGAGAGGGGGCTTTAACTGGCGAACCCGGGAAGGGGGGCCCTGAAGGGATTGAGGTCTGGCGGATGGCTAAGCTCATGCACTGGGCGGCTAAAAGACATGGAGCTGATACGTCGCGCAGTCTTGTCATGCCAGCCGCCCCAGAACACGATTATCCTCCATGAAGAGGAGGAGGTAAGTTGCCACCACGGTCGACGTTGGTAAGCTGTCTCAAGGTCACGGCCCGAAGCGTACGGCTGTCGGCCTGTAGCCAAGCCTGGGCAGAGTCGCACATCTCTCCGACGCCGACCTGATTGCATCTCCAGTCATCATCCACAGCAACACGTTCTGTTTCCCTTTCGCAGTCACTTGCACCTGGATCACAGCCACATCAGGCGGAGAGAATGTCGCCACGTCGGGATGATCGCAGACGCAGCAAGGCCAACTATGACATTAAGCCTTCCTTATGGTGGCGAGCGCGTACAAGTATTACTACTACACATGCTTGATATAAGGTGCATATGACATAGCCGACCAGCAAAGGTCCGGCAGGAAGGGATCGTCCCGCATAAACCTAGCTTTTACCCAACATCTCATTAGTGAGGTGGATCGCTGAAAAGACTGCAACCACTCAACTGCCTGTAATAAGCCTGCGTGAAGGATTGAAAGACGTAGTGCCAAGGAGGACATAACGATGTTCTTGCAACATCGCCGTCGGTTGGGGTGGGTCTAAGAACACTCGCTACTTCTTCAGCATTTGCCCTCTCCCACACGACCTTCAAACTAAAACCAACGAGACCACGCTTCCATCAGTTGTATTTAGACAGAACGACGACCACTCTATCCACGCAGACCTCAAGCAGCGTTCCGGTCCTTTGAATCACTTTTAAGCGAAGAGAGAGAGCGTGCCAGAACGAGCCATAGCGCCAAAGTCAAGTCGAGGCACCCACAAGGGCGCCACGCTTGTTCGCCCGAAGCATACGGTCTAGAGAGTATCTAGCAGCATCCCAAAGCGCCTGTATTTGACGACATACTTTGCAAAGCGACTGACTGAAGTAACCTTAAGGCCTTCAATCCCAAAGCGACTATCGACAGTACCACCCCCAATCACCTACACCGCTACGACCAGAAGCCTTGACTTTCCGACAGCACAGTGGCCTTATCGTGTCCTTCGCCTGAGCACTGAAGGTACTTCACTTGGTCCAAAAGCAGCAATGCCGAATCTACGCAAGTTCCTGAATCCTTTCGCCAAACATGACGTCTCCGAGTTTCCTGACACACTAGTACCACTGGCCCAAGCGAAACGGCATGCATCCGTAGCGACAGAGAAGTCAGATAAGGCTGCAGAAGCTGGCGTGCCTGACGATGCATCCTCCCAAGCCAGCCATCAAGCTGGCGTACTTACTGTAGAGAGCCTGAAAGCACAGGTTGACGATGATATCATAGCCATCGGCCACGACACGGCTTATGACAGGAAGGCCATAGTCATCAACAAGGCGATCCAGGACATCGGCATGGGCCGCTATCAGTGGGAGCTCTTTGTACTCTGCGGTTTCGGGTGGCTAGCCGATAACATCTGGCTACAGACCGTAGCTCTCACGCTCCCGCAGCTGACTGCTGAGTTCGGCGTAGATGAGAATACGGTGCGGTATACTACGATGTGTCTCTTCATTGGGTTGTGCATAGGTGCGAGTTTTTGGGGCATTGCATCAGATGTCATCGGCCGAAGATTGGCCTTCAATGCTACACTGTATGCTTCCATGTAGATGAGTCATTGGCTTGCTGTATGCTAACACTGTGGCAGATGTACGTTTCGTTGAGTTCCTTCTTCGGCCCTCCAATCCGTGCCAATTGCTTCCGTCGTCCGGGCATCCGAACACCTTGCGGAATAGGATTGCTAACTTCGTGCAATAGGCATAGCAGGTATCTTCGGCCTCGCCGCTGGTGGTGCCCCTAACTGGACCGCAGTCTGCGCACTGTACGCCTGTGTCGGCCTTGGCATCGGCGGCAACCTCCCCGTGGACGGCGCCCTCTTCCTTGAATTTCTGCCCTTCGCCAGCGGCAATCTATTGACCCTTCTATCCATATGGTGGCCTGCCGGAAACTTGCTCGCATCACTGGTAGCCTGGCCCTTGATCGCCAACTACAGCTGCCCCTCCGACTTAAACTCTTGCAACATCACGCCAGCTGGCCAGCCCTGTTGCACGAAGGCAATGAACTGGGGATGGAGATACTTTGTCCTTACCATGGGCGCCTTTACATTCTTCATGTTCGTCTGTCGGTTCTTCTTCTTCGAGCTGTACGAAAGCCCGAAGTTCTTGCTTTCAAGAGGACGTCAAAGTGAGGCGGTGGCGGTCGTGCATGGGATTGCGCATCATAACAAGAAGAAGACGTGGCTCACCGAAGACATTCTCAATCACGTTGGCGGCCACCCGGACGTCGTTGAAGATGACAAGCTGGGCGTAGCTGAGATTGTCCGCCGTAGCTTGTCGAAGTTCTCTACCCAACGCATCGGCCCTCTGTTTGCCACTCGGAAGCTCGGACTATCCACCGGCTTGCTTTGGTTCATATGGTGTACCATCGGGATGGGATACCCTCTGTTCAACGCCTTCCTCCCGCAATACCTGGGATCTGGGTCGACGTCACTCGCCACCACGTATCGGAACTACGCCATCACCTCTGTCGTTGGCGTGCCTGGCTCCGTCATTGCTTACTTTACCGTAAACATCCCTTATATCGGGCGCAAGGGCACGATGGCTATTAGTACCGTTATCACAGGGGTGTTCTTGTTCTGCTTTACGGCATCGAAGGACTCGGACTTCCAGCTCGCCTTCTCGAGCTTGGAGGCGTTGTTCCAGAACGTGGCTTATGGTGTAGGTAGCCTCGCACCATTCCTCCCTAACCCATTACTGACGCTGTATACCCAGGTACTCTACGCATACACCCCCGAAGTCTTCCCAGCGCCCAACAGAGGCACCGGCACTGGCATCTCGAGCTTTCTGAACAGGCTGGCAGGTCTGTGTGCGCCCATAGTGGCCGTCAACGCAGGCAGCTCAAATCCCTCGGCACCTATCTACGCAAGCGGTGCGCTGTTCTTCGCAGCTTTCATAGCAATGCTGGGCTTGCCAATCGAGACGAGAGGGAAGCAAAGCTTATAATTGGGCGGGACTGATGATGAGGCCTCAATGCGTGCAACTATGATGAGATGACCATAGTTGATGAAGCACATTACATGAGTACTATCGATCTCCATGCGGACAAGGAACGGGCCTGTTGGATAGCAAAAACCAATGAGCCGTGGTCATCCGTTCAGTCCTTGACTATTTTCTTGAGGTTCAGCATCATGAGATATGTTGTTGATGCCGGTCTACTCGTATTATGCTTCATTCACGCCTTCCCATGATGGCTGTCTATGCCGTAGTACTTTGAAGCAACTTGTGGGCGCATGTACCAACCTCGTCTAAAGGGTGTAAAAGCCCCAGAACGAGCTCCTGCAACACTCGAATTTATTATACCCGTTCCACGCAAGCTCATCGGCATAAGCTTCCACAGCCCCTCAGTACCACCACTCGTCACCGCCGAGCACCACGCGGCCATAGCGGCGCCCCGTTCGACCTCTCCCAGAAGACACGCTCTCCACTGCTTCGTCCTATAGTGATGGGGACCGGGACCGCGCGAGTGAGGCAGGCGAGGATCAATTCTGCGAGGAAACCGATTAGGAGGTCTGGGCAGCTGAACATCGCGTCCGCTTGGAGGTTTTGGGAGAGATCAGGGGCTGTGTGGGGCAGAGAGCGAAGCTGAACTCGACGGTGGCAAATGCTGTATTGGCAAATATCAGCTGGCGGTCATTAGGAGGCGGTTGAACATGACTATTTATGCTCTAACATACCTGTCTCTGACTTGTGAAATATCTCCTTCGAGTGTCGTTGGGTGTGTGGTGGTCTTGCACATGTGGTTACAGAAGGTGAGAGCAACACTAAGTGACGGGAAAAAGGAAAGAGAGGTTCAAGATAGACACTTGCTTGTGGCCGCGCTAGCGCCCATTAGGCAAGAGCGGAAGACACAGGGTCATGATTGACTGTGGGCGCATGTGAAGGTTGTCCGCACGCCTATTCAAGAAGACCGCAGGCATTTCTGCGCTAAATGGGCCATGGAGAGTCCACGAGAAAACGACCATCCGCATCACGCGAACGATGCCCTTGTTCAAAGTCCAAGCAGCCT
>Ga0139315_10022_pt1 | contig 16149 bp, 8 predicted proteins | sample In3P11_FD_99380 | JGI IMG/M metagenome (GOLD analysis project Ga0139315, IMG submission 99380) | reverse complement strand
CTAATTGCTAATAGGTGTTCTAGTAACTATTATACTATTAAGCTAGGTATTAGTTCTGCTAGTTTGTTCTAGAGTTCTAGTTTACAGACTAGTAGTAGACAGCTCTCTTACTAGCTTATTAGTTAGCTTCTATGCAAATAGTTAGGTTATTTATTAGTTTAGTCTTACGTAGGGTCTACTAAAGCTTCTATAGTTTAAGTTCTAAACTAATATAGTTAATCTTTAGGTTAAGTAGTTTATTAGCTAAATTATCTACTTCTAAATAGGTAAGTTCCTTTCCTAGGGGCGACTAGTGTTTCTAGGCATAATCTCTTAGTAGAATATTAAGCTTTAGAGGCTAAAAGACTTTATTTTACGCTATTAGCATAAGGTACACTATAGTAGGGCTAGCCTAAACAGCTTTTAGCTACGTAGGGGTAAAATTAACTTCTAGAGTTATTTCTTTAATTACTTTAAAAAGGTTAAGCATATAAGCTTCTTCCTTAAGCTTAAGGCGGGTAGTTAGGTACGTGCTTATCTTCTTATAGTTAAATGCCCTAGGGTTGTTTATTCTAAGGGAGAACTTTTCTAACACCTTTATTACGTATCTAAGAGGTAATCCTTTAACTAGGTAGAAACTAAAACATTCTTTCTTAATAGTTACTACTTTAATATAGCGTTTACTATAGATCTAAAACTCCTATAAGTATTCTTTAATATTAAGGTTAGACTAGGCCTAGTATTAGATAAGCTAGTATTGAAAGTACTCTACTTTTACTTTTTACTAGCTTCTAGTATTACTTCTAAATAGCTTTCTAAGCGCTATACTAAACTCTTTCTAGGACTTATTAATAAGTACTATTATATAAGCGTTTAAAGATTATATAATTAACTATTACTTAGGTTTAGAGTAGGCTGGAAGCTAATTAGTTATAGCCTTATTAGTAAAGCTATAGTACTTAGATATGTTCTTAAAGCGTTTAAAGAAGATAGTAATATTTATTTTATTAAAGATAGGCACTATCTTAGTAGGGTATAGTAGGAGCTAAGTAGTTACTATTAGTGCTTATCTTGTAATCTATTAGAGGGAGATTACTATTATCTAAAGAATCTTTATTATGTTATTATTCTTTATTTAGCTTAGTAGGACTTCCTTAGAAGTAGAATTCTCTAGGGTATTTCCTATAGTTATTATGTCCTTAGCTTCTATTATACTATAGAGTAACGCGTTTAAGTCTACTTATTAGATTAAAGCGTTCTATTAATTGCTTTTAATAGCTGCTCTTACTATCTAATTAATAGTTAAGTAGTTTCTTTTAACTAGTTTAGACTTTACTTAGTTTTTGCTTATATATGCAATATAAGTAATAAGTATAGTAAGAAATACTACTAAAAGCTTAAGTGTTGTATAAAGTAAAGCTCGCGTTTAACTAGTTATTTATTTTTCTATCTAATAGTTATTCTAGAGAAGGGCTATTACCTCCTTATTTATAAGAGTTAAGATATACTCTATATCTATCTCTTCAAGTCCTTCTTCTTAACTACTAGGTCTTAGCTAAGCTTCCTTTATCTTATTTGTAGAGTTATTCGTCTTATTCTAGTAGATCTATATATACTAGTATAACTATGTACTTCTTATTATATCCTTTACTACCTATATAGCTGCCTAAAGGGTTATTATCTTAATCTATACTCTCTAAATTTTACTAGTAGTAATTTATTACGCTTTTAGTTAAGTTATTATACTAGTATTAGTAGGTCTCTTAGCTTATTAGTTCTAATTATGTATTGCTTTTTAGGGTATCTTATATTCCCCTCTCTTTTTCGCTTTAGTGTCTTCTAGTTGTCTTGTTTTTACTATCTAAAAGGTCTTTAGCCTAAAACTTATATATTATTATTCTTATCTTATTTCTTTTCTTATTTTACCTGTTAATTTCTATTACTCTAATTATAACGCTCCTTACTATCTAAGGCTATAGGATAGGCTGTCCTTTAAAGCCTTAAGAGTAAATTTACGTAATTAGTAGCGCTTAGCCCTCTTAAGAGTGCAGGCTAAATAGGTTAAGTGTTAATTAGTTACTATATATAGTAGAGTTTTTAGGTAGTCTCTATTAGAATATATACTTAATATAGTTTATAAGGTATTAGATATCTAGTTTTATATATTATATTAAGTGTTATGTATATAGTTCGTGTCTAACTACTCTTTAGATAGCGCCTACGCCTTATGTTCTACGCTATATCCCTTAGGCCTAACGGTCTTTTATCTCTACCTCGGTTATCTCCTAGTTTCTCCACCACACTACTAAGTAAGAATAACTTAGACTTATCTAATAGAAGTCTATACTACTTACTAAAAGATAAGAGATACTCTATTAATATCTTTTCTAAAAAGTAGCTTTTAGAAAAAAATAAGGCTAAAAATAAACTTTTCTACGCTAAGAAGACGCTAGAGTAGATATAGGATATAAACTTTAGTAAAGTTATATTCTTAAATAAGTCTACTATATAGTATAGATATAGTATAAGGGCAGAATACTATAAAGAAAGGGAAAAAACTAAGTTAGAAAGGAATTAGTCTCTATAGGTAATAGAGGTACCTTTAAAAAAATTCTATTAGGCTAAAAGAATCTTCTAGTTTCTCTTTATATTTCTACTATTTTAAAATATTTTTAGTGTAATTACTAATATAGTTATAAGTAGAGATATTACTATATAAGTTTAGGGAGCTATCTAGATAGGTAGGAGATCTAAACTAGTAGTTCTAAGGTTCTTTCTAGACACTACTACTATCTTTATTAATCTTTAATATATTAATAAGGTACTAGATCCTATAGTAGATCCCTTACTTAAAAGAGGTAAGTTTAACCTCTTTTTTTTTAAGCTTTACTACTTTAGAACTTTTATTTCTATAGATAGATTTTAGAAATTTTAAAAGATTTAGAAAGCTTATACTTTACTATATCTAGGGTAGAAATTTTAGTAAGATAATAAAAGGATTTATACTATACTAGCTATTAATAAGTAGTTTTCTAGGAACTACGTAGCTCTCTATAAGCATCCTCCCTATAGCCTAGACCTAAATCCTATAGAAAACATATAGAGTATACTTAAAGATAGGGTAAATAAGAAATCTCGGGCATAGCTTAGGTTTAGTACTAGTAGAAAGAGTATAAAAGCTTTTATAAAGGCTATAAAAAAGGAGTAGGCCTTATTACTATAGCAGGCTATAGATAACTATATTCTTTCTTTACCTAAGCGTTATTTAGACTATAGAGACGCTAAAAGGTAGTATATAAAGTATAAGTAAGTGTTATAAACTAGGCTTCGCCTAGGCTTTACCTAAGAATACAGGGAAGAGGATAAGCAAAAGGATATAAATAAGAGAGGAAGTTACCTTCTGTTCTTTCTCCCCTTAAGTAATACAATACTATTCGACACCTTCTATATACGTATATAAGGGCTAGTCCTTAACTATACGCTCTTATAGCTTATAAATATAAAAAACTAAGAAAATAACCCTTTTCTTATATCTTTTTATCTATTAGCTATAAAAATCTAAGAAATTAAGATCTTCTGCTTATAACTATATATAAAAGGATAAAAGAATAAAAGTAGTAGAAATAACTTTTCCTAAAGAGTTATTTAGTCTTAAACCTTTTATTTTTTTATACCTCTACTTTACTACCTTTTATCCCTTTACACGTGCTTACTAAGTAGATACCTTTGCTAACTAAGCTATAGAGCTAGTTCTTAGCTTTTTTAAACTTTAAATTTTTTTTATAGCTCTTCTAGTTCTTAAGATATACTATTTCTAAAAGTAGAACTTTTAAAGTAGTTTTTTTTATTACCCTATTATAAGTAACTATAAAATAGTAATAGATAGCTAGAAGTAAAGCGTATATATAAAAGAATAAATTACTATATATAAAGTATCCTAGTTACTTTAATAAGATATTAGTAACGCGTTTAAAAGAGTATTAATAAGGTAAAAAGTAGTTAGTTATAGCTAGTTTAGAAGTTTAGCAACTAGACGCTCCTTAGAGAAATAGTCCTATTACGTGTGTGCGAAGTAAGGGCTACTATCTTAGAAGCGAGCGGCTAGTAAAAGCTAGACTAAAAGTAAAGGATATTTGCCGTAGTGGACGCTTAAAGTTGCTGTATGTAGCACGTGTGCAGTGCTAAGGCTTAAAACGACGCTACGCATCTAATCCGGGGGGGGACTGTACAGTCCCCCCCCGGATTAGATGCGTAGCGTCGTTTCTTGAGAATCCTCCCCTTTCATTCGCTGTACACCCCTACTAGGTCGCGCACGTGACTGACTTTACCCCTACTAGCGGCTTTTATACCCTGTAAAAGAAGACAGCTAAGAAATACCCCCCTGTTTAAAGTCTTTTATCCCCTGTAAAGGCTTTATCTACGCCTTCCTATTTGCTTAGAAGAGGTGAAAACCGCGCTACGCATCTTATCAGGGGGGGGGGGACTGTAAAGCGAAAGGAGTCGGAGATTATTTAGCGCAGGTTGCCCAGCTGGACTCGCGTATCGTGCGGCAAGATGTTGACCTCGTCCTTCAAGGAGTGCTCTTGCTCTGACGTTGTATCCCCCTTCAGGTATGATACACTGTACCGGCATATTTGCAGCCAGATTCCGTCTCTAAAAGCTCGTCTATTTTTAGTTGCGCTGTGTTGAGGACGCAACAGGGAACCCGCGGAAGCCATGAAATTATCGCTCTGGGCTTATTTGGTTCGGACGTCTTGGGCACGCGTTAGATATTCTACCGTGGATGCGCCGGATAGCGCACAGGCACGTAAGTCCCAAAGAGTACTAAATCATGCGCTACAGCATCTTCAGATCCACCCCTAGCGTCAGCGATCATCTTAAACAGCCTCTCATGATGCTCAGCCCTGCATCTCGGACCGGTAGTTGCACGAGGAACAAAGTTCGTCTTGTAGGGCATGAGTGGTGTCCTTGGGTTACCTTGATGGCAACGGCTTCGACCCCTTTTGTCGCCGCATCTCGATCGGTGATGATGCATGGTTGACGACAATTGCGGCATCTTCTTTCCTTAATTTTTTTTTACGAGACTGTAGCTGGGACCTGCCTGCTAACTAATCGAACCCTTGCTCTTTCTTGACTCAGCCACGCCTCTTACGATTGACTTGCCTACCGACTTTATTCGTTCTTTCCTGGCCATTTCGTCAGGTTCACAAACATGCCAGGTCCTATCATGTCGTTCAACAAGCTGGCGATTATCAGCGGCGTTTTTATCATTATATGCGTACTCATAATCTCAACAACAGCCGGGCTGCACGAAAGTGGTTCGAAAGTGGTCGAGAAGATTAAGGAGTCGGCAAAGGAGGCAGCCAACGACGTATGCAACAACGACCGTCCAGTTTTTGGCAAGCCCACGATCAGCGACTCCTTTCTCAGGCTCTACGAGTCGATACGGCACCCCATAGACGACCCATCGTATACCGACGCGTCAGGAAAAGTACATGAGGTGAAAGAGGATGCGCCATGGTGGAGAGGACCGCTTAGGAGCGAGATACTGATTGTGGACATCGATACCAGGGTACCTGACAAGAAGAATGAGCTTTGGAACAAGGACCGTTTGAACTGGGAGACGATGGAGTCGGAGGGTGATGGTGGTATGGTCAGCGCGGCTTTCATGAACCACTTCTTCTATGGTCGGTACAAACTTGCCACTTTCACATATCCACTGGAGTGCTAATGTTTTCCAGCGCAAATACACGGCTACGACTACCGCTTCATCAACGCGCACGATATGGAGGGAATGCACAACACATGGGTCAAGCCGCACGTCCTCCACGCCCTCCTCCAGAAGTACAAATTCGTAATCTTCATAGACGCCGACGCCACAATTCAACACCTCGAAGTCCCGGTGGAATGGCTCTTCAACCGCTGGGGTATCACACCCGAAACTAGCATTGCCATGCCATTGGATACACGGCAGACGCTCAACGGTGACGAACACGCGTCTGAAGATAGCCGCGGAAAGCTCGTGCTCAACACTGGCGTCGTGGTTGCGCAGTCGCTCCCACACACGTTCGAGATGCTGGACGCATGGAAAGAGTGTCCGACTGGTGTGCGCTACCCAGACTGCAAACGGTGGGCTGAGGAGTGGTCCCACGAGCAGAAGGCTTTCTCGGAATACATACGATACGACTTCAACCCGAACGGGACTAATATCGTCGAGATAGCGTGCAACGATGCGATGGGGTACCCTGGCATCTCGGAACACACATGGATTACGAGCAAGTGTACAGGCCAGTTCATCAGGCATCACACCATCGATAAACAGCGCACGAAGCAGAGCACCGAGGCGGCTATGATGCAGAGCTTGACTGACCTTCTGCACCAGGAGCTGCACGGGAAGCGGGATAGGTATTTTGTCAAGGAGAATGCTGGCGGAAACGAGCCTGATCTCATAACTCTGACGACTAGTAGATGAGATGTGTATAGAAATGTAGAATCATGGAAGCCCAGTCACGGCGGTTCGAGGCAGTCCGTCCTGCCAGGCACGACATGGGAGACGGGGCGGTTCGCGCTAGGACTAGCCGGAGCTAGTGCAGGCCCCACTCCGGAACCCGTCCAGACGGGGACCGAGGCACGACTGTGATGCATCAACTCTGGTGTCTACTCCAGGACTCGTACCGTGACCCCAACGACCCCACGACCCCACGACCCCACGACTCCACGACTCCACGACTCCACGACTCCACGACGGCCACCACGACGCAGCCCACAATGGCGGACCTAGCACCTTTCGAGCACACGCCCATGGACGACATCGCGCCCACGTGCGCCAGAGCACGCGCCAGCTTCCTCTCGCACAAGACCAAGCCGCTCGAGTACCGCATCCAGCAGCTGCGGAAGCTCTACTGGGGGTTCAAGGACAACCAGGAGCTCATCAATGAGGCTTGCAAGCGCGACCTCGGCAAGCCGTCGTTTGAGACATACCTGACGGAGATCTCATGGTGCATGAACGACTGCATATGGATGGCCAACAACGTCCCGCGCTTCGCAAAGGACGAGAAGGCAGCCGACATGCCGTGGACCAACATGCCGCTTCGCCCGCGCATCAAGAAGGACCCGCTGGGCACGGTGCTGATCATCGGGTGCGTCATCCGGCCGTCTTGACATGTGCGTTGGACTGACAGAGGCAGCGCCTACAACTTCCCCATCCAGCTCACGCTCGGCCCACTCATCGGTGCCATCGCAGCAGGATGCACTGCCATCGTCAAGCCCTCGGAATCCGCCCCCAACGCCGCCGTCGTCATCGAGAAGATCATGCGCGAGTCCCTCGACCCCGAATGCTACACGTGCATCCAGGGCGCCATCCCCGAGACAACCGCCCTGCTCGACCAGAAGTGGGACAAGATCTTCTATACTGGTGGAGAGGTCGTCGCCAAGATCATCGCCAAGAAGGCAGCCGAGACCCTCACGCCCCTGACGCTGGAGCTGGGAGGCCGCAACCCCGCCATTGTCACAAAGCATGCAGACCCAAAGCTCGCCGCGAGGAGGCTGCTATGGGCAAAGACACTGAACGCAGGCCAGGTCTGCCTCAGCCAGAACTGCACCTTTGTTGACCGCGAGATTGTGCCGGCTTTCATCGAGGAGATGAAGAAGCAGCTCAAAGAGTTCTACCCCGACGGTGCTCGAAACTCACCCGACTATGGCCGCATTGTCAACGAGCGCCAGTTCCAGCGCATGAAGAAGATGCTCGACGCCAGCAACGGCAAGATCGTCATCGGCGGCACAATGGACGAATCCGACCTCTTCATCGAACCCACTGTCGTCCAAGTCGACGACATGAACGACAGCATGATCACCTCCGAATCCTTCGGCCCCCTCCTACCCATCCTTCCCGTCGCCAACCTCGACGAAGCCATCAGAATCGCGAACCAAGTCCACGACACACCCCTCGGCACCTACGCTTTCGGAAACAAGGCCGAGCTGGAACAGATCATGACACAAACGCGGAGTGGAGGTGCCTCCCTCAATGACGGTTTCTTCCATGGCTCAATACCCACCATGCCTTTTGGTGGAGTCGGAACAAGTGGCCAGGGCGCCTACAGGGGCAAGGCGAGTTTCGATACCTTTACACACCGCAGGAGCGTAACCACCACACCAGCGTGGATCGAGGGTCTGATGGACGTCAGGTATCCGCCGTACACACTCGCAAAACAAAAGAAGTTTAGCGGTATGAACGACATGAAGCCCAATTTTGATCGTCAAGGTAGACCAATTGGATGGGGTGCGTGGTTCATCGGGCTCATAGGCTTGAAGAGCATGGCTGCTGTCGTTGGTAAGTGACGGGTCAAAGGAGAGGTGTAGAGACTGTTCAGCAAGCTTACAAATGCAGCGGCTGTTGTCGTTAGGCTTTATCTACAGCGGAGGGCGAAGTTGTAGGGGACGGGTTGCGGGACGATGAATCCGGAAGCCGGATATGTGTTTATACTTGGTAGTGTATCCTTGTCACTCCATAATCCTTGACTTTTATGCAGAAAGAACTATTTTCTTTGACCCATACATCCTATCTCACATCTTGGAAGCTGTGCTATGGACATAGCGAAACTACAAGTACGCAGTTTTTAGCCATCTGAGACATTCTTCTGCTCCCCACATTGTTTCCAGACCACCAGAAACGCCAGGACATTACGAGTTCAACAAGCAAACCACCCAGTCTCACGTCCATTGACAAACTTTCTAGCGTGCTAGTTGTATATTACGCCTGCGCAAGTGGATATGAGAGTAAGACCAATCAGTATCTCGCGTTCGATAGACGTCCTCACAGTGACCTACAATAATGACACCATTTTTCCTTCACGGGAAGGGTTCAAGCACTATGCGAGGAGAATTGTCCACTCACGGCTACCACGATCGGGAATATTACCAACGACACACGAGTATACTGCCGGCTCCAACAGAACTAGGGCGCCCAACACGGATCGTGCAGCCATCACCATTCGGATATAGAAGGGAACCCTTAAGCTTTGACAAACCCTACCCATCTGGTTTGCACAGCGAACGACTCCCACCATGGTTCACACCGCGTAGCTCTCGATACCCGTACGGGCTCAATATCCCTTCTACTTCCGTGTCCGCTGCTGAAATTGCGCACAGGAGTCTTGCTCGCGATCTCCACACCCCTCACAACTATCAATCTAAGGCCTTCACTCGTGAAGCGGAGAGATACGACGATCGCTTTACCACGTACTATCCAAGCTGTGGACCTGGTTACTCACTCATACAAAAGAAGAAGAAGAAGAAGAATAGGAAGGCCGACGATGTACACGTGCAGCGGAGGGGCGACGAGTTATTGTTTATACGTAACAAGGGGAGGACAAAGGAGAAGGGTGGATGGAGGAAGACAGAGAAGGAGGTAGAGTGGCATAGAGAAAGAAGCTGGATGTGAAGGGTACATGTTTGCGCCGTCCTCGGCGTTTACGATCAGTGTCTTTCCGGATCACACATCTTCTTATCTACCATGCTCGTGGTAGTAGAGTGGCATGGCAAAGAATGAGAACATGGAAAGAGGGCCGGTTGGGTGCAGATCCCTTCATAGTACCTGGTGGAGAAATGTTCGAGAAATTTCTTCTCATCCACGTGTTTGGTGATGGTGGCCTAAACGCACAGTAAGCATGCATTTTTGCAAGATCCTAGATGCAAGTACCGCGAATGTGGTTGATAGGGAAGTGCGGAGATCGCCCTGGTATTCTTACGAAGATCTTTTATTTATGGCAGGTGCAAGGGGATTGGTTCGTTGGCATCGAAGAAATGCACATGCATGGTTTCTATCATAATCTTTGTAGTATACAGGGTATTTCAAAGCAGGAGGACCAAGTGATGGAATCAAGGTTTGGGGTATTGCGAAGCGGGTATATAGCACATGCGCTGTAAATCGCAATACGTTCTTCATGAATAGTGTTACATGAAATATGCATATGACAAACCGAGATATAGAGCATGATCGCAAGATACTCTGCAGCAAGAAAACTGCAAACAACGAAGCATTAAAGCATGAAATCAAGTAAACAGGGGTATCCGCCGGAAACAATCATGAAGTCGTATCCTTCTTGCACGTACATGCCAAAATGCGACGCTATGAATGAAGCAAAGACGAGAAAAAAGTTCAGAACATTGAAGATGAAGCAGAAGGGGAAGCGTATGCAGAGCGAAGCGAGAGTCCAAGATGCAACGTTCAGACTGGGAAGTAGAGAGAGAGAGAGAGGAGAGAGCAACACCAGCCGTTGGGTCAGATACCCCAATCACCCCAGCCCTTTTTTAGGATACGCTCGATGGATCCGATGACCCCTTCTAGAAGCTCACCAAGCCCATCGCTGGACTTGTTGGCCCATACATCGGCGGCTCCGTTTTGGTTCTCAAGTGGGACACCGCGCAGTCGGAGTTTGACCCAGAGGAGCAGACTTGTACAGCCTGCTTGGCGACGTGCATGATCTGCGAGAGACTGGCGTACGGGGATAGCGTTATCCGATATGGCGAGGGTATCGGTGAGAAAAGAGATGGTGTTGATGATGATCTGTGCATGCGACAGCATAGGATTCTCGGGGGTAGCTTCGATGATCGGGGACTGCGGCTGGCTGTTTGAAGATGCTAGTTTGGACTCATCTGATGAAGATGGGGGATGGCTTATGGGCTGTGCTGAAGTGGTTGCAGAGGCCCAGGCGGAGTTGAAGACTGGTAGAGATTCAGAGTGGCTTTGCCGTCGACTTTGCCGTTTGACCGTTTGGTAGAGTCCTTTTGTTCGCGTGGCCGCGGCAACAGTGATGACCCACAGCACTAGGGCGGCAAAGAAGATACCCATGTCTGTACCCATCTCCAGTGGCACGGAATCTCGTTGCTCCTCGACAGCTTGTTGCAGGATCTTGATTGAGAGTTTCAGTGCTTCCTTGACTGGTACACCTTCGGGCTCGCTGGTAGACCACAGCTGCGCGACCCATGTGCGGAGCGTGGTCTTTAATGCTACAAAGGCTTGTGGAGTTGCGACCTTCTCTGAGAAAATCCATGACTCACTGGCAATGGCTAGCAGTGCGCGGATAGGAGTTACTTGCACCAGCTTTGCTACGAGAAGCATTCGTGTGGTGGCAGGCGCCGCATCGAGAAGAGATTCAAGGTTCGATGATGTCGAAGAGGATATGTATGGTGCTGGAGATTCGTGCCGGTTGTAGTGCACAGCGAGTATAACAGATGATTGGAAAGTATCGAGAGGAAATGACAAAGATCCGGGTATAATTTCGTAGACGTATGATGGTGTGTATGAGTGTTGGCGGGTAGCTATAGCCCATTCGGTTGAGCTTGTCGCATCCCAAAGAGAACCGTGTGCCGGAAAGGGAATTTCAAACTGGCCCTCATGCATAAGAGAACGAAAGGATTCATGAGCGAGTAGGAGACACTGCTGTGACTCAAGAACATAACAAGACAAGAGCAATCGTTGCCAGGTGGCCAGCTCGATCCAGTGAGCCCAGTTGTCAGGAGTGGCTTGCTCAAGCAGAGAAAAGCATGCGACCAAATTTGTCATCTTTGAATTCATGCTCCTGCAATCTTTAATAGTCTGATGTCGTCAGCTGTCCGCGACTATCCGTAATAGCGCTCAACCTACCTTGTGATACACCTTGTCGAAGCGCGACGACAAGACCTTAGCAGCCCGTCGAGCGCGGTACTGAGATAGCACCTCAATAAGGAATATCGCCTGGAAATCGCATAATCGATCCGGTTCCATTGAAGCCTCGTGATCTCTCTGCTACAAGTTAGTCAGTTGTCATCACATCATGCTTCTAGCCTACCCGCTCAAGCAACTTCATACACCGGTCGTGGAGGTCTTGGCCCTTTTTCTTGTCGCTGGAATCCGTCGAGTACTGGCTGCCTAGAGCGACCATGGCTGCGCACAGCATCGGCGACGGACTCACAAAGGTAGATCGATGGACGACGGGGAAAGTGGGATGAAAGAGCCTCCAGTAATAGTCAAGATATTGCTCAAACGGATGGGTGTGTGCGATCGAAGCCATACCATAATGTTCGTCTCCAAAGAGAATCACCTCCTCCTCTTCGTCTCTCTGAGACATTGTTCTTGGACCAAAGTGTCCATATCCAGCCATTGCATCCATGCTTGTAGGGATTGACATGGTCGTCATCGGGTAGGAACATGCGTTCATGTAGGCGAGGTTCGTAGCAGTTGATCCCTTATCGTTCGAACCCCATGTGAATGCCATGGTCGAGGTGGTTGATGCTGGTGACCGCGATTGATACGACCATGAAGGATCAATGATAGACGCGTTTGAAGGTGTGCGCGCTCGATGATAAGGCGCACTGCCAAATGTAGGGAAGTCGGTCGATGCGATCGGTGATGCGTACCCACTTGAAGAGGAGTACCCAGGAGTAGGACTGTAGGGTTCGTGCCATAAGCCTGGTGTCATATCCATTGGTACAGGCACAGCTGCAGGCCGCAGGTTGTATTGCGAACGGGGATGTTTGAGTTGACTGGAGTAAATGAGTGTGCGTTCAAGTTGAGAGTAGGAGAAGAGTCGAAAGAAAAAGAAGTGCTCGATCATGTGTAAATGAAACTCACTTGGGGCTAGACATAGTATGAGGAGAAGAACGAGGAATAAGACTGGAACTTGACGTGATATTCTGGGGCATTCTGGGAGTACGAAACGGAGCGTGATTGTACCTTGTGAATGGGGCCGTCTCTAGCATAGGAGATACGGGCTGGTAATAGGAAGTGGTTGGGGGATTCGTTGTCACTTCCATCATGGGCGACTCAAGAACGGGCATAGAGATAGGCATAGAGATGGGCGTTGGCTCTGGTGAGCCTTCCGGACTTTGCTGAGGAGAGTCTCTCCCAGGCTCGTTGCTGCTCGAAGTCAGTAAGCTGTATCTAAGACTGATATGTGTTGCGCATACTGTCGTTCCTGATGCCTTTGTAGAAGATCAATCCGAAAGAAGGTCTTGCCACATCCAGGCACGTGGCAGACAAGTGCATCTTCTTGAGCATGGTTTTTCTGGTGCCGTCTAATATGGACTGTTAGTGAAGCTGTAATTTTTGATGAGAATCAATGCTAACCTTAGGTGCTCGGCCCGAGTATAAGACTAGTGGTTGGTCAGTAAGAATCTGGTGCAGACATGATGGGCATGCGTAACGACCGAGCAGATACATTCAGCTGCGATGGGGTTAGGTGCAACAGTCGTGGCTCACACGTAGCTAGACGCTTGCACCCTGGAGCTGGTGACAGTATATGTATATTGGGACTTACTCTTCCGCAGTTCTCGCAGTTATGGACTTTCAACCCTTTCTTCGCTTTGCTAATGCGGCCAGTCCGCGTGTAGTGTATTGATGAGTTGTGGGACGACATGTCTGTAAGGTTCAAGGCTGGCTGTTGCTCAGAGCGGGAGGAGCCGGTGTGGGGGCCAGATGGCGCTTGTTTAATGGTTCCAGGACGGCGGCGAGGGCTAGTAGCCTTGGATCCTTTGGATACGTTGTTGGGTGAATGTGACGTCTTGTAATATTCGACGCTGGGTGGTGTTGGCCGATGAATGATGCTGCCTTGAGGTTGCTGTTGCTGGTGGGTCTTTGAGTCCAATGGGAGGCCTCCTGTCTTAGTGGATTCGGACATGACGGACAGACGAGGCGATGGATGGTATATATCTTAAGTTGGAGAATGATGGGGCTAGGAGAGATCAGAGGCTCGAATGGGAATGTGGTTAATGTGTGCTAAACGTTCCAGATCTGGTGGTATGGCGGACGGCTATGAGCTAGTGACCATGTCTTGGACGAGTCGGTGCTGTTCCCACAGGATGATGATAGGCAGCCGAGGGACAGAAAGTTGAATTAAGGAACAACCGCCAGGGGACATGAGTTAACGTGGTGTGTAGTAGACCAGATTGGGAAGGAAACCCGGTCCAAAACAAGGCATTTGCGACGATTGTAGGAGAAAATGCTGCGCCCGGATATGTTTGTGGAGAGAGAGAGAGAGACTGTAAATATCCGCGGGCTGTGCCTGAGCCACCCCGAGCCAGGAGCGTACTCGAGTATGGGGGTTGGAAAGGTGACGAGGGTCATAGACGCTGCAAGCCGACATGTGCAGGGTGTAGACATGGTGCTTTTCAGGGTATCCGCCATAGGCAGTGCATAGGCCGATCCCATAGCAAGTCGATGGCTTGAGCCCACGGGCATGGCTGCGGGCGTGCAGGCGAACGGTTCCGTCAGTCACACTGAGCAACAAGGCGTCCGCGCACCAAAATTGGGACATGGCCAGGGTATGAGTGGGCAGTTGGAGGACGCCGCTAGGCCAGGCTGCGGACCGTTCCCGCCTCAAACTTCACGCTGGATGCTAAGAGGAGCGTGGCTTGTGAGAGCCATAGAGGACCCGAAATAGAGACTCGCGTGGAGCATGACCGTGCTCAGCCCTCCTGCAACGGCGCCCATGCTGCCGCTTACACGAAGATGCAGCAGCATCGCAGTATGGTGTCATAGCGACGACACACAATGCCCCTTGCAGAGAAGGCTGTCGAAGGATGCTGAGCAATCGCGTGGATGCGGGCGTCAGGTTTGCGATATTCGCCCCTGCAGAGGAGATATGCCCGACAGTTTCGCGATGCCATGTAAGTTAATTGGTGGAGATGGCATTGTTAGGTGCGCTGAGCGGCAGATGTGTAGTCTCGCCTGTCGTCCAGCCCTTCCAGGGACCCATGCCGCCAGGATAGTTACAGCACGAAGGACAACGGCAAGATATAGCATGCCGAATAACAAGTCGACGATGGCAATGACTGCGAAAGTTGTAACACATAGTTCATGGTCGACGATATTGCATCCATCGTTTTGCTATGTTCATTCGTCAAAGCGCAAATGTCGAGGGCGTAAGCACGGTAAGCAGTTCCTCCGTGAGCACATGAGGCGGCTTCAGATGGTCCCACAGTCCCTGACCTTCACCCAATCTCCACACGGCAGCCCGCTATGGGCGTAGGGCTACTTGTGAGGGCGGGGGGGCCTTATGAGTTAGTGCGGCCGCTCGCGCAAAGCTTGGGCTTGGGAACACGTCGACCAAGCTTTCTCAGCCCTTTGAGGCACAAGGCAAATGAAAGGCGCTGGACGATGATGGCACCCACTTTTGCATTGATTTGCACTGGCTCGCACAGGCATGGGGGGGGGGGACTGAAGATTTGATGAGGGTCGACGCGCTTTGCTCGGCACAGAGGACGACTGCATCACGCACGTCACATAGGCTTCACCGGTTTCCTGGGCTCAAGCTCCTGCATTTGCACATCGGAGAGTTGCAGCTCAAAACCCCATACGGATAGCCCCAGCCGGCAGAGCCGCCTTCAGATTGACGATGGCTGTTGATGGCTGTCGACTGCACATGGGACGATCAGCTTGTTGCGCATTTGGGCGCTGGCGAGCCTGATTGTCGGGCCAGGACCGCTGCCGGTTTCATGAAAGCTCAGCTCCTTCGCAACCGAGACGATGGATAATGGCGAAGACCCTGGTAAGCAATCTATATTCTGACATGGGCAGACGAATCGCAAGCTGTGGAGTAGGTTGAGATGTCGAGCAGCTGTTAGTCTATAGCTGGCGCGTAATTCAGGTCCAAGTCGACATGCTTTGGCGGCTCATGAACTATGCAATGCTCAGTCGGCGGCTCTCGCGATTCAATGAACAACAACCTTGTACGTTAGCAAGATAGGCCATGCCATTTGCTGTTTTGGTTCAAGCGTTGGGTGGGCGGGTCGGGTTTGGCTCCCACGATCTTTGCGCGAGGCTGCCACCAGCCGGCAGAGATCGCCTAATAGCACCACTTTAGCTTAGTGTGGTGGGAAATGAATTGCAACGTCCCGCACGCTATGGAGCTGTTCCTTGAGCTTGCAGAACATCTTGGAACTGAAGCGGTGAGAGCCCGGCCTAATGTGTGAGAAACGTTGACATTGTTTGCTCAATGGGGGGGGGGGGGGGGGGGGGACTGAAGATTTGATGAGGGTCGACGCGCTTTGCTCGGCACAGAGGACGACTGCATCACGCACGTCACATAGGCTTCACCGGTTTCCCGGGCTCAAGCTCCTGCATTTGCACATCGGAGAGTTGCAGCTCAAAACCCCATACGGATAGCCCCAGCCGGCAGAGCCGCCTTCAGATTG
>Ga0139315_10021_pt1 | contig 16398 bp, 9 predicted proteins | sample In3P11_FD_99380 | JGI IMG/M metagenome (GOLD analysis project Ga0139315, IMG submission 99380) | reverse complement strand
AATTTGTTACCCAATCATCAGAAGAAAAGCAAAAAATTTGGCCATTTTTTATATTACTTGTGTTTGATTTTATAACACTACAATCCCTGCTGTATTACATACACCTGATAAAGATGAAGGCCGAGTCACTCTTATACAATATGACTCATCTTGCAATCCTGTTGCACCAGTGTATGTTTCTCGCAATGAATTATGTCCTCCTGATGATTGGGTAACAAATTGGGGGCAAGCCTATGAAGAAAACTATTGCAGCAGCCCAGTCAATCATCACAGAAGTAGATGGGAAGGTAACTACAAGATTCCCCAGAGTAAATCAATATGGTGAATCCTCTGTTTCAGTTTCTGCAGTCCCAACCACAGTCAGCCAATTACATCCTGTTCAGACCTCAGTTCCTCCTCAGTTTGTAATTGACCAAGCAGTGTATGAGTCTATAAAAAGATTATTTTCACAACCTAGCCCTTCTCAGCCTTTTAGTTCAGTTTGTGACCATCCACACTGCTCAAAAACATTTTGCCAATTTTCTTCAGAACCGCCTAAGCCACATGGTGAGAAATCAGACCGTCACAGAATCAATATGATCAGATTTACTGCTCCATCTGATTCATCTGAAGAAAGTTATAAAAAAGTTGTATTTTTTAACCCACAAGAAGAATTGCTTGTACATACAGTTTCCAGTTCTTCTACTCATGGTTTGGGTTATGTAGATTCTTCACCTATTCCTGATTATAGAAGAAATCCTATTGATAAGATTCTGAGTCATGTTGAGATTCCTTCTGATTCAGAGATAATTGCCTTTTTAAAGATATTTAAAGGAATTAGTCCATATGATCCAGATGATCAATGGAAAAAGAAAATGTTCAATTGGGATATGTTTACACATGAGAAAGAACATTTATATTTTGAAGAAGTAATGCTTCTTCCAAAAAATGATCGCCCTGCCTTCAACAGACAAAATGTTGAGAAATGGAAAGAATATATGAAGGCAGAAAATCTATGGATATCATTCTATGAATGGTATTATCCCTCTGCAAATATCATAGAACAATCCTTGATGAAGCAATTTAGAAATCAGGCAAAACAAAAAAGAATCAAGGATCCAGAAAAATTTGCAGAAGAAAAGTTGAAAGAAAATCCAGTAGTTATTCCTTCTCCTCTAAAAGCACACGTGTTCCAATCAAAGATCCAGAACATGATGTATAAGCCAAATATCCCCAGATCTCTGATTGCTGTTCAATTAGAAGGAGAAAAACTACTGAAAAGAGTTTGTTCCCAGCTCCAGATAAATATGATCCGGACTGGAACTCCAAATAAACACAAGTGGGAACTCCTTGATGGAAATCTCCTGGAAACAAACACAGAGTTTCCCCCTTGGAAAAATTTTGTCATAAGAAGTCAAGATGGAAAAGTGTACAAACTACTTCCATCTCATGCTGATGATTCCAATTTAGCAACACGGGATGCTATTGCTGCTACCAATTGGACAAATTTAGCTTTATCTAGTCTTGAGAAATTTGTCAGCAATAAGTTTGAAAGTATTGAGACTGCTAATTCTGAAATGAAAATCATGCTTGAAAGCATTCTGAGAAAACAGGATTACAACACAGTCTGTTTAAATAGCAGTGTAAATACTTTAGCAGAAAATGATAAGGCTCTGGCAAAAAGTCTTGATAAACTATCTTTACAAATAGGACAAATAGAGAAGAAGACCCATGAAGCTGCCTCTGCTCATGGAAAAGAAATAGTAAAGATAAGTAATTCATTGGATATTGTTAAGAAACAAGTTTGGGAGGTATCTCAAGGAATTGAATCCTTGAAGAAGAAGCCCAGGGTGGAATCCTATAAATCTGCAACTTTGTTTTCAGAACCCAAAACTTCTGTCCCCTATTCTATCACTCCTTCAGTGGAAAGTCTCATCAAGACACCTAGCTCTATAACTTTTCCACCTCCAACCTCCTCTCATCCATATTCCTTAACTGCAAATCCTAGTTTCTTTAGCCCACATCCTGTTTCAAAGCAAGCTAAAGAATCTGAAGACTCCAAAGAATCTGGTTCTAGTATTTTTACATTTGGAGATTCATCAACCAAAGATGAAGAAGAGGAACATGATACAAGTCTGCATAAGATAGATGCAGAACCACAAATTGAAGATCTTGAAATTTGTATCAACAATATGTCCATAACAGATCAAGAACAATCTGATGGTGACACAGACCAGGTAAATGCTACCTCTTCAAGATCTAAATGGGAAACTACATGGAACCCTGCTCCTGATAGAAGAGACCTTATGAAATCAGAATATCATAAGGATTGGTCTGCAAATTCGACCTATTCATGGAATATAGACAACTGTACAGAAGCTGAAATCATGTCTGTTTTACATTCCATGCTTGTTTGCTACAGAACATATCTTGCAGATGACATAGGACCTATAAATGCAACCAGGAGAATAATCGGAGGATTTGAAGGAACACTAGATTCCTGGTTAAAAGCTGAAACTTTGAAGGATCCAAGTCTCCTTGCAGGATGGGAACAAGCTGTTGTTCTCAATGAAGATGGATCTACTTATATAGATCCTGTTACCAATCTGCCTATCAGTAATATGATAGGAAAACTTCTCTATACCATCACTGTCAATTTCATTGGTTTTCCTCAAATAACCAATGATATTACGACAATTACCCTATTGGCCATGAAACTGCATAATATGCAGCATTTTGATGAATACTTTAATGAATTCCTTCACAGGCTACATACATTGACTCCAGATCTTATTCTTGAGCCTAAATGGAAGGAAATATTTGTTGCATCTCTTCCCCAATGGGTCTCTTCAGCCATCGTCAATAAATTACCAGGGAAGGTTGGTGATTACAAGTTTGGCATAATCAGACAAGCTGTTAAGGCTATTATCGTTGAATTATGCTCACAAATGAAGATTGCTAGAGCAGCTACTAATCCCAAAAAGCCTCATGGTTATCAGCAGCTCTGTAAGCAATGGCATCTTGGAAAAGCTGGAAATTCTGAGGGGCATAAGAGGAGAAAAAGACATTTCAAGAAAAATTCCCAGAATTCCCAAGAGAAAACAAAAAGAAAACATTTCAAAGCAAAACCTTACAAACATACAAAGATGTTTTCTAAAGATAAAGAAATAATTTGTTACAACTGTAACAAGAAGGGTCACACAGCTCCAAATTGTCCGCATAAAAAGAAAGACTCTTCCAAAAAGAAAATTCAATACAGGAATAAGAAGGGAAAGATAAATTCCTTTGATCTTCCTAGCAGTTGTGATGAACTTGTTTCTTCTGATTCTGAGAATGATTTTAATATTGTTGAATCAGATGAATCATCTGATGAAGAATTCTGTAATGATCCGCATTGTACAGAATGTAAATACTGTGACTGTGATGATCCTGACATTTGTAATTGTAATGCAGTCAGGATGATGAAGACTGACTATGATGAAGTCAGTAAAAATATTTTTGCACAAATGATGGCTGCTACTGATCCACAGATGAAAGAAATGTACAGATCTCTACTAACAGAACATCTGAAGAAATCACCATCAAGTCAAAAAAATTCTCCAAATAAAGGGTATGTGCCTCCTGCTACTCTTTTCTCTGTTGAAGCTCTGACAAGGCAATTCAGAAATGAAGATTTTGGAGAAGATCTACCACAGACATTGCATGCAGTACACCAAGCTATCAAAGAGTTAAGAAAGATGATTAAAGAAAATAGAAGGATGTGTGTTGAAAGACACAATGAATTAAGTTTGAAGATTTTGAATGCACAAGCACCTTTTGCTTCCTCATCACAGGATCCTCCTTCAGGAAAAACAGAAAACTGGACCTATCATTCAGGACCAGTTTACCAACAACAAAATGAAGAAGAAAAGGAAGAGGAAGAAATAACAAGAACAGATTTTGGATGCAATATCATGAACAGAGATGTCATGTATTGTGTAAAAATGAAAATAAGAATTGGAAACCAGTGTGAATTCTGGAAAGTTCTCATGGATACTGGTTCTAGACTAAATATAGTAAGTGATACAGTAGTCAGCATGCACCACAGAAGGCCAACTACATGTCCAAGAGTAATCACGGCAAGCGGTGATATCCCTACCAAGCATGAAGCAGAAATTGATGTTTTGCTTACATACAAAATTGGAGTTCATTTGGTTTGTCCTGTTGTCCCAGGATTAGATTGTGCTATGTATTTGGGGACACCATTCTTCCAGAACTTCAACATGCATGGAGCAAAATTTGATAAGAAAACACATAGGTATGGATATTTTGTAAACTTTGATGATCAAGAAGTTTTCTTTCCATTCATTAATTCTAATTCTCCAATCAGAATTAAAAGGGTAGAAAGAATGGAAAATCTCTTAGCAAAAATGGAAATAAAAAGGGAAGTATTAAGGACAGAAGAACATTTGGATAGTGGAAAATTTAGTTCTGAAATAGCAAAACTCACTGCCCAATTCAAAGAATGATGTTCAGATGATCCAAATGCTTTCTGGCATATCAAAAAGCAAGAAGTAGAACTTCCCCTTAAGAAAGATTTCAGTGGAAAACTAAGAAGATCCAAAGCAGTAGCTATGAATGAAGAACAGATGAAGCTCTGCAAAGGAGAGATCAAGGATCTCTTAAACAAAGGGCTTATCAGAAAAAGTAAAAGCCCCATAGCATGTTTTGCATTTTATGTTAATAAGCATGCTGAAGTTGCCAGAGGAAAGCCAAGATTGGTAGTGAATTACAAACCTCTGAACAGTATTTTAGATTATGATGCATATCCTTTGCCCAAGCCATCCACCATACTTGCCCAGATATCTAAGTCAAAAATATTCTCAAAATTTGATCTTAAATCTGGTTTTTGGCAAGTAGGAATCAAAGAAGAAGACAAATGGAAGACAGCGTTTTCTGTACCTGAAGGACATTATGAATGGAATATCATGCCATTCGGCTTGATCAATGCACCTTCAGCTTTTCAGAGAATCATGGATGAAACTTTTGAAGGAATGGATGAATTCCTGAAAAAGTATATTGATGATTTATTAATCCATTCTGATAATATACCTGACCATATAAAACATCTGAAAATCTTTCTCAGAAGGGTCAAAGAAATGGGTATTGTATTATCAGAATCCAAGATGAAGTTATTCAGGCCAATGATAGACTTTTTGGGTTACAATATACAGTATGGATCCTATACTGTAATTCAAAGAAGTCTAAATTTTGTTGATCACTTCCCTGATGAGATCAAAGATAAAGTACAACTGCAAAGGTTTTTGGGAAGTCTGAATTATATTTCTAAGTTTCTGAAGCATTGTGCACAAGAAAGAAAGCTATTAAATAAAAGGCTTCAGAAGGATCCAATACCATGGAATAATGAATGCACGCAGGCAGTAAGAACAATAAAAGAGAAAGTCAGGAAAATCCAACCACTCTCCCCTATCAGAGAAGAATGGGAAAAGGTCATTATGACAGATGCCAGTTATGAAGGATGGGGAGCAGTACTGTGTCAAAAGAACCCAAGCACTAAAAAAGAGATAGAAATTTTCCAATATGCTTCGGGACTATGGTCAAAAAGCTAACTTAATTGGTCAAGCCTAAAGAAAGAACTGCGAGCAGTTTGCTTGGGAATAGACAAATTTAGAGATTTTGTTATCTATACCAAGTTTACTATCAAAACAGATTGCCAAGCTCTCAAATATGCCATTCATAAGTGTGATTTTGAAGATGCTGCGATGGTAAGATGGATCATGCAGTTAAGCCAATATAGTTTTGATATTGAATTCGTCAAAGGAGAGAAAAATAGTTTTGCAGATATGTTAAGCAGAGAGTTCCTGTCTAAACATTCTATTCAAGCTCTGCAATGCAATTATATCAGAAGAATAGAAGCAGAAGAATCGTCAGTTGAAATTGAAACTCCGACAGGTTGGATAAGGTTCTATCTTGAACTCCCTTTACTTATTCATGACACAGATGTATGGTATCCATTTAAAGAAGTAAGGCACAGAGAGGGCATTCCTTACTTATGGACAGAAACTATGCAAGATGAAATGAATCAAGAAGCAGTAGAGGCTTTAGAGTATCTGGAACATATTGATAATATCCATTATACTCTTCACAGAGATGATGATGATGATGATAGAATAACAAGTTGTCATATTACAATCAGAAGATTTGATAACCCTCTTCACAGAGAAGACTATGACCCAGATAGGCAAAAAGAATCTTTCTTTACAGCAATGAACCTCCAAAATTGTTCAGCCAATTTATTCTATGCATTACAATCATTTTTCTTATTTGAAGGCATGACTGCAGAAGCTCTAGAACAAGAAGACCCTACTCCAGACTGGTTTGTCGACTGGTGGAGAATCTATGGACTTTCAGCATTGGTAATTAAGCCATATACCTTGCACATGCTAAAGATTCCAGGTTTCAGTGAGCCTAGGTCCCATATGAGTGGGATAGTATACAAAAATGTTGGAGAAATCGCTGACATAAGTGATCTTTCTTTTCTGCAAGCAATCCGACGGTGTGGTCATATCAGATGGTTTGTCACGAATTATTACAAAGCAAGGGCCATATCCTCCAGTACCAATTATGAAGATTTTCACAATCAGATTGACATGACATCAAATCCATTTGAGACTATTAATTTCTTGGAACCACCAAATCAAAATCGTTCTCAAATGTGGGAATCTGAGAAAGAAATAAGGGTACAATATTTTAATAATCACTTAATTGAAACATATCGGTACCAGCATTACTCTCATCCACAGATAGAATACTATGTCATGGATTAATGTTGTCTTTTCGGCCGACTATGGTGCCGAACGAGCTTTCGTGGATTCCCTCGCTTTGGAATTTCCACTTTGTACATTTTCGAGATTTGCATATCTCGCCTTTAAGTCATTTCAGTCTTTCGAGGGTTCTGTTTAAAAGAATCTCCTCTGTGTAAATTTTAACTTTTAGTACATTGATTCGGTCCCCACATGCCTCGGGCTCTCTGAAAAGAGTAGGGATGAGATAACATAGGACAACTTTGTCCTATGACCGAATCCATTTCTATCTTATCTTGTCTAGTATCTTTTCTTTTGAGTCATCAGTTTGTACAAATCAATCATGAATGTTTGTTCCCTTCCAGCCTATAAATAAGAATGCTGCGAAGTAAGACTCATTCGGGGTTTTTGGAAGTCTTGAGTTTTGAGTCCTCTGAGTTTTGAGAATTTTCCTGCTCTGCATCTGCGAACCTTAGGGTTTGATCTGCTTGCACCACGAAGAGCTCACTCAGATTTTAGAGTCTGGTTTGAAAAGCCTGCGCATCAGTGTTCACAGCACTGGTGAGAACCTAAAGTGGCTGAACCATTAGGATTCGAGTCTGTTTGAATTTTCGAAGACAGAGTCTGTTTATCGCCAGGAAGCCTCCGGTAATACTGGTTCCCTGTGAACAGTAGAAAGCCCGGTAAAAGCGATTACAGTCTATCTCTGTGAGAAAATTGATCCTTTGTAATATTCAACATCCATAATAAAATATCAAGTTCATATTTCCGCAAATTGCTGTGTTAAATGTATCTGTGAGAAGGTCCTGTAACAATGGGGAAATCTTCCTCCTTTCATGGGTAATCCTTCCTAATCATTTTTTATAAGTATCAAATTGAATTTTCCTCTAGGGGTTGATTTTTCTTAGTCTTCTTGTGGAGAGAACACGTATTTTTGCAGCTTCACTTTCATTTCTTGCAGGGATGTAATTGCATTGATGGAAATAATGAAGATTGATGCCATTTTCAGCTTCTAAATCTTGTATCCTTCATAGGATTCTGAGTTTCCTTGGGCTTGGCCATCCCAAGAGCCTCAAAGCCCTTTTGTATCATTTACTTTTCTTCTCTTCACTTCTTATTCACATACATCTCTTGTTCTTGTCTTTTTTCTATTTATGCATTTAGTATTAATGATTTATTGTTGTAGGATTGGGTTAAATGGTTGAAGTAAGTTATTTTGCAGGATCGAAAGCATCATTTAGTCATTGGAACAGCTTTGGAAGGTCATATTAATCGTTGAGCTACTTGGATTAGTTTGCTTATTCCCAAATCTAGATTTCTAGAAGTCCCTTGTGGCAAATAAAAATAAATTTCTGCTATTTTTTAGAACATGCTAACGAGCTTCAATTGAGTTTATTCCACTTGCATTATATCATAAAAACATTCTATTTAATAAAAAAATTTACCCCATTTCATTTTCACTTGATTAGGTTAGGAATTTGATAGATTTACTAACTTACTAGTTCTTGAATTTCTAGAATTTAGACTAGTAATTTTATGTTATTTTTTGGCATGGGTTAACATACTTATTTTTTAGTGATTCCATTTGGAATGGAGACCTAATACATCCTAGTAAATAGAAAAATGTGTCCCATCCAATTTGGATTTGATTTGCTTGGTGATTCAATGAATTATAACTTCCTGTAGTAAATCTATAACATCCTGTAGTTTCCTGTAATACTCTTCTAGCATGTATATACTTGCCCATGTTTGTTCAAAAATATTGGTTTTGGTCCCTTAGGGTTGAATCATGACCCATAGGCTGTAAATAAATGGTTGAGGAAGAACAAACACCAATTATGTCATGTAGATTAGGCCTATTTATCTGAATTCATGCTCTTAGGATTTCAATTACAATTTGTTGTTCTTGCTTAGGATTAATTTCTTTTCCAAAGTAAAATTTCCACTTATGAAGTTAGTTTAGGATTTGATTTCCTTACATTCACTCCAATACATAAATACATCAAATGAATGGCACATTGTATGTTGCACATATAGTGTCAATACCTCTTAATTTTGTACGAACCTCAAGTTGATAATTAAAGTTGGTAACCTTGGGAGTTGCAGCATTCTTGTTGAAATACTGAGGCTCATTAGAAGGGTAGAGCCAATAATTTTTCAGACTGCCTTAGCCGACCATCAGTCATGGTGCTGACCACTGTGCTCGACTCTTGTGGGCATGATACTGCGAGGTGACCGCATCTTTACAAGAGCAATCTAGAATTTGGCAACACATACCAGAAACTCCTAAAAGGAAAGAAAGTTCCAAATTTTCACCTACAAGATGCATTGTTATGCCACCTAGGACACCTCTATGTTCCTTCAAGCGAGCATGCAAGATGATTTTGGAGGCACACTAGACTTGATTCGTTGGAAATTTCGGGGTAGCAAAAATAGTGGCAATGTTGCAGAAGTATTTTTATTGGTCGAACCTTCAATAGGATGTTGGGAAGTACATCAAATCCTGCACTGCATGCGTCATTGTCAAATCGACCATCAAGAAGCAATGACTATATACTCTTCTACCTAATCCTAGTCGACCTTGCAAATCCATCTCCATGGATTAGATGTCGAGCCTTCCTTATACTAAGCATGGCAATGACTATGTTTTCATGGTCGTCGACAGATTCTCTAAGATCGCCATTATGGCAGCCTACAAGAAGAGTATCACAGCAGAAGCCATTGTTAAGATCTTCTTTGAATTAGTGCAGGTACACTTTGGGATCCCACAGTCCATTATCTCATATCAAGAAAGTAGGTTCCTAAGTACATTTGGTCAAGTCTCTGGTCTACGTTGGATAACAAGCTCACTAAGTCCATGACTTTCCACCCCCAAACTGATGGCCAAATAGAGGTCATCAACAGGATGATCATACAGATTCTGCACATGTACAACTTGAAGCATCCATGCACATGGGATAAAATCCTCCCTTATGTCTACAACATCTACAATAGATCTCTCCATAGCTCAACTGGCCACATCCCCTCTCAAGCGGGATTGGAATTCTAGCTATTATGACCCATTAATGTGGCCATACCAATTACAACTACTCAAGCAGATTCATCTCATGTCTAGTCTGAAGCTGATAGGGCTAACAAATTCGTTGAATGTATTCATCACATCTTCCAGCTGTTCCATGACATATTAGACAAAGCCAATGCTAAGTACAAGCAGTGACATGATCAACATCGAGTGCCACACAAGTTTCAGGGGGGTGATAAAGTTTGCCTACATTTGCAGAAGGAATGCCTCTTTGGGCCCCACCACAAACTTCACCCACTCTAATATAGGTAATACAAAATCACCAAGGTTGTGGGGGATAATTTCTAAAAGCTCATAATTCCACCATTCCTTGGCCTGCACCTAGTATTCAATGTGTACTATCTTCAGCCATGCTTTCCACCATTCCTAGACACATCCGACATTGCAGAACAACTCACACCAACAAAGTTAAACCCATATTACATGGAACAGGCCACAACTAATCATATCATGGACATGCAGATCAAGAACACTCACCAATAGAGGATCCATCTATATCAATTTTTCAAAGCGGGCCAACTCCTTCATGAGGCCAAGTGGTTCACCAGGGACTAGGTTCAACAAAAAATTTCTAACCTCATGGAGGATTTGCACGCAATGGAGGCCATTGTTGCCTAAAGAGGGAGGAATAATTCAAGTGGATATTGGTGGCAACTTACTTATTCCACCTAGACCTCCAATCAGTTTCATCATTTTCCTTGTTTGTAGCAGCATTTACTATTTTTAGCAGTTTTTTGGGTCTTGAACTTCTAGAGCAGTTTTGACCCCCCTACATGACATTTTTTTGGGGTTCGTGGCAAGCCTTAGGTCATGGGCAAGCCTATGGAAAATCCTGTAGTACTCAAAGAGATATTTCCAACAAGGTATCATATGCGTCAAACAAGATAATATCACCAAGTTACAACCCCGGGAAGTTGGATGCCCAACTAACCCTAAAGAGGCCCACAAACTCTTGGCATTCTATCTCCTGGGGTAAGGGTTTTGGTTGTTTATGGTTTTCCCTTGTTATTCAATAATAGAAAGGCCCTTGAGCCTCATTGTAACACAGTTCGGAGGCATGTAATTGCCACATCTCTTCTCAGAGATAAGCTACCATTGCCTAAGCTAGTTTATTTCCATTTCTGTATGTAAGCATATTTCAGTTCTTTAATATTAATGGAATGAAGTTTTATTTCAGTTGCACCTATATGTTTATATGTATATCTATATTTATTTTTGTTCCTTTATAAGTTTGGATCTCTGGTATCAAAGCGGTCTACTCTTTATCAATTTTTCTTTGCATGTCCCCAATGCGGTCAGGGTATAAGGAGTTAGGGCTTGAGATGGTTGAGCCTTTGTAAGACCAGCCTCGCAAACCATGAAGGCCTCCCATGGTGGAAGAAAATAAAGATGAGGGGGTAGGAGATCCTTTCAAAATATTTCTCTAGGAAGCCCTCGAGGGACAAAGGAACGCGATGATGGATAACTTTGCCCAGATCCTTTGGCATCTACCCACACGCGATGCATCTTCATCTAACAGCCACTCTAGAGGCGCCACTCCTTTTAAGGTACAAGTTAATTTTTACATTCCCATATTTGAAGGCCAAATAGATGCAGACATAGTAGATAGATGGTTGAATCTCTTGGAAGGATATTTTTAGTTCATCAGTTTTCCAATCGGGAAAATAATACCACTTATAAAAATAAGAATTCCATACACTAATACATGTGCATGACAGGGATTAGCAACCAGCAAAGCAATATTCAAGGATGATCAAGAGTTTGGAAGAACTCTCTCAAATCCTAGTAGAAACTGGGATTTCCGCATCTCAGGAACAAATCTTGACAATAACCAATAACTTATCAGCCTCCCCGGAAGTGATAGAAAAACATATCCACAAAAATATCTTCACCCATGCAAACTTGTTTTGGAAACTAAAGAATCATGGACCACATCTAATGGAGAGCAACCATTAGAACCTGAGATTGAAGAATTTTTGGTGTGCCTATTTGCAGATGCTCTAAGCACACAAGAGGATAATCATCTAATGCTAGAAGATTTGCATGGCATGGTAAAGGAGGACATGCCAAATGAGCCAAATAAAGAGGTAAACCAAGATCATTTTGATTTTGTTGAGAATTCGTTTCAAGCAATTGTAAGGTCATACCACTCCTTCATTCTTCCTTACTTTTTGACATCATCATTAAAACAATTGGTGCTTCATACTCAGGTATGCATTGAAGATTATATTCTAAACTTGAGTATGAATGCATTTTTATACTTGTTGCGCACGTGGTTACATTGGAAATACTCATATACTTAAGGAGAGGAATTTATTTCTCTCAAGTAGAGTAGGATAATAAATAAATCAATCAATGTTGCATATAATAGTTAGTTTAGTTCTAAAATATGTTGCAACATATTTCTCATTTGTTTTATATAAGTGGGGATATTATCAGCTAAAAAGTAATTAGTTTAAAATGGGAGATCTATGTTCGTATTGCATATTTTTGTTGGGGTCTCTTTCAGCTGCATATTGTTTTAATGAAGATTTCCACTCAATCTTATTTCCAATTGCAACATGGTTCAACTATTACCTTGCTTTCCCACTAATTATTTCTTTATGATAGTTATATTTATTTCTAGTTTTTCTTTTCAATAAAGTAAGCTATGACCATTATTTTGGAATCTTACATGACGTTGGAAATGATTGCATTGCAACATTGACTATTATTTCATACCATTGTTTAATACCATATTTCATCTAACCATTATCGATAATTTTGGTACAATTTGCTATTTTGCAAGAAAAACAAGATTCAAGGATATTGTTCATTTGGGATGCTTAAATACTAGAAAAACATTTTCAAAGTAGAAAAGACATCTTCATCAACAGAATGGAACACTTACGTTAGTATTTGATGTTATCTTTATGTTTGCCTTAAGTTGTTAAAAATTATGCATTCATGATTTACCATTAAGACCACTATTTCATGAAGATGATCGAATAAACAGACTTTTCCATAGAAATTGAATTAAATGATAATTCTAAACTATTCATGGTTGATATATATTTTCTTTTTAGAATTTCATTTCACTTATTCATATAGATTTCTGATTATCAATACAAAAAAGTTGCTCAAAATATAGTTACTAAAGCATACTAAGGGGATTAAAACAAAGTTAAGAGGTCCATACAATGATACTAATGAGAAAAAATCAACTAATAATATAACCATAACACCAAAGCATGATCTTTGAGCATATTTATTAAGAATTGGAAGAGAATTGGTGAAGTCTCTACTCATAGTGGAACACTACTTTAAAGGTGAAAGCATACATGAAAAATATGATTAATATGACCTTGGGTGTCTTTTGGTTATTCTTTGGAAACCTCATCCATATCACATTAAAAATGACTCATTCATGTTATGTCCTTTGAGTACCTATGAGTAATTTATGCGTCCAAGAAATTGTGCAAGTAATCTAAGTCACATTGAAAGGTGTCATCCTATGCCTTTAAGGGGATTTCTGAATTTTCTCCCCCATCTACCAATTGCAAAAGCAATGTCCATAATCTAAACCTAAAATGGTAGGAAACATGGGACTAGAGCCTTCATTGTAAAATAGGTTTAAGAGGTTAACTCGTCAAGGCTATGGACATCTGCTGGTTGTGGGTACTTACCTGTGATACCACTAGGAAAACCCATCGGGGCTATGGATGCTCGCGGGCAATAGGGCATTCTGCCTAAAGAAGTGTCAACCAAACCAAGGCTTCTTGTCTACATGTATGATGGTTAGTCTATAGTGTTAAAATCAAAAGGAAGCATGTGTGTATGAAATCAAGGGTAAAAACGAACTCCATAAATATGCTACTAAAGAATGGCATTAAGGTAACCTTAAGACCTCTATCATTAGTTTTTCATACTATATCTTAAAAGTAGGACCTATGATCATTGAGAATTAATAAAACTCAAATGCACAGCTTATCTATAATACTTGGATAACTATAACACTCTAGAATTTGGTTAGTAATGACTAATTTTTCATTGGTTCATCATTTTTTGAGATCATAAAAAAATCCTCCTTTTCTACAAAGAAGGAGAGCCCATTAAATGTATAAGGTTTCTATCTTCAACACAAGAATGTTAAAGATTGATGAAACCCTATGTAATGAGTGATTTGGAATTTCTTTTATGATTAGTGTTAGTTTTACATCATTTTATTAAATCTAAGATGATTTAATTTTGTTCAGTATTCATCTCATTAGTTCCTTTGTTTTGTTTTTCATGTTCCTTTATACTAGAGCCATCTCAACAACCCTCCTCACTTCTTTAGTACCTCACCTTGTTTGTATGAGGACATGCAAAACCACAAGCATGGGTGAGATGAGTGGTTTAAGTGAACCCTTTGAACATTTTCAGTGCATTATCTTCATCTTCCCTTAACGTATCACATTGGCACTCATCAACTCCAGCTCTTCCAGGACTCTCAGTCTTACTCTACCTCATCTTCAGCTTCACGCCACTTCCATTGCATCCTGTGTTACAAATCAAAATTCAAAAGGTATAATTGAGGTAAAACATGTTTAAAGGCCTTTTAACTCATTAAAATTTAAGGAACCTTGATGATTAACCACTTCCTATTCCATAAATCTTAACCTTTCCTAAACCACCATTAAACCCCCCATTTCCAAATACAACCATGCATATTCTAATAAGACCATAAGAATGAAAACAAAATTATTATGGTACATGAATACAAAGCAATATCTATAGTGTCTTCTCCTTTTACATCATAAAGAATTCACAAAATCATCATCTGGATGCTCTCAATAAGAGGATGAAGTCATTGTCGTTTATCTAAGAAATGAACCGCAAAGTGAATAATGGTCTTACAAAGTTTACAGCCCTTGTCTTCATCATTACATTATATCATCCACCATCCCTTCCTAGTCCATATTTTGTTTGTCCTCAATTTTTCTACCTTGTTGTGAAACATATCAAGTCTATGATGGTATGAAAGTTTACCTTTTATCACCTGCACTAAAAAACAATGTCATAGGCGAGGATTTTGTTTGCATGACGGCATGCAAAGTCTTTATCATGGGGGAGCCATTGGGTCCTGAATATGTCATATCATTAAATATATAAAGTCTCCATTTATAAGGAATATTCTCGCAATTTATGATACTTTCCATAACAATTATACCATCAACTTCCACTAAATGAACCTCTTCTACCTTGTCATTAATTATGATGGATTTGTTATCTTTTTAATGGTTAAATGTTTTTTTAACATGATTTTACCAATGACGGTTTGCTAATGTGGTTATGTGGCCAAGAAGCATGTTTGAATATGGAAATTTCTACTAGCTCAGTGACAATTTCTACCAAGAGCATTTTGATTTTGTTGAAAGTTGGTTTCAAGCAATTGTAAGGTCATACCACTCCTTCATTCTTCCTTACTTTTTGACATCATCATTAAAACAATTGGTGCTTCATACTCAGGTATGCATTGAAGATTATATTCTAAACTTGAGTATGAATGCATTTTTATACTTGTTGGGCACATGGTTACATTGGAAATACTCATATACTTGAGGAGAGGAATTTATTTTTCTCAAGTAGAGTATGATAATAAATAAATGTTGTATATAATAGTTAGTTTAGTTCTAAAATATGTTGCAACATCTTTCTCATTTTTTTTGTATAAGTGGGGATATTATCAGCTAAAAAGTAATTAGTTGAAAATGGGAGATTTATGTTCATATTGGTTATTTTTGTTGGGGTATCTTTCAGCTGCTTATTGTTTTAATGAAGATCTCCACTCAATCTTATTTCCATCTGCATCATGGTCCAACTATTACCTTTCTTTCCCACTAATTATTTCTTTATGATAGTTAGATTTGTTTCTAGTTTTTCTTTTCAATAAAGTAAGTATGACCATTATATCGGAATCTTATGTAAAGTTGGAAATGATTGCATTGCAACATTGACTAGTATTACATGTTTAGTACCATATTTCATCTAACCAGTATCAAGATTTCTGGTACCAATTTTCTATTCTACAAGAAAAAAAAAAGGATTCAAGGATATTGTTCATTTGGGATGCTTAAATACTAGAAAAACATTTCCAAAATCAGAAAAGACATCATCATTAACAAAATGGAACACTAAGGGTAGTATTTGATGTTATCCTTCTTTTTTCCTGAAGTTGTTAAAAATTATGCATTCATGATTTATCATTAAGACCACTATTTCACGAAGATGATCAAATAAACAGTATTTTCCATAGAAGTTGAATCCAATGATAATTCCAAACTATTCATGGTTGATATATCTTTTCTTTTTAGAATTTCATTTCTATTATTCATATAGATTTATGATTATCAATACAAAAGAGTTGCTTAAAATATAGTCACCAAATCATACTAAGGGGACTAAATCAAAGTTAATAGGTCCATACAATGATACCAATTAGAAAAAATCAACTTGAATAATATAACCATAACACCAAAGCATGATCTCTGAGCATCTTTATTAAGACTTGCA
>Ga0139315_10020_pt1 | contig 16464 bp, 7 predicted proteins | sample In3P11_FD_99380 | JGI IMG/M metagenome (GOLD analysis project Ga0139315, IMG submission 99380) | reverse complement strand
TTACTAGGGTAAAGAGGGTATATAGAGGAAGGTCTAGGCGAGATACTACTAGAAAGGCTAGTATAACTAAGTGAAGAAGTACGTCTAGACGTGTCTAGAGTGCTAGTCGCACGTATCTACAATAGTATAAGAGGAGCTTTAGCCTATAGAGCTACTTAATATCCTATTTAGATAGATTATAATTAACGTAGTATATATGCCTCTTAGGCGTAATAGAAAGAAGTTTCTTATAGTAGTAAGGGACTACGCCTTACAATAGGTTAAAGCTAAGGCTCTAGTAAAAAATAACTTAAAAAGCGTTCTAGAGTTCCTTTAGTACAAAGTTTTCTGCTAATAAGGCCTACTACTTAAAATGTTAGCTAACAGAGGCCCTAAGAATAAAAGTCTTATAGAAGATTTGCAAGCTAGATAGGGAATTAATTAGGTTACCTTAAGCGCGTACTACCTATAGGAATAGGGCCTTATTAAGAGAGGCTACGCACTAATTATAGCTGCTCTAAAGAAGATTTAGGGAAACTAGGTAGATAATCTTCTAACTGTCCTCTAGGCGGACTATATAATAATAAAAAGAGGAACTAATAAGACACTAGTATACTTAGTTTTAGGCTAGCAACACATCTTACCTATAGAGCTTTTAATCCCTATATAGTAAACCTTACTATAGGCGGGAGTTAAGGATACAGCGACTCTTTTAGCTATAAGAGCTAGGTAGTTTAACCTTAGGGACAAACGTTTTAGGGAGGCTATTAACTATATATTCTAATTACGCTATAAGCATGAAGACTACTTTAATAACTTAAAAGTTATAAGACTAGAGAAGCTTTTAGCTAGGGACCTAGTACTATTACATAATTCTTTCTATAACAGAGACTAATCTACACTTATAAAGTTCCTGCCTAAGTAGAAAGGACCTTTCTAGGTCGCAGTAACTAATAAGAAAGGCTAGTATAGACTTATAGAGTTAGATAGTATAATATTCTAAAGTTATACTCTTAGAAACCGCCTAAAGGCCTTTTGTTAGCAAACTATTATAGACCTAGAAGAAATTAATACGTAAATCTAAAAGGAAGTAAACTAGGTAGACTAGGAACTACTAGATAACAGCTTCTTAGAGAATAGTAGCAACCTAGATCCTATCTATAGCTAAGATATTCTAGTAAGCAATAACAAAACTATAGTATAATATTAGAAAGGTTAGAGAATATAGTATATTACTAAGTCCTAGAAGATTAATTAGGCTAAGCAGGCAGATATAGCAAGAGCAGCAGCAAAAAGGCCTGCCTAGTAATAGTTATACTAACTTAACTACTAGGATTTAACCTAAATAACTATTAGATATACCCTATAGAGTAATCCTAATTACTAGACATATAATAACTTAATAAAGGATAATAGAGAATATACTATAGGAAAAGATAAGTAAGTTATATTTATAGACTATAGAAAATCTACACTTAAAGGACGCTTAGCAGTATCTAAGGAGAGGCCTACCTATAGCGCTTCCTAGAAGGCGAAGGCTTATCTAATTTATCTTCCTTATTATTAAGTATACTTATAAAGGCGTTACTATTAGAATTAGCGTTATTAGTAAAGAATATCTCTTTAGCAGGAATCTTAGGATTATTAACAAAAGGATCTACCTCTATAAGAGAAAAGGGAGTAGGGGCAGCCTTGTAAAAGCGGCCTAAACGGCGTTTAGATATAAAAGTAGCTTCTTCCTTAGTAAGAGTAGAAGGCAGAATCTTCTTCTTCTTAGGTAATAGTGTCTTATACTTTAATATCTTAGGGACACTACTAATAAGAGGACTAGGAGGCGCAGATTTCTAAGGCCTTTTAGTAAGACTATTAGGTAGGTTATATAAGAGACTATTAGCTAGTGCCTAAAGCTCTTTCACTAGTTCTTACTAGTAAGTAGCACTTATATCCTTAATGTTATTACTAAGATTAAGCTTTTAATAACGCTTCTTAGGGTTAAACGCAGAGTCGCTAGTAGCTATATCCTTACTACCTAGAGGACCCTAAGCAGCACTATCCTTATAGAGTAATTAAAGTGCTAAAGGAGGTATTAGAAGTAGTTTAGTAGGACGCGCAGTATAGGGTAGTAGAGTGTAAGATATCTAGGGACTAAGTAGTAAAGAGGGAGTATTTAGGGCAGATATAGTACTATATATATAAGAGCGCCCTAAAGTTGAAAAGTTAGTAAAAAAGGAAAAGAAGATATAGTCTAAGAGGCTATTAGCAACTTACTAGTTATAGAATAGGTTACCTTATAACCTATAGTATAGTAGTTAGTATAAGTACTATTTAGGAATACTAAGTTATTAATAATAGCAGTATAGTAGGTGTAGAATAGGTGTAAGTCTAAACCCTTTTTATAGTTACTATATATCTTATTAGTACTATTAAGCTCTATATTAGAACTAAATACGTAAGTATAACTAGTAATAGTCTCTAGATGCTAATAGAGGAGAGTAGTAAGATAAGGCTTAAATATACTGCGCTTGCGAACGCGTAATAGAAGGAAATACTTACTAATAGTTATGTCTAACTATAGAAAGTATAGCTAATAACTAATTAGGCAAGGAGTTAGAGTAGTATTGTTAAAGGATAGAAATATAGCGTAGGCGAGAATAGGACTAGGCGTACTACTATTTATAACTAGGAGTTAGATATACGCAAATAAGTTACGTAGCTAGTTAAAATCTAAAACTTTGTTAGTAGTATACTAAACTATAAGAAACTAAGATATTAGAAGGATATTTAGTGCAAAAATTAATAGGAACTAGAAACTTACTATACTTATTTATAAGGTAGCTAAATAAACGTGCTAAGGCTAGCTCCTATAGTATAGTAGTAGTATTACTAGCAGGACTAGGAATTAATCTAGAGCGGCAAAAGCTGTCTATAACCTCCCTATAACTAAGGAAAGGAGTAGGCAATAGAAAAGCGGGTGACTAAGCTTAAGTATGCTTATAGGTATTACCCTCTTGCTCGCGCTTATCCTTAGCTATAGCCTTAGTAATAGCCTAGGTATCCGCTTCTAAGACGCCTTTAGCCTTAGGTGCTAGGCGAGGACTAAGCAATATCTTATTACTATTATCTTAAGGGAACTCTAGAGAATAACTACTAAACTCTATAGACGCATTAATTCCTTCTAGCTCTTAAGAAGGCGAAGCAGGAGGATCTAAAGGTGAAGCGGGGCAAGACAGATTAATACGTAAGGGAGAGCCTTTGCTATTATTACCTCTATGCTCTAAAGCTTTCTTAGGTATATTAGTAGTAGAGGTATTAAGCAGAGACTTACTACTATTCTTAGCAGCGTTATTAGGAGTATTACTAGTAGTATTAGTAGTAGAACTAGAGGCGTTAGATAAAGGAGAGGCGTAAGGATTAGTAAGGCCTATTATATTACTAAGGGCATAATAAATTAGACTAGCACCCTTAATAATAGGGAGCGGCCTAAGCGGCGTTTAGGAGGCATTGTTGCTATCCTTAGATAGTAGTTCGCTAGATATTATAAAGTTAGGCAGGGATAATAGATAGAGAGGGGAAGAGTGTAGTAAGACTTTAGATGCGTAATAAGTTAATCGCAATAATATATATAAGTAATAAGAGAAGATATAAAAGAGGAATTTTAAGTTAAAGGTAAGGTGTCAGGAACCGGACGCATCCGGTGCCTTCCGGCCCAGAATGGGCCAGGACAGGCTTAAATACCCCTTCTTTCGCTATCGTGGCTCGATAGCGATTCGTCTCTAGTCTACCTAAGAACAATACTACTATTCACCCTAATTGCTGTGCATCCAGTATCTAACAACGCTATTGTTTGACATTCGAATCGCTCTACACTACGATACTCTCGTGCACACTTTCCTACCACGATGAGCTCCCACGCTGGACCCTCTAGCGGCACCCGACGCACTGCTAGGTCTGCCACCTCTAGATCACAAGCAGCGGACCACAGTACGGACGACCTCAGTCCTCCATCCCCCGTCGCGGCGACACCGCCGCCTAAGGACCATTCAGGTCCATTACAGACCACAACGGGTCCGACCGCAGCGTCGACGACCTTGGAGGACCTGTCGGCGGCGCCACAGCAGCCCCTAGCGCCCGCTACCCTGTCTCAGACCACTACGGCTGAACAAGACGAGGACCACGCCGCTATAACCCGGGAGCTCGAAGAGCTAAGGAACTGGGCTCAATTGGAACGAGACCGCCAAGAACTGGCGCGCCTCCAGGCCTTAAAAAGCAGAGCCCTCTCTGGCGACCGAACGGCACTAGAAGAGGACGTGGCCCATCCCATTTCCTCGACCAGGCCAGAGAGCCACTCGAACCTAGGCGCACCTCGCCCAAAAGACCCAGAGAGGTTCATAACGCGCGATCGCCTACAGTATAACTGCTGGGTGCGCGACTGCGAATCTATCTTTTGGGGAGCGCCTAACACCTTTCATACCGACCTTCATAAAGTCGACTTTGCGGTGAGATTTCTAGACGAAACCACCCGCTCGACCTGGGATGCCTACACCCAGGACCATACGAGGCAAGACGCCTTATGGACACCAACTTGGGACCAACTCAAGGCCGTTATGCTTGATACGCTCGGCCCTGAGTCGTTGCGGCGCCTTCAGGCCCATAACGAGCTGAAGCGCACTACCCAGCGCCGCGACCAGGACCCTAACGTCCTTCTGGCCAGACTAAACGCTCTCTGGAGTGAGTTGGGCGACTACCCAGATGAGCAACGCCGGATGGACTTTCTGAGCTCTCTCCTCCCAGAGATCCAGAAAGAAATTATGCTCAGGGATCCTTCGGAGTATTTGACGGTCTCAAAGCTGAATACTCTAGCAAGGTACCACTGGAGCAAATTGGGGCGAACGCCTTCTCTCCCCTAGCAGTCGGGGGGGACAGCGACGTTCCCCAAGCAGTCGATGGAGATGAGGCATAAACACAACAAGCCATCCCATGACTCCCAGACGGGGTCTTCTCAGACCCGGAAAAAGGCCAAGAAGTTCAGTTCGGGCCGTTTCGATCCGAAACCGCCGAGAAAGGACCAAAGCGGACCAAAAGACACCTATGGGGTCTGTTGGGTCTGCAACAAGCCTGGACACCGCTAGAGAGAGTGCCCTGAGGCTAAGGAGAGACCAAAAGATACAAAACCCTTCGAGTTGGGGAAAGGCACTGGGCGGAGGAACTAGAGTCCTTCTTGTCCGCCCATGTCGCGCTTGACCCTTCATTTAGGGATCTTGGACTCCTGCGTGAAGCGATGTACCCAAAGCCGGTGAAGATGCTGACGGTACAAGTCGCAATTGGGCAATCGGAACCAATAGAGGCTCTGATTGACCCGGGCTCACAGCTAAACCTCCTGTCGGCGGTAACTGCTAAGGAGCAAGACCTCAAGGTCCGACCCTTACCCAATTTGTTGGCTAAGGGGGTGGGTAGCGGGGAGTTGAAGGTCTATGGAACTACAAGGGTTGCCATGAGTATCAAAGACTCCCGCGGAAAAACCGAGGTTCAGGACGTACCGTTCATCGTGGCAGAGATCCCGAAGTACCGGGTGTACTTAGGACTGCCGTGGATAGACGCGTACAACCCAAAGTTCAACTTCCCTGAGCGAAGGATAATCTTTAGGGGACAAAAGGATAAGGACAAGGTTCCTTTCCAGAAGATTGCGCTGGAGGAGGCTGAAGAGTTCGAAAAGACGATGCGCGATCCCACGTCGGATGTGTATGGCTGTCTTATCGCTTCAGTGCTCCAGATCGGCCCGGAAGGGGCCGATGGGGCGGGGTTGCCCCCGCAATACGCCGAGTTCGCGGAACTCAGCTCAGAAGATGACTCAAGGGTGCTTGCGGAACATGGACCGCAAGACCTGGCTATCAACTTGCTGCCTGGGGCTACGGCGCCCCATATGCCGTTGTATAACCTCTCTAAGACGGAGCTTGAGCTCTTGCGCAAGTATTTGGACGAATACTTGGCGCGTGGCTGGATAAGGCACAGTAAGTCCCCAGCTGGGGCGCCTATCCTCTTTGCCAAGAAGAAAGACGGCAGCATGAGGCTGTGCGTTGACTATTGGGGCTTAAACAAGGTTACTGTGAAGAACAGGCATCCTTTGCCCCTGATCACTGAGTCTCTGGAGAGACTGGCCAGTGCTAAGTACTACACCAAGTTGGACGTCAAGGAGGCGTACCATAGGGTGCGTATCCAGGAAGGCGACGAATGGAAGACCGCCTTCCGTACGAGATACGGCAGTTTTGAGTATACCGTAATGCCGTTTGGCCTTACGAACGCTCCTGCGCAGTTTTAGGCATATATCCACCAGGTCCTAGCAGGACTGGTCGATGTGTCCTGTATCGTCTACTTAGACGACATTCTCATCTACTCTAATACAGTAGAGGAACATAAGGAGCATGTTAAGGAAGTGTTGCGCAGACTGCGCGAACACAAGCTATTCCTGAAGCTTCCAAAGTGCGAGTGGCATACCTAGCGTACTGAGTACCTAGGCTACATAGTGACGCCCAATGGGATCGAAATTGATCAGGATAGAATCAAAACGATCCAGGAATGGCCGGAACCACGCACAGTGCGTGAAATCCGCGTATTCATTGGCTTCATGAACTATTATAGACGGTTCATCGCCAATTTCTCCCGTTTGGCACTACCCCTCACCAAACTGACCCAGAAGGGGCCAGAGGCGGCCAGAGGCGGCCGCGCTCAACGGAGGGAGGAAAGCCAAGTGCTGGTACTCACAAGGGAGGCAAAAGAGGCTTTCCAGAAGCTGAGAGATTCGTTTCTAAGCGTGCCCATTCTGGCCCATTTTGAGCGGGACAGAAAAACAAGGGCGGAAGTCGACGCCTCCAGTGGCGCAATAGCGGGCATTCTGAGCCAGTACGTGCCAGATGAGCACGGAAAGGGCCAGTGGCGACCAATCGACTTCTTTTCGCGCAAACTAGTGGCAGCAGAGTACAATTATGACACACATGATCAAGAACTGCTTGCCATAGTAAAGAGCCTGGAGCATTGGAGGCAATACCTTGAGGGGGTGCACTTCGAGCTCCTAACTGACCACCAGAACCTGAAATGGTTTATGGAGACGAAGACGCTTAACCACCGACAAGTACGGTCGTACTTGGTACTTTCTGGATTCGACTTCACCATTACCCACCGCCCTGGGGCAACAAACCCCGCTGACGGCCCTTCGCGAAGACCGGACTACATGGTGGAAGCCCAGAAACCAGCCCAAAAGTACAACGAGGCATTCGTCGAGCCTATGAGGGAAATCCTCAAGCATGGTAACAAAACTCCATCCCTGGTGGCCGCCGTCTCCACGCGGTCAAGAGCCCGCCCTAGGGAACAAGATGAACTCTCTGAGGCCCTTAGCGAGTTTAAGATCGCCGACAAGCGGCAAACAGCGGAACCAAGCAACATGGAGGAGCGAGGCGAAACAGATTTCGACTCCTCGGATTCCTCGGACGGGTCAGACACCAACGAGGACCCCGCCAGGCTAAAAGGGCCCAGAACGGGCCGCCTGGGGGTAGGACAACCCATGACGGCGGAGGAGAAATCTCAAGCCATCCAAGAGTGCCATGACAGTCCCCTAGCGGGCCACTTTGGAGCACGGCGTACGCTGGAAAAATTAGCAAGACGCTACACCTGGAAGGGCATGCGCAAGGACGTAGAACAGTATTGCAAAGATTGCTTGATTTGCAGAAAATCTACACCAGCGAGACATCGCCCTTACGGGCCACTTCAACCCTTGCCGATACCAGAGAGACCTTGGGAGGACGTAACAATGGATTTCATAACAGAACTCCCCCCTAGCAAGGTCTCTGGAGTGGTCTACGACGCCATACTGGTAATCGTCGACCGATTGACCAAAATGGCCCATTATGTGCCGGCCCGGGCTGACTGGGACGGCACTGATCTAGCACAGTGCTGGCTGCGCGAAGTAATACGACTTCACGGCGTTCCAAAGCGCATCATCTCAGATAGGGGGCCGTTGATGAACGCAAAGCATTGGGATACTTTCCTCCATTATCTTAATTCTAGAAGAGTCTTGACATTAGCCTTCTACCCCCAGACCGATGGGCAAACTGAAAGGCAAAATCAGACACTAGAACAGTACCTTCGATGCTACTGCTCCCTAGAACAGGACGACTGGGCGCTCTGGATATCAATAGGGGAGTATGCGTACAATGATAGCGTACACTCCACCACAGGGGTCACTCCGTTTCAGGCTTACCACGGAATGCACCCGCGTGGCGCAGACTGGCCCGATATGCCGCTTGGGGAGGGAGAAAGCCCTATGGCACTCGGGTTAGCCGCAAGAGTGATCGAATTGCAGCGGGAGTGCCGCAACAAGATCAAAGCGGCCAACGCCTATCAGAAGGACCACGCAGACAAACGTCGTGCTCCAATCCCCTTCAAGATAGGAGACCAAGTATTAGTGTCGAACCGCCACATCCGGTCCACAAGACCGAAGAAGAAACTCGATTGGAAGTTTCTTGGTCCAGGCACAATCACGGACCAGATTGGGTCAACGACATTTCGCGTTGACCTACCCGGGCTCGGAAGCGTCCACCCGGTGTTCCACGCTTCACTATTGGAGCCGTACCGCCCAGAAGGGACCATACCACACCCTTCCGCACTAAAGCAGGACACACTGCGCGAGTATGGGGACGACGTGTACGAAGTGGAACAGATCCTCGACCGACGGCGCAACGAGGACGACCAGTGGGAATACCTAATCAAATGGGCGGGGTACCCAGAAGAAGAGAACTCTTGGGAGCGAGGGGCAAACATTTCGGCAAACGCGCTACAAAAGTTTTGGGATGACAAAGGAATCCAACAGCGGCGGAAACCAAAAAAGCCAACGCCACCTAGGCGAGGCCGTGGACGGCCTCGTAAAGAAAGGGGATAGCATTGAGCCACAATGGACCATTCCGGTGCAAACTGGAGCATACCTTCACCCTTTTCCCCACAAGTGGGGGGTTTTGGGGTGTTTAACGGTGCTCCGGGCTAGAATGTGTCACTATCCTCACCTAGGCTCCGGCAGACCACATTAAGGCCCTTTATGGCCCGTTTCCGCACACCACACTGCCCACTAAGTGACAATCTCTGAGAAAAGATCAAGGATCAAAAGAGAAAAATCACTAAGTCAAAATCATAAGGGCAATGTTGTTACATTCATATGGCAAATTATGCCGAGTGGGTATCTCAAAATCAGAAAGAACTTTTACCCTGGGATGGCCCAGAATGGCCCCGAAGAGGCCTTTCCGGCACATGCCAGCTCATTCCACATCTCCAGCGCCCGAAAAACAGCCCAGGAGCCCAATGGGGCCCATTCTGCGCCTGTTCGCGCCAAACTCGCCCATATCAGACCACAGTCACCAATGTCAACCACCTTCTGCCCCGGAATGGACCTAGGTGGTCGAACCGGGAAGAAGGGCGGCCCTCTCGGCCTCAAGAGCCCGGATCTTGCGGGTAACCTGGCCCTTCTTGGCGGCAGCACCCTTACCCGAGATGGCGTCACGCTCCGTAGTCAGCTTGTCGATCTCGACCATGATCAGGGCGCGCTGCATCTCGATACCGGCCTCGGTGGGCTTCTGCTTGCGCTAGTATGGGTTAGTATGGCCCATTATGGGCCATAAGAGACCAAAAAAAAGGAGAAATGGGCACTCACAGCCTTCTTGGGGGAGCTGAAGCCCTCACCGGCCAGTTCCACCTCCTCCTGGACCCGCTTGGCCCTGAGCAGGGATTTCGCCTCCTTCTTGGTCTCGACCGCGTCCTTGGAGCGCGACTTGTTGTTGCCACGGCACCCAGAATAGGGAGTCTTGGGATTGTCACCACCGGCGACAATACCGCGCAGACAGGCCTGGCCGGTATGGAGCTGCAATTGCTCACAGTTGGGGGCAAAAGTCCTATGGTGCGGGTTAGCTCAGATGGGCCCATAATGGGCCATAACAGGCCAAGATGACACCAAGAGGGCCACCCAGGGCATGGTGGCCCAGAATGGGGCAACATGGGCCAACTCACGTCTCACAGGCCTTCTTCACGCCACGACACGCGCGACCAAGCCGGCCCTCCCACTTCTCGAAACCATCGGAGTCCAGCGCGGGACCCCACGCGGTAGCCGAAGTGATGGCGGCGCCGTCAGGAGGCTCGTGACCGCGGCGAAGAATGCAGACGATCCGGTAGATCTCGTCAAGGTCGATATCCATGTCCTCGTGGGGCTATAATGTGTCAGTATGCCCCATAATGGGCCAGTACGCACCATGTTACAGCACATTGGGGCCTTACTGCGTAGCACTCGCGGTTCAGGAGAAAACAACGACCACACTCGCAGGTCTGGACCGTCGCGGCGCTTCCAGCCACAGTCCGGACCCTGCTGGAGAAGACCTTGCGGTTGCCCTCGTTGATGTCGGGGAAGTTGCAGCCGTATTCGCCCAGGACCTTGTACTCGCCCGTCTCCCAGCCCGACAAGCAACCAGTACACGGATAGCGGGTCACGTGAGTGGCGCCGGTCGTGTAGTAGTTGGACGCGAGGGGTTTGGAGTAGGGCGCCATGACGAGCTATGGCCCAGAACGGGGCGTTATGCGGCGGATGGAAGGTTAGAGGGGCGAAAGCGTTGGATGTGCGGCGGGGAGCGCGGTGACGGGGCAGGCGGGTTCGTGCTGGTCTCGATCTGGTCTTTTGGGTCCTGTTAGCGCCAAAACGGATCAAAATGCGCCTCTCCGCCCGTCCAAGGGCCAAGTAGCCCCTACAGGCCCCTAAGGGCCCATAATGGGGCAATCTGGCCTTGACAGGGCCTTGGCGGAGTTGAGAAAAATATGGGGAATTACTCACAATTTCGATTGTTGATGGGTGGAGAGAAGGAGGGAAGGCACCATAACGGCCAGAAATATGCCAGAAGCTCGGACCGCCCAGCAGCCGAGCTAGTGGAGGCAACAACGTGGCAACGGTGAAGGTGAAGGTGAAGATTTCAAATTGGGCGGATTCCCAATTCACTCACCTACAGGATTGCGAATTCACCCTCCTATACTCCCCCGGCGCCCCTATAGGTCGGGCGCCAGTCAAAGCCTCAGACCGGCCCGGAGCAGGCCAATCCAGACCAACCTGCGTTTGATCGGGTCGATCTAACCCTAGAGGGGGGATAATGTCAGGAACCGGACGCATCCGGTGCCTTCCGGCCCAGAATGGGCCAGGACAGGCTTAAATACCCCTTCTTTCGCTATCGTGGCTCGATAGCGATTCGTCTCTAGTCTACCTGAGAACAATACTACTATTCACCCTGATTGCTGTGCATCCAGTATCTAACAACGCTATTGTTTGACATAAGGTATTATATATACTAATAGGTAAGGGAGTAGTCTAAAGACCTTTTGCACCTATAGCAATAGGCCTACTTTTTTTAAGACACGCGTTATTAAAACAGGAGCAAACTAAGAAAGCGCTAAGTCCCTAGGACTATAGGAAATACATTAGGAATATTAGAATCTATAAGGATAATAAGCAACTAGAAACTAGGAATGCCTAACCTAAGATTTAGAGGTAACCTAAAGGGTGCTTAGTTAGAATTTATACTTATAGATCTTATATAGTTAAAGAACTTATTATATAAGACTAGGTATATGTTTCTAGGTCCTAGACAAAGGCAATAGAACTATTATAAGAATATCCTAAATTAACTAAGGAATTTAAAGAAAGGAATTTAGAGGGACTACGAAAATAAATAAGAAAGATAGGCATACTAGTTAGAACTTAAGCAGGCCTAAAAGGCTATTAGCCCTAGCTTAGGAAAAAGAAGGGGCCTTTTTACTTCTAAGTAAGGGAGGGGGAATAGTGTGTCTAGGTAATTGCATTTGTAAAAAGTATTATAAATAGTATTATAGAAAGACTAAGGAAACTAAGTTAAGGAAGCATATTAAAAACTAATATTACTAATATATATTATATTAGAAAAGTTATTAAAGCTATAGAACTATAGACCTAATAAATTAAACCCTACTACTACTAGTAAAAAGCAAAGCACACCTAGAATAGAGATTAGGCCTTATCTTTAAAAGTAGTATAGGAAGATAAAGACTAGGAAGAGATATTAATAGGGGATAAAGGCCTACTAGAAAGCCCTTTAGGCGCAGAAGCAACACTCTTAGAACTAGGAGCCTAAGTAGGAATAGTAGGAGGAATAAGCGATGTTGCTAGCTGCTCTAAAGTCTTAAGGCGCTTGCTAATAATAGCTTTCCTAGGCGCAGGCTTCTAAAGAGAGCTAGAAAACTTAACTAGAGCAGGCATATTAGACTTAGAGTCTAAAGAGGACTTAGTAGAACCTTATAGGTATTTAGGCTAGATATCCTCCTTATTAGAACTCAACACTAGCTTAAACCTACTAGGCTTACCCTAGTTATTCTTGTTAAGATAAAGGCTATAATAGTTACCTATATAAGCTATAGTCTAGGCAAAAGATAACTAAGCGTTAGTTAGCTTATAACTAGGAACTAAGGTCTTGTTAGCCTTAGTCTAGGTATGCACAGGTAAGCTAGAAGAGTTAATAATGTTATAAGAGCAAAGCGGGGAGAGGGCGCTAGTACAGACAGCATTATAGCGTATAGGAAGATTACCTATAAGATTAAAGTTAGTAATAAAGTAAAAAGAATAAGAGGCTAGAAGAAGTATTAGTAACTTATAATAAAAAGAATAAGACTTTATAGCGTTACTACGCAGGTAGGTTAGACAAACACTACCCTTATATAGCTTCCTATTAACGTATATAATAGTGTAGTACCTATAAGCTTTCTAATAATACTTATAGGCGTAATAACTATATATAATCTTGTTAGAAGAATTATTAGAAGGAGTATTAATATTACCTAATATAGAAGCACCTATATAGAAGCTTAATAAGAGAGCCTTAATATTAGAGTTAATAATCTTACGCTTTATGTTATAAGATAGGCGGAAGTATACACTAATAGTCCTAAACTCCTATTAGAGGCCTAGCGGAATATTATTATTAAGAGAAAAGGTAGAAGAGTTATTAGAGGAGTTAAGAGTAAGAATTGTAATAGTAGGCCCTAATGCGAAACTAGTAGACTTTAGCCGCTAGAGGAAATGCTAGAAGCTGCGCAGCTAGGAGAAGGTAATATTATAGTCTCTATTAGCTTTAACTACTAGAACCTAGGATATTAGAAGAACGTTTAGGATAAGTAAATATTAGAAAATAGAACTTATAAAAAGTAATAATCTCGCTATAGCTAGAGCTAGAGGAAGGATATGCATAGACTAGGAGAGTAAACCCTCTACTACTAATAACTACCCTCTTGCTAGGCGAGACAGGCTTAACCTTCCTAAGATCTAGCTAGAAAGGGCTAAAGCCTTAAGTAGTAACTAACTAAGCTTTAGCCTTTATAATAGTATTACCCTCTTACTTAGACTTATTAGTATTTAGAGCCTTAGTAATAGCTATAGCACCTACTTCTAAAGCGCCTTTAGCCTTAGGTACTAGGGGAGTACTAGGCGGTATCTAGTTACTATTACCCTAGGTAGAATCTTAAGCGCTAATATTAATATCTATAGCGTTATTAATTCCTTCTTACTCTTATAAAGGTAAAGTAGGAGGACTAGAAAGTAAAGAGGAATAAGACGTATTAATACGTAGAGTAATAGGCTTAGTAGCGTTACTACTAGGCTCTAAAGCACCCTTAGGTAGACTAGTAGGCACTTTATAATTAGGAGAGCTACTATAAGAACTAGTAGCGGCTATAGGGCGAGCTAGTAAAGGAGTAGTAGTAGGCCTAACTAGGTTCTTACTATTAATAGGAGAATAACTAGGCTGCGCAGCACCTAAAGGAGCATTATTAGTATTCTCTTAGGCGCGTAGTAAGCCTATAGACTTACTAGTTATAGGTATATAAGAGCGTTTCTAGCCCTTAGGCGAGTTAATAGGCGTAAAGAACATATTAATAAAAGGCTAAAGAAGAGGTAAGACGTTAATAGTAGTAGTATATAAAAGAGTAAGTAAAGCTAAGTAATATGTAAAAGTATTAGGCGTAATAGCGTAAAGCAGGAGAAGTTAAAATAGCTAAAGATAAGAGTTGTTTAAGGAGGGGTAATATTATTATTATCTACTACCTAAAAGGCTATTAGGAACCTATAGTAGAGCTAAAACATTAGGGTCTAAATAATAAAATAGTAGGGCTTTTACCTTACTAACTAAGTTAGTAGCATTCTAGTAGAATGCTACTTAGATATAAAATCTAAGTTTAGCTATAGTAGTCTAGAAGTATGTTATATAATAAACTAGTCTAGAGAGATAGATTAAGGTATATAATAAGAATAGAACTAGATAAGATATTAGTATAAGATAAAGTTTAGACATCTATTATAGTAAGACGTAAGGTGCTTAAAGGAATATTAGGTAAAGACTATATATTATAAACTAAATTAGGCTAGGAATATAGACGTAGAAGAAGTAATAGTAAGAAGAATAAGGTAAATTAAATATAGAATAATAAGTAAGAAAAGGCGTTTAGGATAGAAGTGCTTATAGAAAAGGTATATAGGTGCATATAAGATTAGTAGTGTTAGAGGGATCTAACAGGCATTTAGTAAGGAAGAAGAGGAGGCCTTCTTCTTAAGTAAGGGAGGGATATAGTAGAGAAACTAGGAGATAACTAAGGTAGAGGTAAAAAACTATTAGGCCTAAGGGATATAGCACAGGATATAAGGCGCAGGCGCTATCTAAAGGGCAGTTAGACATAAACTATATAATACCTAATATAATATATAATACTATATATCTAATACCTTATAAACTGTATTAAGTACACATTCTAATAGAGACTACCTAAAAACTCTACTATATTAATAGCCTTAAAAGAGTCTAGTTAGCTATAGAGATTAACTAGCCTAGATGCGAGTAAATAGCCCTAGAGCGGAGGCGATAAGACTTATTTATCTAATAGCTAGCGTAAATAGAGTATTTTATATCTATACTTATACTAGTCTATACTATAGAAGAACACTGCTAATAGGTTAAGAAGGCGATTAATCTAACTAATATTCCTAAACTTAATAGTATATTAAAGAAGGAGGAATAACTCTATCTTTTATAGAAAGCAGCTTAAGGTAGTAAACTCTCTATAAGTATTATAACTACTACGCTATGCTATTAAAGTAAAAGCCTTCTTCTATATAGTATTAAGAATAGTAATATACTTATCTAACGTAAGCGCTGTAATAACATTACTATATATAGCACGTTAATAAATATTATCCTCTATAACCTTAACACGACTATAGAGGTAACTACGCTCTGCTATCTTATTATAGAATAGCGCTAGTACTTAAGCGTTTTATAACGCATAAATAAGTAGTTTAACTAAGTAGAACTTTATATTATCCTTATTAATACTAGTCTAGTTCTATAGTCTAATATTATAGAATAGGTTATAGATAGATATTATACTATCTAGACTAGAGAAATGTGTTTAGATAATTATAAACGTAATAGCCTAAAGGATATAGAAATACGTAGGTAGACTAAGTATCTAGTCTCTTTAATTATACGCATAAGTAGTAGTAAGTAATTATTCGCGCTTAACACTCTAGATTAACTCTGCTGTCTTTTAGTTACCCTATACTAACTATAGTTAATCTTTAAAGTTATAGCTACTATTATCCTAATAGAGATTAAATTACTTTAAGAAAATCTTATTATATACTATATACGTTCCCTTAATTATACCTTTGTTATAGAAGATAGCTCTAAGTTAATAGATCTTGTACTTCTACTAGTAGTTAACTTATTTAATAGTTAGAAAGTAAGGCTTTTTAGATAGAGTAGTTAAGAAGACTAGGTTAATAGCAACAGAGTAGACTAACTAAATAGCCTTAGATAAAAAGAACCGCAGCGCCTCTTTCTATATAGAATCGCAGAGTATATTAGGCGACTAGGTAACTATACTAAGAGTAAGCAGTGTTTATAGAAGATATAGTAATTTAATAAGTATTACTATTATTATATAATACTAGAACCGCGATATAACACTAAGAGCTTAGTCTTAAGTAGTCTTAAGAAATATTAGGTTATTATATGCTATAACTATAGTAGGGTTTTAAGCTAGCTAGGGAAGACTAGATATATAAGAAGATATACTTTGTTATTAAGATATAGCCTAAAGACATACCTACACTATTTAAGCTTATGCCTAGATATGCTGCTAATGCTTTAAAATAGTCTTATATGTTTTATAAAAACTAAACTTTGCTAATACTTTAATAGCATAGCGCTTAGTCCTATTACTCTTAAGGTAGAAACTAATCTAATAAGGGAAGTAGTTAGCTATCTTTTAAGCCCGCTAACAAAGAATAATAGCTATAATTATATAAATTAAACTAGTAGATATTATGTAATAGCTATTATTATATAAAGGTTTACTACTTTAGTTTATTAGTAGCTAGCTTATAAAGCTATA
>Ga0139315_10003_pt1 | contig 16605 bp, 17 predicted proteins | sample In3P11_FD_99380 | JGI IMG/M metagenome (GOLD analysis project Ga0139315, IMG submission 99380) | reverse complement strand
TTTTTTTTTACAAATAACTTGTTATGAAATAAAGGCTATGTACAATTTATGTTACACCTTAGACAATAGTATAACAAATCCCAGTAGACAAAGACGATCTATTTACTGGAAAATTGCACGGTATATTTATATATATAGCAATTAGGGGAGAAGAATCATGTATTTGTTTAAAGCCCTTTTACCACCCAAAAAAAAAATGAAGAAAAAAAGAAAAAAGTCCTTATTGTCACATATTTTTTTTAGATAAAATTAAATAGTAGTGTAATTGTACTTAGGTACAATAAATGAATAATAAAATATTCTAGAACACATATATCAATTATAATTTTTATACTATGAATTTATCACTAATTTTATTTACAATTGGGATTTTAGGTTTTGTTTTAAACAGAAAAAACATTATTTTAATGCTTATTTCAATAGAAATAATGCTATTAGCTATTACATTTCTAGTATTGGTTAGTTCACTTAGCTTTGATGATATATTAGGTCAAACTTATGCTATATATATTATAGCCATAGCGGGTGCAGAGTCAGCTATTGGTTTAGGTATATTAGTAGCTTTTTATAGATTAAGAGGAAGTATTAGTATTGAATTTAAATAATGTATCTAGCTATAATTATCTTACCACTATTAGGATCAATAGTTTCTGGTTTTTTTGGTAGAAAAGCCGGAGTATCAGGAGCACAAATCATGGCATGTACAGCAGTTGTAACTACAACTATCTTAGCTGTTTTAGCTTTCTTTGAAGTTGGGTTAAATAATATATCTATATATATGGAGGTATTCAGATGAATTGATTCTGAAGCATTAAATGTGTTTTGAGGATTCCATTTTGATTCACTAACCGTTTCTATGCTTATACCTGTTTTAATAGTTTCTTCTTTAGTACATATATATTCAATAGGTTATATGAGTCATGACCCTCATAACCAGAGATTCTTTAGTTATTTAAGCTTATTCACATTTATGATGGTAATATTAGTTACAGCAAATAACTTCTTATTAATGTTTGTAGGTTGAGAAGGTGTTGGGGTTTGTTCATATCTTTTAGTTTGTTTTTGATTTACTAGAATAGCAGCTAATCAAAGTTCTCTTTCAGCATTTTTAACTAATAGAGTAGGTGATTGCTTTTTAACTATAGGTATGTTTGCTATATTATTAGGATTTGGTAATCTAGATTATGCAACAGTATTCTCATTAGCTCCCTATATGAATGAAAATCTTGTAACTATTGTAGGTATATGTATATTAATAGGAGCTATGGCTAAAAGTTCTCAAACAGGACTTCACGTATGACTTCCTATGGCGATGGAAGGTCCTACACCGGTATCTGCATTAATACACGCAGCCACTATGGTTACGGCAGGAGTTTATTTATTAATGCGTTCATCTCCTTTAATAGAATATAGTTCAACAGTACTAATGTTATGTTTATGATTAGGTGCTATTACGACAATATTTAGCTCCCTTATAGGTTTATTCCAACAAGATATAAAAAAAGTTATAGCTTATTCTACTATGAGTCAATTAGGAATGATGGTTATAGCTGTTGGTTTATCTTCTTATAATATAGCTTTATTTCATTTAGTAAATCATGCGTCAAAGTTATAGGGCGCATGTAAAATTTGACTATATGCTGGGACACCTCTAAAATTTTATCTAGTTATACGATAAGCTAGTACTAAGGTTTAGAGACAATCAGCAGGGAAGATCTGTATAATATAAATACATAAACCCTCAACGACCATACGTCCAAAATATTAGACTTGTTTTATCACAAAAAACAGCTATTAAGTGCTTCCCGACCTTTTTTTTTTATTAATTAATTAATTCATTCGATAAAAAGGGGAAAAAAATATAGGTAGCCTCGTAGATAATAAAGTTTTTTGTGATGATTCTATATTATGATATGGCCTAAACAACACAGTGATGTGTTGCAGGTAATTATAATATATTTCCTCGAGCGCTGTAATTAAGAAAGCAGTGCTTTGCTGCTTTTGGTCCCTTTTTTTTAATTTAACTTATTAATTTAAAAAAAAAATAATTACTAGTTGGATCTTTCTGTACTTATTTTTACTTCTCCACCAGGGGTGGGTGGTTCCTTTTGGAATCCTATTCCGGTCGAGGGAAATAAGTAATAGATAGCCAAGGCGAAGGTAATATTTTATAGTTAAGGTTAAATTAACGCCTATATTATCTGCAACTTTACATTTGTTGCTGGAGGTATGTTAAATAATTTACATCTTTATAGTATATTTGAGTTTATTATAAATTATGATTTATTTAATTTAAGTTCAAGTTCATTATTAATTACACCTATAATCAAAACCGTTGGAGATAAAGGGGAAAAGGCCCGGTCGCCTGCGGCTGGGCCTGCTTCGCCAGGTAAAAATAATATTCATTCTAAAATCCATTCTTCTTTTTATACAATACTAAATGACAAGTCTAAAGGTGGGGTGTTATTAAGTAATGTTATATATCAGATACATGATCAAAATAAATTCAATTTACCTTTGTTCTTAACATCAAAAGGTATAAAAGCTTCACATGATTTAATTAATATGATGAATCTTTTACCTGAAAATAATAATTCTGGGTTTAAAGGAGATAATTTATTATTTGAGTTTTTAAGTAACAATTTTAATAAATTATTTAGATTCAATATGCAGTTTAGTTTAAAAACAATAAAACCTAATATTATGTATGATTTACCCCTTGGATCTCAAAAAGTCATAGATGGAGATTGTTCAGGTGTTTACTGTTTTGTGCACAAAAAAACTGGTGAATATGGTATAGGTTCTGCTATATCTTTCCGAAATCGTCTTAATGACCATATGAACAGTTTTTATGGTAATCGATTAAGATCTCATTTGCATGATTGAGTAATGGCCAACGGAGATGTTTCATCTATTAAATGGGCACCTATTATTACATACGATAATATAGTTCAACAATGATATAGTATTAATTATGCATTTCCCTTAAGTCAAGGGGGTGTTAAAATACTACAAGGGTTTGGACAATATATTAGTCGTATATTAGAACAATGTATTTATACTAATTATAAACCCTATTTTAACATTAAAGATGCACAAAAATTAAAAGATATTATTTTTTTTAATTTTTCTTTTGAAGCTAGTGAATTATCATTAAGTTTAGATCAAACTCATGTATATCAAGCTTGATTGAACAAAGAAACTACTATCTTATTAGCAGAATCTAATTCTTATAATTCATTAGCAGATCAATTAAAGATATCTGTAGGTACCGTTAGAAATAATATGAATTGACACAAGGGTATAACTATAACAAACGATAAAGGGGAAAATATTGTTATATATTTAAAAGAAAAAGGTGTACCCTATAGATATGAACAAATTAATTCTCAATTAAAACCGAAAGATAAGTATTCTTTAGTTGAATTAAAAGATAAATCCTTATATGATCTAAAACCAGGGAAAATTTATGTTATAAATATAGAAACCCTTGAAGTTTTTGGTATTTATAAAAATCAACGTGAATTATGAATGAACTTGAACCCAAATTCAGGCGTAGCCGATTTGGAAAAATTACCTCTAAAGCAGCAAAGAAATTTTCTGGACAATAGAATAGGCAGATATTTTAATTTGGTTAAACCAGGTGGAATTAGCACTGAGTTAGGAAATTTTTATTTTTGTAAACACCCTGAGTATTTACCCGGATGGACGAAAAAATCTTTGGGTTTTTTTGCAGTTGATACCACCACAGGATTGGCCGAATATTTTTCCAATAATTCTCAAGCTGGTGATCGGGGAACAGTAAGGCGAAATAGAAATAATAATACTGTTACAAAAAATGGTATTAAGTACATAAATGAAGATATCTTTATTTATCATTTTCCAGGTGCTGTAATTAAAGAAGGTGCAACATTTCAACTCAATAAAAAACAGCTTGCTAATTTACCTGATAACCCTAAATCTTAGCCGGCGAACACGTATCATCGAAAAAAGTGATGGTGCTGCTTCGCTGGGTAAAGATTTATTAAAAGTCTATAAAGCACTTTTATTCTTAGGAGCTGGAGCAGTTATCCACGCTGTAGCTGACAATCAAGACTTTAGAAGATATGGTGGGTTAAGACCATTCTTACCACTTACTTATTCTGTTATGCTTATAGCTTCTTTAAGCTTAGTAGCCTTCCCATTTATGACAGGATTCTATTCAAAAGATTTTATACTTGAATCTGCTTATGGTCAATATTATTTCTCTAGTACTGTTGTTTATATCATAGCTACTATAGGAGCAATGTTTACTACATTATACTCTGTAAAAGTGTTGTATTTAACATTCTTAACTAATCCTAATGGACCTTTAATTAATTATAAACAAGCACATGAAGGTGATATATTTATGAGCTTACCTGCTGGGTGATGTGGGAAATCACTTGCGTGGGTAAAACTATCAAATTCCGGGGACCTCCTAAAGCTTCTGGTACCAAGCAGTTGTTGAAAAACGATTTGTGGCTGAAGTAATTACTCAGAGATGGTAACAAGTCAGAAGATGATTGAAAAAGAAATGGACAATCGCGGATCTAAATCAGATAGCTACACATCTGTAAAAGAGCAACGAGTAGATGGTAGTTGATACAAGAGAAATTCTTTTGTGTTTAAGGTATACTCTAATGGGTATCGAAAGATATTATCCAGTCAGAATCCCTTCTTAGCAAATATATATATACAGGTTTTAGTAGAAGTTTAACAAGAGGTATTTCTTCTATTTCAATAAAAAAGCCGACTTTACACCCCTATTTTGTTACAGGTTTCTTGGATGGAGAGAGCTATTTTTCAATTAGTCTTAATAGATTTTCTAAGATGAATACTGGTTGAATTGTAAACTTGCAATTTGGTATTAAATTACATAAAAAAGATCAGTACTTATTAGAATTAATTAAAGCATTCTTTATGGATATAGGAAGTATTTCCTCACATGGTAAAGATGCGGTTCAATTCAGAGTTTCATCTATAAAAGATTTACAGGTGATTGTAGACCATTTTAATAATTTTCCTTTAATTACACAGAAATGGTCGGATTTTCATTTATTTAAAGTTGCTTTTGAATTAGTTAAATGTAAAAGACATTTGACGTTAGAAGGTTTAATAAGTATTGTTAGTATAAAAGCTACAATGAATTTAGGTTTATAAGAGGAATTAGAGATTGCTTTCCCTAGCCCTGACGGATTCGTCACACAGCAGGGTAAGGCCCCACAGGGGACTAGGTTAAATATAATAGCTAGACCTTTAGACCCTAATAAAAAAACAATCCATCCGAATTGATTGTCAGGGTTTGTTAGCGCTGAAGGTAATTTCTTTGTTAATCTTATAAATTCTAAGACAAAAGTTGGAAAACAAGTTATCTTAGTCTTTTCTGTAACTCAACATTCTAGGGATGATGCTTTATTACGGTTATTTTTCGATTTCTTAGATTGTGGTAAATACTATCCTAGTTCTACGAGAAACGAAGGTAACTATACAGTTACGAAGTTTTCTGACATAGAACAAAAAATTATACCATTTTTCTTAAAATATCCTATAAAAGGAGTTAAAGCCTTAGATTTCTCTGATTTTTCTAATATCGGATCATTAATCAAAGAAAAAGAGCATTTAACTGAGCAAGGCTTGGCTAAAATTGAATGAATAAAAAGTGGTATGAATACTAAAAGAATTAACTAATATAGAAATAGCTACTTTTTAATGGTTAGTATTATCTTCTATAGCTAGTTTTTATTACTATCACCTGTAGATATATTTGTATGATAAATCTGATCGCCGTGTTAATGATATTAGCTGTATTCTCTATATTCTTTGGATTTATAACAAAGGATATGTTTATAGGATTGGGTTCAGGATTCTTTTCAGATAATGCTTTATTTATACATCCTTCTCATGAGATAATGTTAGATACTGAATTTGGAGTGCCAACTCTATTTAAATTATTACCTTTAATATTTACTATTTCATTAAGTGTAATTGCTATAGTGTTGTCTGAATATTTATCTACTATACTAATTTATTTTAAATTATCTAGAGTAGGTTACAACATATTTAGTTTCTTTAATCAACGTTTCTTAATAGAGCTATTTTATAACAGATACATTACTGGTATTGTACTAAAACTTGGTGGACAAACTACTAAAGTATTAGATAAAGGATCTGTAGAGTATTTAGGACCTTATGGGCTAGAGAAAGGACTATTGAATATAAGTAATAATATTGCTAGATTAAATACTGGAGTTATAACATCTTATGCATTATATATCTTAATAGGGTTAATAACTTATCTTTTATTTAATTCATATATTAATAGTTCTAATATTATATTAGTATTACTTATATCTTTATCTTTAGCACTTTTTGGAACTTATAAACATAATGCTCATATATTAACCTCTAGCCCACCTCTTGCGGAAATCTTAGATGCGTATCCTATATTTAGGGAATTTATGATACATTATTGTAATGCTCAAATGGCAAGTTATGACATTAGTAGTGTTATGATTGACGTTGCAGAAATTGATGAGGAAACAATGAGACCTTTCTGTTATCTTGAAAATAGTTTTAAACCTGGAGAGATAAAGATGCTTGCGGATTACTACGCAGAAAGGGCAAAATATCCAATAACCAACGAGTGACGCTATGGCTATCACAATAACTTAGGGGTTATTCTGCAAGTTGGATGAAAAGTAACGTATATGCTTGAGCACTTTCAGTCTGTAATGGAGCCTCAGGATAAAGTGGCTTATGTAGTTTACCAAGATACTCTTAAATTATGCCAACAGGATCTAAATACATATTATATGTATAAACTTAAGTTGGAAACATTTATGCAAAATAAACCTTCAATGTTAATACATGAAGTGAGTCGTCTTCTATCAGAGACAAATCCTTTTGGTGTAAACCGTTAATTAACAGAATAAGGATTAAATTAATCCTTAACTTGTTATGCTATATAATTACCTTACCTAATCGCATAACAAATCCCAGCAGATCTATTTTTGTGGGATTCACTGGAAAATGGCATTGTAGACTTCTGTTTACATAGTCATAAGGGGAGAAGAGTAAACTTTTGCTTAAAGCCCGATTAAAAATAAAAATTTTTTTTATTCAGCCTTTATAATAAAATATATAATCTATGTCGTTTAAATAGATAATTAAATTGATTCAGTAAAATAGACTTTATTATTTATAATAAAATATATAATCTATGTCGTTTAAATAGATAATTAAATTGATTCAGTAAAATAGACTTTATTATTTTTAATTAAATGTAATTTTACGATCATTTTTCTAAATTTAATATGGTTTTTTTTCAAAAGTTTTAATATTTTTAACAGCAAAAGTTTCAGCTATGCCAATTGGACATACAGATCTAACATCTACCGATGGTCAATTTATCATAGCTGCACTGAGAGAAAAATTTATTATAACTCTTAATATCGCTACTAGAATAACTAATGAGTTAGAACAGTTACATTCAACATTATCAGGTTTAGTCCCTAGTGCACGTACTGATATTGTTATACTTTTTACTATATTGTTATGAACTGGTATAATAGCTGTTAATACATTACCTGAATTGAATGATAGTATTAGTTCTAGAATATATCCTAATTTAGCGCCATACAAAGTATGACTATGAACAACTGTATACGCGTTATTATTAGGAGCAGCTGGTACTTCTACATACAACCTTTTGGATGGTTTAGCTAATAGTGCTCAATTAGCATTATTAGTTACATCTATACTCTGATTTATAGTATCTTGTTTTAGAAGCCCTTTTTTGTTATCTATTCTGCAGAATTTAGAACGCCCACATGGAGTTATATCTAACTGGGGGAGTATTAAATATTTTTTTGCTTCTGCTTGGGCTAAAAAAATAAGAATACTAAAAAAAAATTATTATGTCAGCTAATTTTTGATTCTTACTCATTAGTCTAGTTATTTTTTGATTTGGGTTCGCCTCTGGTGTTTTAAACCATCCTGAAGGTTTAAACCATCCCGAAGGTTTAGGATTACCGAATAAAAACTATGTCCCAAGAGACATTCCTTTTAATGTCTCTAATATTTCTCCTTCTATATCTACATATACTCTGGTTTTTCTAGCCACGGCAGTAGCTTTGTTTTACATGGGACTAAGCCAAGAACAAATAATACAGGCTCTTCCTCAACGAACACATGCTCTTCCGTACTAAACCTGTTAGGTTGAAACGTACTAATCTTTATAATAAAATATATAATCTATGCTGTTTAAATAGATAATTAACTTGATAAATTAAAATATACTTTTTTACTAAATGTAATTTTAAGATCATTCTTCTAAATTTAAAATGTTATATTTTCCAACAATTATGTCTGTTCTTGAAGTATTGGCTGTTACTGTACCTGTTTTATTAACAGTAGCTTTTGTAACTATAGCTGAGAGAAAAACAATGGCTAGCATGCAAAGAAGATTGGGACCTAATGCAGTGGGTTGATATGGTCTACTTCAAGCATTTGCTGATGCTCTTAAACTTTTATTAAAAGAGTATGTTTCTCCTACACAAGCCAATATAGTATTATTTTTCCTTGGTCCGATTATAACTTTAATCTTTTCATTGTTAGGATATGCTGTAATACCTTATGGTCCTGGTTTAATGCTCTTAGATTATAACCTGGGTATTTTATATATTTTAGCTATGTCTTCATTAGCTACATATGGTATATTATTAGCAGGATGATCCGCTAATTCTAAATATGCATTCTTAGGGTCAAAATGGCCCGTTAAAGGCGCGAGTCTTTATTTAAAACAAACTATAAGCGAGAAATTCAGGAAGCAATATCTATTGCTTACTTTAATAGGTACTTTATGCGTAACTCCCTTCAAATGGGGCTCTAAAGTAAAAATTCTATTCAAGATGAACAACCCGCAAGTAACCAAAGCGTTTAACTCGTTAGTAGGAACTTCAGAGGCCATACGTTTGTTATCTATACTATTCTATAAAGGTTGTAGATTTTATAGAACGAAAGTTAATCATCCTACTTCTCAGATCAAAAATGATAAAAAGTGAAATCAATGATTAGCTGGTTTAATTGACGGAGATGGTAGTTTTTACTTAACTAAAAAAGGATATGCTAGTCTAGAAATTACTATGGATATAAGAGATGAACACGCACTACAGATAATTAAAAATGTTTATGGTGGATCAATAAAACTTGTATCCGGTGCAAAAGCATTAAGATATAGTTTACGTCATAAAGAAGGTTTTTTAGCTTTAGTTAATGATGTAAATGGGGAAATTCGTAATTCTTACAGATTAATGCAATTAAATAAAATTTGCTTAAAGTACGAAATAGCTCTTATTTACTCTGATAAATTGACATACAACAATGGTTGATTATCAGGGTTTTTTGATGCTTGTGGGGATTTAAACATTCAATTAGGCCCACAGGTGATACCTGGCCGTATTCGCTCTTCAAGGGAAGATACCTCTGAAGAGAGGCTAATGGATAATAAACCTCAATTAATTGTATCTTTGGCCCACAAAGATTATAATCTTGTCGTTATTTATAAAGATATTTTTGGCGGTAATATAAATGCAGATCATAATGGTCGTTATGTATGATCCATTAATTCTTTAGAAGCTAAGTACCAAGTTTTAAATTTCTTAGAGTATATTAAAAAGCATACTTTGCGCTCTTGTCGTCATAAACGTTTTTTTTTAGTACCTAATTTTTTTTATTTAGAAGATTTAAATGCAGCCCATGCTCCTCTACACTCGAAGTTAAGTAAAGCGTGGTCAATTTTTAATAATAAGTTTAACCGTTATATACATACTACTAGTGTTAGCTACCAGGCCTTAGATAAATACAATCATTCAAGATACTTAATTGTATGAGGATCCTTTATGGGCTCTGGTGTTGGCTCTGGTAGATTGACAAGGGAGGTTGCAGAAATGTATATGTTTACTAATTATCAGTTCTCTGTTGTAGTAGGTATATTATTGTCGGATGGTTGGGTAATTATGTGTAAAGGGGCGGTAAACCCGCGTTTAGGTTTTAAACAATCTTTAGATAAATCTTCTTATGTTTGAGATGTTTTTCTTACTTTATCCCCTTTTTGTCAGAGTTTGCCTAATTATTTATTAAATAAAAGAAATAAAAATACATACCATAGCTTTAATTTTTTTACTAGATCACTCCCTTGTTTAAAAGAATTATATTCACTTTTTTACTGTGAAAATAAAAAAGTTATCCCGGCAAATATTTATAACTTATTAAGCCCAGTAGCACTGGCACATTGGATCCAGGGAGACGGTCAAAGAAAAAGATCGGGATTAGTTATATGTACCGACTCTTACACCTTACAAGATGTGGTTCGTTTAGTTAATGTGTTAATTATTCGTTATAATCTTATTTGCACCCTTATTGAGACTAATCCAGGTCAATATAGAATTTACATTTGACAAAGATCTATGGGTGATTTAATAAGAATAGTTTTACCTCATTTTAATAAATCAATGCTTTATAAATTAAATTATGTGTCTTAAAATAAAAAAGATAAAGATGCCGACAGGTAGCGTAACTTTAAATAGTAATAATGGGCAATTAGCTATTACTTTAACTCAAAAAACGAGTGAAATCTTACAACCTTTACTAGATATATATGGAGGTTCAATATATATAGATAGAACTTCTAATAAATTTAAATGATATATCTCTGATAAAGAAGGTATTATAAACCTTATTAGTTATTTTAAACAATATACTTCCAGATCTTTAAAAAAGAACAGATTACATTTAATACCTAGATGTTACGAGCTAAAAGAAATGGGAGCCCATAAAGCTTTAGAAGAAACCAACCCTTTTTTAGCGAAAAGCTGAGTGATATTTAAAGCTAAATGAGCCAAATATGAAGGCTAACTAGTTTAAAAGTTTATTAAAAGTCAAGTTCTATATATATATATTTAATACCAAGAGTGTAGATAAAGATATGGTCCAAAGAACATGTTTATTACATATGTTCTATTGCATTAAGAAGTACAGCTCAATTAATTAGTTATGAATTAATTTTAAGTTCTGCTATACTTTTAGTAGTATTGTTAGCAGGTAGCTTAGACATAACTGTAATTATAGAAGCTCAAAGAGCTATTTGATATGTAGTACCTTTATTCCCTGTATTTATTATATTTTTTATAGGATCTATAGCAGAAACAAATAGAGCTCCGTTTGATCTAGCAGAGGCTAGTTTTTACAATTGTAATTCTACTTAGAATGATTTGGCCTCTTTAAATATCGCTATATGCTGAAAACTTTTAAAGCTTTACATACGTTGACCATACCAGTGTTATTGCCATGCTGTATATGAAGTAATGTAAATATTGTCAAAGATGTTACAATAAACAATCAGCAGGAAACCAAAATAATTTTAATTATGAGTAGGATCCTCAGAGACTACACGCGATAATACAGTTATATAATTGTATATGATATAGCCCATAAGTATACAAGAGTATGTTTTTTGAGATAAACCCGAATTCAATTTAAAAACACTTACAGAAAGAAACCTAATTTAAATTTTACATTACGTAGACCTTATTCTACCTCAAGTTCTCCTAAAGAAGATAATCCTATACCTATATTAATTATAACGAATTTACAGGATAAAGATAGCATATTTTCTAAACGTGATCTCCTTTTAAGAAAAGGAGGTATATACAGTTTTTTAAACATGGTTAATGGAAAACAATATATAGGTAGTGCAAAAGATTTATACTTAAGATTAAACGAACATTTATCAAATAGAAAATCAAATAGGGCTTTACAGATTGCTATTTCAAAATATGGTTTAGAGAACTTTAACTTTTGTATATATGAATATTTTACTTATGAGAATAAGACTACTAGCTTTAAATTATTAACTGAATTAGAAACTATGTATATAAATAAATTTAAATTTAGCAATTTATATAATTTTTTAAAAAATGCTTCTAGCTCAGAAGGTTACAAGCATACAGAAGCTGCTAAACAAAAAATGGTTGAAAGATTTATAGATAAGACTAACCATCCTTTCTGAGGAAAGCATCATGATGAAAGATCTAAATCTTTAATTAGCAAACCTGGGTCATTAAATCCTATGTTTGGTAAGACACATTCGGAAAAAACTAAAGAGCTTATAAGAAGTAAAAGAGTTAAATATCCTAATGGTGTAGGTATCTATGACCTAGATAACAATAAGATAAAAAGGTTTGATTATGCTTCAGATCTAGCTATTTATTTAAATGTATCTAAGGTCACTGTAAGTAAATATATAAATAAAGGGTTGGTTTTTCAAGGTAAATACTACTTAAAAGTTAACTCTTTTAACGAATAAGTAAAGTATTTACTGATACTCTACAACACAGGAATCAGAATTAGTTAGTGGTTTTATGACAGAGCATTCAGCGGTTATTTTTGTATTTTTCTTTTTAGCTGAATATGCTAGTATAGTTCTTATTTGTATTTTAAATAGTATTTTATTTTTAGGTGGTTATCTGTTTGACTTTAACTATTATCTATATCCTTACTTTTATTTAGTGCAGTTTATTGCAGGTGATAGTTATATGTATCTAACAGAAAATGAAACTAATTTTAATGTAATTGATTTTGATAATTATAATTCAATAATAGGAACAACTATAAGTGGTGTAGTAATAGGAGTTAAAGCTTGTATAATGATATTTACTTTTATCTGAGCGAGAGCCTCATTCCCGCGTATTCGTTACGACCAGCTTATGTCCTATTGTTGAACTGTTTTATTACCAATAGTTATTGCATTTATTATACTAGTCCCATGTATATTATATAGTTTTGAAATAATGCCTTGTAATATACCTTTATTATAAATATATATTAACCAATATATATTAGTACATTTATATAATATTATAAAGTTTAAAAAATTACAGATTTAAACTTTATAACTTTTTAAAAAGCTTAAAAAATTTTTTAGTGAAGTGTAGGGTTTTTATCTAAAATTAATAGATATGTATTAGATAGCTAGATCTAATACATGGATAATTCTTATTAGTTTTATGGCAGAAAATATATTTTATATTTCATAATCTAAGTTAAAATTTTAAACAAGAATATTCCATTTTTATAGCATATAATATAGGTATATCTTATTATCCAAAATTTATTACCTTACTATACGTACGGTGCATATTAAAAGTATGTCTGATACATTATCATTCTATACGAAATAGAGGTCTTTATACTTATTGTTTTATAAATGTTATTATCATCTTTACTTTTAACTCCTATACTAGGTGTACTTGCAATATTAATTATTAAAGATAATGGAGTTTCACTAAGAAATATAAAATTCATAGCGTTAACTACATCTATCTTAAATTTCTTTATCTCATTGATAATCTTTATTTTATTCGATTTTAGTACAAACCAGTTTCAATTTGTCCAAGAATATCATGATATAAGTTATTTTGATTTTTATCTAGGTGTAGATGGTTTATCTATATATTTCATATTATTAACTACAATAATCATTCCTATCTCACTAGTATCTAATTGAAAATCAATAACAAAAGATGTAGAATCTTATGTTATTATAATCTTATTGTTAGAAACTTTATTATTAGCGGTTTTCTTAGTATTAGATATTTTACTCTTTTACATCTTTTTTGAGAGTATATTACCACCATTATTTATATTGATAGGTATATTTGGGTCAGATAACAGAGTAAAAGCTAGTTTTTATTTATTCTTATATACATTAATAACAGAAATATCGAACTTCTATTTTCAGTGTAAAAGAGCCAAATTCCGGGGAAGCCCTAAAGCTTTAGTAACCAAGGTAATTAAGGAAACTTTTTTATTGGCCCCATTAATGACTGGGGGTAAGGTAACATCACTAAAGATCTCAGTAATGAAATGGGTGATCGCGGATCTAAACCAGGCAAAGCCTGTAAAAGAGCAACGAGTAGATGGTTCTTCAAAGTCTAGAAATTTAGATTTTGTAAGGTGTACTCTAGTCGCTGGGAAACCAGTTTTAGGTAGAAAAATCCCTTTCCATCCTAATAACTGCAAAGTTGTAAGCGGGCTTTTATCACCAAGAGCTTTTATACATACGACTAAATCTATAGGAGATTATCTCACTCTAAATAAACAAGTAAATAATATATTTGGAGAACAAAACTCTAATATAAAGTTAAACCCTTTATTTGTAACGGGGTTTGTAGATGCAGAAGGATGTTTTGCAATAGGATTATTCGTTAGTAGTATTTACAAAATGGGTTATCAAACTCAAGCAATATTCAAAATTACTTTACATAAAAAGGATTTCAATTTATTATCTCAGGTTAAAGATTAATTTGGTGTAGGAACTATTACGAAACATGGTAGCACTACTATAGAATATAGAGTAAAATCTTTAAAAGATTTAGATGTAATTTTATCTCATTTTGAAAAATATCCACTTATTAGTCAAAAATGGTCTGATTGCGAACTTTTTAAGTTAACAATATCATTACTTAAAAATAAAAAACATTTGACTGAAAAAGGGTTTAATCAAATACTTGCCATTAAGTCTTCTATGAATAAAGGTTTATCTGAGGAATTACAACTAATTTTCCCTCAAATTAATCCGGTAAATAGACCTTTACTTCTAGATAAAGATGTTAAAGATCCATATTTATTAACAGGCTTTACTAGAGGTTAAGGATGTTTTTTTTACATACGTAATAGTTCTACAACTAAACTAGGTACATCTTTCAGTCTGAAATTTCATATTGCTCAGCACAGTAGAGACACTGAACTTATGAAAAAATTTATTGCTATCTTTGATTGCGGTATAATTGAATTAAATTTAGCTAGATCCATTGTGTATTTCGTAGTGACAAAGTTACAGGACATTACTGATAAAGTAATACCCTTTTTGGACAAATCTCCTATTAAAGGTATTAAAGCCTCAGATTATGCAGATTTTAAAAAAGTGGCTGAGTTAATAACCAAAAAAGATCACTTAACTGAAAAAGGTACAAATGAAATTAAGCGAATAAAATCTAATCTGAATTTTTAAAGAGATTCTGTTTAACAAATAACTACTACTAAACAGAATATTTTTCATTATATCACACAAGGATGGATTAAGCCGTCTAGTACGGTGTGGATTGAAGTAACCCTAAATTAAAGATAAAACTAAAGTCCTTTTTTAAGGATATATTAGTGTACGTGTTCGGTTCTTTATTCTTATTACTATCCATATTAGCAATGTCATCTATTATGAGTACTACAGATTTTGACACTCTTTTTAAAGGAAATTTCCTTTATTTAACACAACTTTTCTTATTTTATGGTATTTTTATAGCTTTTGCTGTAAAAACTCCTACAATATTCCTAAATACATGACTTTTAAAAGCTCATGTTGAATCACCTTTAGGAGGGAGTATTATTTTAGCTGCAATTGTTCTTAAATTAAGTTTATATGGTATACTTAGATTAATTTTACCTATTTTACCTAAAGCTTATATGGTATATACTTATATAATATTCCTAATTGGTGTTATTACTATAGTATATGCTAGCCTTAGTACATTAAGAACAATAGATATTAAAGAACTTATAGCATACAGTTCTGTTTCTCATGCAGCAGTTTATCTTCTAGGTGTATTCAGTAACAGTATACAAGGTATTGAAGGTGCTATTAATTTAGGGCTGGCTCATGGACTGGTTTCACCAGGTCTATTTATTTGTGGAGGAGGTGTATTATATGATAGATCTTCTACAAGAGTAATCTCTTTCTACAGAGGAGTTACTCAAGTAATGCCATTATTTGCTATATTATTCTTCATATTATGTCTTGCTAACTGTGGAGCTCCTCTATCTTTAAATTTCATAGGAGAATTTTTATCCTTATATGGGGTGTTTGAAAGATCATCTTTATTCGGTGTTTTTGCAAGTTCTTCTATAATTTTCTCTGCAGCATACACTATATACATGTATCAAAGAATAGCATTTGGAGGAGCCTATTCAAGAATGTTTACATTTAATATACCGGATTTAACTAAAAGAGAATTCACTGTTTTATTAATTTTAGTTATACCTACAGTATTCTTTGGTATTTATCCTGCACCAATATTAGACGCTATTCATTATTCAGTATCAACTCTTATTTACTGTTTTGATCTTAATGTTATTAGTTGTGATGCAGTTGGAGCTCAAGGATTTTCCTTAGAGGGTTGTGCTAATGATACTAGTTCCTTTTTATTGAATAATTTTCTTATATTTAGTATATTAACTGCCTTTTTTGTATTAGGTATTGCCATTATTATATTTCAGTATAATAGGAAGGGTAAAGGGTTTAGACGTGATAGTCAGATAGATGAAGCTAGTCATGGTGATCATCACTGTAGACATTGATTTGTACCCTCTAGAATCAAATTACTTTATGACAAGTATTGTGCTCGTTGTGATAGAACCCTGTTTCATAATAGGAGTAAAATATATAAATACTGCTTAAAATGTGGTCAATATATTTGTAATAAACCGCATTAAATGTGTTTATTTCCTAAAAATAAAAAAATAAAAAAATAA
>Ga0139315_10019_pt1 | contig 16974 bp, 12 predicted proteins | sample In3P11_FD_99380 | JGI IMG/M metagenome (GOLD analysis project Ga0139315, IMG submission 99380) | reverse complement strand
CACTAGAACTGAGCAAGAAGACAATATGTCGTCCAATAAGCCCCTCACCATAGCCATTGGCTGCGACGACGCCGGCTGCGGCTACAAGAACAAGATCAAGGAAGACTTGGAGAAAGACCCCCGCGTCGAAAAGGTCATTGATGTCGGCGTCAATAGCAGTGACGACAAGACCGCATACCCGCACCCTGCCGTCGACGCTTCAAAGCTCGTGGCAGAAGGCAAGGCCGACCGCGCACTCCTGATCTGCGGCACTGGTCTCGGTGTCGCCATCTCAGCCAACAAGGTCCCTGGCATTCGTGCCGTCACAGCCCATGACAGCTTCTCGGTCGAGAGGGCTGTGTTGAGTAACAATGCACAAGTCTTATGTATGGGCGAGAGAGTGGTTGGTGTCGAGGTTGCAAGGAGGTTGGCCAAGGAGTGGCTGGGCTACAAGTTCGATGAGAAGAGTGCAAGTGCAAAGAAGGTTGATGCCATCATGGAGCACGAGAGGAAGAACTACCAGGATGTGCAACACGTCGAGAACATTGCTCTTGCCAAAGCTGCCTAAGCGATTTGTGCATGTTGATAGATGATTTGTGCACGTTGATAGATGATTTATGCGCCTTGATAGATGATTTATGCAGCCTTGGACGAACAACTTTTCAAGCAACTGCTCGTCAAGAGCTACTCTCCCTCTTCTCGAAACGGAGTTCAGTGCTGTAGTTGCACCAGGATCAACTTGATCACAGAAAAGGAATCCTTGTGAGTGTGACGACTGTCGGCGCGCACAGACACCGACCAAGGGCAGGAAGTTGGAACCCACACTGGACTTCATCCTTCCTCTTTCCCTTTCGAATTTTAGCATCTCTGGCGTTCAAGACTGGGAATAGCCAGTTCTGCCTTCCTTGAAACCCACAACGATGCTGTATCTCAGTCTTTACATGTGGGGACGTAACGCTCGAACTATCATGTCACCACGCGAATGAGGTGGTTACTTAACCTACGCTTTCCATACGCCTTGGTCAGCCAACCACAATGCTGCTCGCCTTATCTGGATCCATCCCATTTACATTATACCTTTCGCAAAAGAAACATGTCTCTCGTTGTATCCACTCTCTAACCTCAGGAGGCTTTGGAAGACAACAACCACCTAACTCTTTGATGCCTGTCTTCCATCTCCAACCTTGTTGCCGTGCAACGGAAAACAATTTCGCCGTCATGATTCGATCACAGAATGTGTAGTCCGACTCTGATGAACCACTGAATAGCTTCCGCGCGTTTATGGTTCTTTTCTCTCAGCTGCATCTCATCCTTCTCACGAACCTGTACAGAACAATTGATCACATATGATCGCCCTCTCACATCGACCATCAATATGGCTGCATTACCGACACTTATGCAGGCTTCGCTCTCTTCTAGCATGAACGCGCTTGGCATGGGCGGAGAATACGCTGCCATGCAAGCCGACAAAGCCTTGTTGGAAAGACACCTCGAATATCTCAAGGACAGCCCGGGAAAGACAATGATCGAGTCCATGGCAAGGTTCTTGGTTCTCCATCATCCATCCGCCCCAAGAACCTCACCCTCAGCCCAAGGAGACTGGCTACGCTTTCCTGGAGGTCATGTGTTTTCGGCCAAAGACGACATCACTGTGGGCTCATATCTTGCAGAGGGGGTCAATGAAGTTATGGGCCTGTCTTTTGGCTCCGAAGCCGTGTTACTATGGTATGGTAGCCGTTCTAGAGTCGGTTCATGAGCTTGCTGATTGGTGTTGTATTGGTAGCATCCTCACACCCAATACCAAGATCACTCCACAATCGCTAAAGTTCCACCACAAAACTTTCGAGCTAGTCCAGAAGTCTCTGCCTGACTTATATCTGGCACCTGCTAGAATGATTGCACTTCAAGTCGCATTAGCTTGGAGTGTTGTGAAGCCCATCATACCCTATCACCACACTCATATCCCGTTCCAGCTCCCCTCCCACATAGCGCCCATTGACGACACACTTTTGTTCAACCCCGATGGTGAGAGGTTCACAGTCAGATGGCAGAAAGAGGTCATGCACCCCAGAGACGATTTGCACATCTATGTTTGGCAGCCTCATCTCCAAAAGAGGCCTTGCATATACTATTCAGCGACTATTATCTTGCCGCAAACCACTGGCAAGTCATCAATACATCGCCGATTAATGATGCTAGTCGAACCAACGTCGTTGCTGGACCGGCTCGCCACTCATGGCAGACATGCTTCTGGGGCCAGTCTCAATACTTCACACTGCTGGAACGCCACTCATGAAGTGTTCGAGCTAGTCATAGATCTGTTCTCCACAATGATTCTGGATCTTAGTGAGTTCACAGTTGACCTAAGAGATAAGATTACAAACACTGTATGAATACACCCGTCGCCTTGTCTGTCTCTGCTAATGACCCATATTAGCTATTTACTGGTAGAAACTGGCCAACCAGGAGTAAGATACAATATCTTTTACACATTGACGACTGTCGTATTCGAGCCATCGAGGATATCATAGCCAGCGAGACCATCTTGTTTCGGTTGCTGAACGCCACCGATAATGCGCGCTTTTGTTGTCAATCACAGCTTGACAACCAGAACGTAAAAGATGCCGTCCGCAGAGCACAAATGGACCTTCGAGCCTCGAGAGAAGAACTATACATGCATGAGAAAACAGTATATACTGCAAAAGGACAAATCATCGAGCAGATGAGTCTCGCTCAAGGACAGAGAGTCCTGATACTAAATGCGGCGGCTGCCCTTTTCATTCCCATGTCGTTCGTTGCGGTAAGACAACCTCTCTCCAAAGTTATGGAATGAAGGCCTAATACGTGGTAGGCAATCTTTGGCATGAATGTGACCACACCTTTGTTCCCTGACAACAACACGCCAGGACCAACTATCTCACCATCACTCGATATTTCAAGCAGCCCATCCTCAAATTCGGCTTCGATCGCTGCACGTCATGAGTCATCAAGCATAGCTGCAGGCGTCACGCCCGACATGGATCAGTATCTATGGACCATGACTACATACTTTGAGATTGCACTGCCCTTGACCGCCGGCACGATTCTGATTCCAATCCTCATTGGACCCATCATCCGGCTGCTGGTTCAGACCTCCGCGCACTACCGACCTTACTGGCGTATCTGGCTGATCATGATCATACCTATGTATCTGGCCGGTATCGCAACTCTACCGTTGCTTCAAAAGCCCGCGACATGTAAAGAGATATACCACGATCCGGACGTTCCTATCGGCTATAGTGATGGAACACACATCACAGTGCCTTATAAGTATGCGCAGATAGTTTACTGGTCTGTTGGGTACGGAGTCATCTTCTTACTTTCAGTCTACCTCGTAGTAGTGGGATACTCACGCAAACGACACCGTATACGATGGACCGGCCTAATCCTGGTCGTCTTGGCGTGTGCGATTGTTGACCCAATGGTATTCTTCATGTCATCATACTACTCGGTTTTCAGGACTAATGCTCCGTGGGCTCTGATACCGTACCTTTACGCTGTCATATCTTGGCTGTCGCTCACCACTAGAGGTCTCAACTTTGGACGCCGATTGGGGCGTCTTTGGAGAAAGCTACGACGAGGCAAGGAGCGACCGACTAATCGGTTACGCGGTAATCGGGGTGGTCTACCACTCAACTTGGCAGGCAATGGAGACTATGTGTAGTCGTGATCTGGGACGACACGAAAAGCTGATTGTCTTCACAAGCTGTCTGTTCCATTGACCACAAGACTCGAGACAAAGTCAAATTCAAGGACCTTTTGCTTTTCGTGGTTCACGGGCATGCATGTCGGCCTTTTCAATCGGGGTGGCTGCAGGAGCACGGCTCCAGGGTCCAATCCAATTGGCCAGCCATATCACAGATGCAACAGGTGCATCGACCAGTCATCAGCGTTTCCATATCTTCCACACGCCTGGTGCCACAACATTCGTTTTTTCGAGGCGCAGACTATGCAGACCGCAACCCGATTTAAATGCAAACCCAAGTCAATAAGGTTGTCGACTTACTGCGCCTTGTGCACAGCCCGTTGATTTCCTTTTCAGCTGGCTTGACGCACGATACGCTGCGCATCATGAGGTCGTGTGCGGTCTGATATACCTGTGCCATCTCGTCGCCTTCAGCAACTTTCTTGTGCTCAATACCAAGACCAACTGAAATCTCGATCGACCATGGAATTTCTTCATCAATACAATGGATTCGACGAGGCCATCTTGCAAAGACAGTACAAGTATTTCAAACAGAAGCCTGGAAAGTCTGTTGTTGAGACCAGAGTAAAGCTCATGACACTGATGCCCAGTCATGTTCAATCGAACTCCAACCACGAGCAGGGAGATTGGGATGCGCTCAACGCACCCGATGACATCTCAACCGAGCGCTACCTAGACGAACTTCTCGCCAAAGCACTGCATCCCATCACTACGGAAAACTACCTCCAGATCTGGTAAAGACCGCTTCATCCGTCTGCCAGTCTCCCTGACTCACACTCTCCGTTTTTTGACCATGAATACCGGAACAGCCCGTCATCATTTCTCAATCTGGCAAAGTGCAATTGAATCTTTCAGAGGATGCCAACCAGACATGCACCTGGCGCCAGCTAGATTTATCGCTCATTGCCTTGTGAAAGAATGGGATCTAAAGAGTATCGGTAAGCCTGACGTGCACCTGGCCAGCAGCCAATTGCCGTCACGAAAAACATACCGCGACGTCGACCTTTTGTTTGACAAGACTGACACCAAGTATGATATGCGGTGGCAGAGTGGCCTCCTGGCGTATACCAACGACGTAAACGTGTACGTCTGGCAGCCTCACTTGAACACGATACCGAGCGAACACTACAACTCGATCACCATTATTTTTCCAACCAATATCGCTCTCTCCGTACCAGCAGTATCCCCCTCACATCGCATGCTCATCGTTGCGAATCCGCCAGCTCTGATGCCTCGGTTTCTTGATACTCAGGACGCCTTTATAAAAAGCACTGACACAACACATGCGTGGGACGCAGGTCATGAGAGACTTCGCATTTTCGTCGTGTTCCTCGTATGGATCGTCGAAGATTCCTCTGATGTTGTTGATCAGATGGATTCCAGAATCAGCGAAATGGTAACGCTTTTCCGAAGCTCTTGCTGCCTACCAAATACCTATTCAAATACTAATAGCAACGTGCAGATGTATAAAGGCCGTCGTAGGCCCACAAGAAGCAAGATTCAATACCTTGTCCACTTGGACGATTGCCGGCGCCTTGCGATCAAGAATCTGTGGCATGCCAAAACTATGGCCGACAAAGCAAAATCCGCAGTGAAAGCAAACACCTTCTGCTGCAACAGAGCAGGCAGCCAAGACAAAGCGAAAGCGCTTGAAGTGCTTTCAGGCTTCCAAGACGACATCATCTTCTTGATCGGCAAATTCGAAGTTTTGGAAAAGGCCCTGCTGATAGCACGAGAGCAGATCAAAGAGCAGATGGAACTCGCCCAAGGGCAGAGAGCTTTGATTCTTACCATCGCTGCCGCTCTGTTCATACCTCTGGGATTCGTTGCAGTGAGCTTGACATACTTCAACATAACGACCAGCCTGCTGATGAATGATTTACTAGTCAATCTTTGGCATGAATGTCAAGGATCCACTGTTTCAGAAGTCGCCAAGAAGCTCAGCTGCTTCGACAACACTATCGGCTTCGAGTACAACTTTGACACCCACTGCTACTGCTGGGTCATCTGAGCCGATGCAGCATTACTGGACCATGTCATCGTACCTCGAAATTTCTTTGCCTCTGACGACAGCGGTCATCGTGCTTCCTCTAATCGCACCGCCATGTTTCAGGTTCGTCTTGCAGAAGTACGAGCAGCACCACCGCCATTGGCATGCTCTCGTCGTAATAAGCATTATATGGTATTTCATTGCCATAATTGTCGTGTTTTATGCAGTAATACCCACACCGTATCTCATGGTGTACTTCAGGCCTCTATACTTTTCCATAAGCTATTCTGTTATTGGCATGGTCGGACTCATACGAATGGTACAGGCATACAAGGGTGGCACCGGCCGTCTAAGATGGTCTCTGCAGATGGTTGTTATGATACTTTGTCTGTTGGCAGATCTCTTTGTTCCTTACATACCTTGGGCACTTCTAACATATCTGCACATGTTCTTGACATCGAGTACGGGTGTTAGATGGTTGAAGCAAGCATGGTTTTGGTTGAGCAAGAAGGTACGAAGTCAGGTGGTGGTTCAAAAGTTGTCAGGTACGACCGTCTAGGCATGTATGGTCACGCTTTGGTACGCCGATGTCCCCGGATGAGAAGACGAGAAGGCGATATGTAATTCAGAAATTTGAATATGGCGATTTTGTCGAGTATACACGTCTTTGCGTTCCAATCTTCGTGCCGTGCATGATCAAAGAGACATATAAAAATGCCCGTGCTCCGTGCCAATTTCGCTCTTTTACGAGAAAGCTCCACACGTGACTCACGCCAAAGAGCTCTCTCCAGGTTTCTCGCAAGCTCCTTCCACCAAAAAAAGCCTCGGCCCCTTCCGACCTTCCATTTCAGGAAGAACACGCGACTTCTTTCCAGTCAGGCCGACCGCAAAACTTCCATCTTCTTTCATAAAGACAGATGAACAAGGCCTTTTCTTCCCTGTTCAACTTCTTTGCCAGATCATCGATTTCTGGAACTCCGAAGCTTGCAAGCTCGAGAACTTTCGCGACAATGCATAAATCCCCCGCGGCGATGCTGAACCGTCCTATCCCGGATGATGTCGACACCAGCATTCATCAACCCAGAGATCCCAACACCTTGAGCAACTACAATGTCTGGAGAACCAAGCATGTGACTGCTGACTTGGAGCTGGAGTTTGCCAAGAACAGATGCGTTGGTACCATCAAGCTGGAGCTGGAGAGACTGGAGAAGGGCCAAGGAAGCGGAAAGGTTGTTCTGGATACCAGCTTCCTTGATATTCAGGAAGTCAAGCTCGCTGGAAAGAAGGCCAAGTGGAACCTCGGAGAGAGGTTTGAGCCCTACGGCAGCCCCCTCACCATTGAGATTCCTGACGACCACTCTGGAGATGCCGAGATTGAGGTTACCATGGCCACCACGGACAAGTGTACTGCTGTGCAGTGGATGACCCCTGAGCAAACCTCCAACAAGAGGCACCCTTACATGTTCTCTCAATGCCAAGCCATTCACGCTCGTTCGCTTCTGCCTTGCCAGGATACCCCTGATGTCAAGTCAACCTTCACCTTCAACATCCGCTCTCCTCTTCCAGTCCTTGCCAGTGGTCTGCCTACTGGCAACAAGGACTTCCGCCAAGGCGAGGGCTATGCTCCCGGTACTCTTCTTTACACATTCGACCAGAAGATCCCCATGCCCGTCTACCTTTTCGCCCTCGCAAGTGGTGATCTTGCTTCTGCGCAGATTGGTCCTCGTAGTTGTGTCCACACTGGTCCTGAGGAGCTGTTGGCTTCGCAGTGGGAGTTTGAGCCTACTGAGAAGTTTATTCAGGCTGCTGAGAAGATTGTCTTCCCTTATGCTTGGACTCAGTACAATGTTCTTGTCCTGCCTCCCAGTTTCCCTTACGGTGAGTGGATATGTGTTTGAGGTGGAACAATATGCCCTAGATACTGACTTTCAACAACCTAGGTGGAATGGAGAACCCAATCTTCACTTTCGCAACGCCGACCCTCGTTTCGGGCGACCGCGAGAACGTCGACGTCATCGCACACGAGTTGGCGCATTCATGGTCTGGAAACCTCGTCACCAACTGCAGTTGGGAGCACTTCTGGCTGAACGAGGGCTGGACCGTCTATCTCGAACGTAGAATCCAGGCTGCTATCCACGGCGAACCCCACAGAGATTTCAGTGCCATCATTGGCTGGAAGGCCCTGACTGACAGCATTGAAGGCTATGGCGCCGACCACGAGTACACAAAACTCATTCCCGACCTTAAGGGCAAGGATCCCGATGATGCTTTCTCCAGCATTCCTTACGAGAAGGGTTTCACTTTCCTCTATCATCTCGAGAAGCTCATCGGCAAGGACAAGTGGGACCCCTTCATCCCCCACTACTTTACAAAGTTCGCTCAAAAGTCACTTGACTCGTACGAGTTCAAGGCCACTCTGCTCGACTTCTTCGCCAAGGATGAGAAGGCAACCGACAAGTTGAACTCTGTCGATTGGGACACCTGGTTCTACAAGCCCGGCTACCCTCCAAAGCCCGACTTTGACACCAGCATGGTAGATGTCTGCTATGATCTCGCCAACAAGTGGGAGGACCTCAACAGGGGTAACTCTGACTTCACACCCTCAGCTTCCGACATTTCATCCTTCTCCGCCAATCAGTCTGTCGTCTTCCTCGAGAAGATCCAAACATGGGAGAAACCCCTCTCACCCAGCCTCGTCGAGAAGATGGGTGAAATTTACTCTTACGCTTCTTCCAAGAACGTCGAGGTCGTCAGCAGATATATGATTGTCGGTCTCAAGGCTAGATGTGAGAGCGTGTATATCCCTACCACCGAGTTGTTGGGCAGAGTCGGTCGCATGAAGTTTGTGCGCCCGCTCTACCGCAACCTCAGAGAGTGTGATGAGAAGCTTGCACAGCAGACTTTTGAGAAGTACAAGGAGTTTTACCATCCAATCTGCAAGGATATGGCTAGCAAGGATGTTTACGGCAAGGCTCGTGGTGGTTAGAGGATTAGTCAACATATGTCAACTCAAGTCATTTCAAGAATAATATGTATCGAAGTTTCGTCTACACCAATGTATCGCAGCATAGTTTTTGAACAACCAAGCCGTAGATCTGGAAGTCGTGATATTCGGCGTTGTTTGCATGTAGTCTGTCTCGAAAGGCACCAACGCGACTTTCAACATTGATATGACAATTTCGAATCGAGGATCCATCTTTACCATTTAGCCGATTAGCTCTTCTTGACCCGAAACTACCAGAAGCTGTCGTCTTTAGATGAACCGAGTAATTTTACACTCTACACCCTCAATCTCTATAGATACGAACTGATTACAATTTAGACCGATGCAAGCTCGGGTATGAAGAGACGCAGCAAGTCCTGGATCCAGTCATGTGTCTACTAAGATAGCGCAGGCGTCTCGCGAAAGAAGAAAACCCCTATAGCCTTTGCTTCTTGTACCAAAGCTTCTGCCCTGTAAAGCTTTGCAACGAACATGTCTCTATGGGTGGGTAAACGGCAAGGCTTGACTTTTGCAGTGTTGTTAGACGAATCGGACGATTCTTAGAGGCTGCATCTAGATACTAAGCTATTAGATGTGTGAATCCGCAGTTTGGCAAACATGTAGAAGAGTTTCTCTTTCTTGACCAGCCGAGTGGTTTTGTAAGAGTTGGCATTGACTGGTTTTTTGTTTTTGTTCGGCGTGGGGATGGAGTTTTGATAGCCCAAGGAAGGACACAATAAGCAAGGATGGACGGATGGATGGATGGGGGTTATTGTTTCTTATAGGACCACCGTCCCTTGAGCGAAGACACTTCAACTCTGCAAGATACATCAAATAAGCGGTTAGAAGCTTGAGCAAGGCTATTACGTCTTTCTTTCCTCGTAGGAGGTAAGTAACCAAGTATACATCTTCACACAATAGACCAATCAACATAAAGAGCGTCAAGGTTTGATCTAAGGGATTCTCTTGATGTCTGCAATTTCATATGAGTTCTCAATGGATGACTATGATATCCCTCTCAACAACCAAAAGGATCAACAGAGTGCATTAAGACATTTATCCTGGAAAAGTTTTACAACAGAGGCGAAATGGCGAGAAAAAGGTGCAGCGATTTATATAGACTTGGCATGTCGCTATTGGGAATAAAGAAGAAAGGGATGTTCGCGGTACATGAGGTTTCCGAAATCCAACAGCCCAAGTAGAGGCATGAGTGCACTATGAGGGGCATGAGTAGGAATGATGAGTGCGTAGGAAAAGCGTTTAAGAGTCAGACTTGCCGACTTGTCCGATGTAAACATGAGAGATAAAAGAGAGATGGAAAAGAGAAAACAGGAAAAAGGGTAACAGATGAGGTAAAGAGCAGATCTCCCCTTTACATGGTCCTCCCTCGACGCCAAAGAGAAAGCTATACATCACGATGCGTCAGCAACCTCTGCATGCTCTGTCGATCATATTGTTGAGCAGGTGGACTCGCAGGCCCCAAGTCATGTAGCTCGATCGTATCCTCGACGCAGCCATCCAACTTTACGACACCCGGAAGCATTGGTGTACTAGTTTCAGCCTCATCGACCTTTTTCCTCGACAAGCAGTCGTCGCAGACGTTGGACTCGGGATGACGAGATTTAACAAAGTAGCCGACTATGATGTTGTAAAGTGACCAAGCAGCGCGCAAGAGGACGAGGTCGGCGACCAGAATGGAGATGAAAATCCTAAAAGGCTGTTTGAGGGTATAAATCTGGCAGATGTAGGTGCTCGCAAATACTGCGGAAAAACTTTTCGAAAGTGTGACCTCTATGTCGGAGAGTAGGTCTTGGCTGGAGAACACTCGTAGCTCTAAAAGTATTTCTGAGTAGTTACCAAATTGGATGGTACCACGATCGAATATTGTGGAAAGGTTGGCCGTCCAGGATTCGGCAACTCCAGGACTCGAGATTATACGCGATCGGTTTGCTTGTCCAAAATCAACGTAGACTGCCATCATCATAGCTTCTCCGAGTCGAACAAGGGGTGATGAAATTTCCGGCCAGCTATTGTTGCCGGCTGTAGGCCAGGTGGTGCAGTTCGTGTAACGTCGGGTATGATCGTTGTTATACCAGACATAGTCGCCCACAAAAAGATCATCATCATCATTCTTTGTGTAAGCCACAGTGCCCTTTGACAGGTTATATCGTGGCATGATACTTGCGGGGTCCTCATACATGCCAATTTCCGCCAATTTGGGCTTCTGCGGAGTCTGAATAGTCTGGGATGTGATTGCGGTGAGGGTTTCCAACCAAGATGCCAATAAGAGCAAGTTCACCCAAGTCAATCCATCCACATAACGGGGATCAAGTGTTGCGCGACCCTTGCCTCTGTCAACCATGCGATATGGAGATGTATCTGTGCGTTGACCATATCGAGTCTCCAAAGTTACGCGAGCATTCCCATCATAGATAATCTCCACCAAGCACTCAACGAGACAAACGACGGTGACCGTCCAGTCGGATATTTCCTCCTGGAATGTATCGAATTCAGTGCGCATTGAGATGATCTCACAGTCGCGGATCTTCCCGCCCCGATAATATGACAGCTCGCTGTTCAGCAGCTTGTATGATAAAATCGACGGGTCGGTGCGAAGATTCGTCCCAACCGGAATATTGATAGCCTGACAGGAAGGTTGATTCTTGCTCGCAGAGAAATTCGCAAGAAGCCCCGGAAGTCCTGAGAGCCTGTAGTTCTCAAAGTAATCAAGCTCCTTTGTCGTGATAGTAAGTGGCGTGACGGCATTAGAGTAAAAATTCAGAGCGGTGAAGAGTATAGTCAACAAGATGCCGCCGACAATCGCTACAGGCGTGAACCATTTGTAGGGATACGGTCGGGTGATGTTGTATGTGAAAACCGGCAGCTGTATTCCAGGATGAACGATACTGCGTCCGAACTCTGGCGCTTTCTTCCTAAGCCAGTCCATAATGTCGAAAGAGTCCGGGAAAGGAAGGAAACACAGTGAAGACCTGCAAGATGTGGAACTCGTATCGCGCAATATGGGGCTTACTCACGGCTTTCAAGCCCACGAGCACTATCGTATGCATCAGGCTCTATATAAGTGCCCTCGATTTAGCCGGTGGATATCTAAGCTCGTACCCAACAATTTGACGTAGCAGGATTCAGTCGCTGCACGAAAAACGCCACTCGTCATTTTCGGGCCTAGAAATGTTACCAAGGTTAACAAAAATTATAACAGGGCAGGCTTGATTGCTGGCAAGAAGTACCGCGAAATCAGATCTTGGAAGCGCCATGGGATTTCGGGGAAAGATTTAGGCCGGGCGCCTAAGCGCGGATTTGGATGTAGAGGTATAGCCTGGGTCCTGACATGTTGTAAGACATCAATATCTGGAGAATTCCAGGTAGGTCAAGCGGTTGACATGCGTGTTTGTGTTTTGTTGATGATGAGGAAAATTGGGAAGGAGGAAAGAACTATGGGAAGATGTTGCCCCGTTTTCTGTCCCTACGCCTCTTGGCAGTGAATTGCGTGCATTAAGTGTTTCTGCATCTAACTATTCATATACGCTTCTAACGCTGCCTAAATAGACCTTATTAACAACCGCAGTTGGCTAAACACTCCTTATCACGCAATAGAGTACTCTACGCCAATTTTCGAATATGAGTTTGGTCTGTAAGAATGGAGAGATTACTACAGTAGCTAAGAAAGGGAGTAGTCATTAGAGAATCCAGCCCACCTCTTCGAACGATACATATCCTCCCTTTCCAGCAAGTGAATGCAGATTAGTTCTATCTCAGTACACTCGAGATCTTCTCCGATCTTAGACGTCCATGAAAATCAGCCTCGAAGCCTCGAACAACCCTTAGACGAATACCTCTCCAACCCTATACACGTCGATGCATTAACAAATCCTGCACACTCTGCCAATCCTCCTGTTGAGCAGACGGGCTCGCCAGTCCAAAATCATTCAACTCGATAGTGTTCTCATCATATCCATCCAGTTTCCCAGCCGTAGCCATTGGCAACACGTCTGCCATTTCTTTTGCTTCAAACTTGTTTCTGACCAGACATTCATCGCAAATGTTCGCTTCCGGATGTCGACTTTTGAGAAAACAGCCGACGGTCAAGTTGTAGAGGGACCATGCTGCTCGGAGCAAGACAAGATAGGCTATCAAAATGGAGATGAAGATCCGGGTTTGTGGTTTGCGATGTGGTATGCGGCAACTGTATATCTGTGAGATTATGGAGGGCGAGTATAAGACTTCTGGCACAGAGGTGTTGTTGCCCTTTCGGACGGTATCGTAATCGGTAATCGGAAGTCCGGGTTCAGTCACATGTAAACAGCCGACCACCACTGCTTTATGACAACGCGCGCCAAGTCCATATATACGCAGTCAGCAAGCCACCAAAGACAACTTCTAATAGATGCAGTGAACATACCGTATCGTTGATCCTTCGGCCGCCAAAAATCTGCAAGATTGTATCCGAGATGCAGCAACAGCCGCCGGGAACGGTACCAGAGGCTGACCACTCCGAAGCTGAAAGATGGAAGAATAGGAACGTGATAGAACAAGAGTCGGGTATAATTATGTGCCTAATCATAATAACAAAAACAGAAAATGTCAAAATCGCCCAGTTGCTCGAGGAACTAAACCCTGCGCCGGCATCATTGCAAGTTCATAACGCAGGGAAAAAAGAAAAGGAAACAAAACACATGCCAAGTCAGGTCATTACGAGCTGTAGGCTTGATCGACCTCCTTCTTGTACTTCTCAAGAATGTTCTTGCGGTTCAGCTTCTGTGCCGAAGTAACGAGCTGGTTTTGGGGAGTCCACTCATCGGGAGCGAGGACGACACCCTCGATGATCTCGATGCCGGCCAAACCACCCTTCTTACCGGCGGCTTGCAAGTTCTTCAAAACGGCCTCGTTGAGCTTCTTGTCGTGGCACATATCCTCAAGGTCGCCAGCTTGGCAGCCGCTCTCAGAAGCCAATGACTTGAGAGCAGGCTCGGCAGGAACAATGATGGCGATGGGCTTGTTCTTGCTCTGGTCTGCGTAGACGCAAATGTTTGCAACAACGTTGCTGGCGCGGTAAATAGACTCGAGCTTCTCAAGTGCAATGTACTCGCCATTCTGAGTCTTGACCAAGTTCTTCTTGCGGTCGATAATCTTGAGGTTACCGTTCTTGTCAAACTCACCAATATCACCACTCTTGAACCAGCCATCCTCGAAAGACTCCTTGTTCTCCTTCTCCAGGTCGAGGTAGCCGTCAGTGACGGCGTCACCTCGAATCCAGATCTCACCCTGAGGAGGGTTGTTGGTAGAGTAGTAGCCGGCATCGGGGAAGTCAACAAGCTTGACCTCAATCGAGGCAGGCAGACCACCGAGGGCCTCGTCAGTCCAGGCAAGAGGATCCATGAGAGCACCCATAGCAGCGGTCTCGGTCAAACCGTAACCACTGATCATAGGAGCAATGGCCATGGAGATGAAGCGCTGAGTGTCCTTTGCAACGGGACCACCACCATTCAAGCAGATTCTCAGTCTGCCACCGGTAGCCTCCTTGATCTTACTGAAGACAACAGAGTCCATAACGCTGGTGCCGAGACCAGTAAAAGGCAGACCGGAGTGGGTCATCATGGCGCTCTTGGCGGCCATACCAGCCCAGAAGAGCTGCTTGGCAACACCACCAGTCTTGTCGACCTTTCCGATGATACCCTTCTTGAAAGTCTCCCAGACAGCGGGAACACCGACCAGGATTGAGGGCTTGAATTCGCGAATATCACCAGCGCAGTTGCGGACCGATGCGTCGGAGATGGTTCTGGGGTTTCCGTAACCCATCGTACCACCCCAGTAAAGACAGGCGGACTCGAAGACGAATTCGAGAATGTGAGCGAGGGGGAGGTAGGTGAGAAGACCGTCACCAGGGCCGAGGTAGGGACCGACGATCACGTCAACGCCGGCAACTGCGGTGTGTTAGTTAGGAGGATATGACAAATGGAGGGATTTACGGACTAGCGGCAATGACGTTCTTGTGCTTGAGAAGAACACCCTTGGGAGTTCCGGTAGAGCCGGAGGTGTACATGATGCAGCACAGATCCTCGGGTTGAGGAGGAACAGGCTCGACCATGTTCTCTTCGCCCTTCTTGGTCAGCTCGTCGAAGCTGAGGATGGTGAGGTGAGGGTGGGCCTCTTTGAGCTTCTCAATGTCGTCCTTGTTGACTTCCATCTGGCTGTTGTAGACGACATATTGGATATCCTTGGTCTCTTTGAGAGGGTTGATGAGCTTGGTGAGAAGATGAGGGTCGAGGAAGATGAGTTTGGCGTGCGTCTGCTTGAGGGAGTGCATGAGGCCCTCTTCACCAAGAGTGTCGTAGGCGGTGACGATGGGCATCGACTGTGTAGAGGCGGCTGGAGTCGATCGTGTCAGAAAAGCAGAAGACAGAGTTGTCAGACAGAAACTCACCATGGGCCGTAGCGAGCCACCATGGACTGGTAGAAGCAAAGATGTGGACGCGGTCGCCCTTGTTCATGCCAAGAGCGCGGTAACCAGAGGCGACCTTGAAGCAGAGCTGCTCGTACTCGACAAAGCTGATGTATGTGTAGCTGCTGAGCTCGGAGAACTGCCACTTCTTGTCGACGGTGGTTTCCTTGCCGTCGACGACCTTCTTGATCTGCTTGACCTCATCGTGAACCTTGATCAGGGTGCGGTATCCGAGCGCCTTTGCGTTTCCAAACTTCTTTGAGCTGCTGCGGAGGACATCGTAGATGGTCTTGATGTCGGGGGCGGGGGTGCTGATGAGGCCGTCCTTTGCTGCCGGGTGCACGCGAGGAATGGTTTCGCCGTCCTTTTTCTCGTAGCCCTTGGCCTCGACCGTGTAGGGGCCCTTCTTGTAAGGCTTGGGCTGGGGCACCAGCTTCTTGAGGTCTGTTCGCTGCATAATGTCGCCCATGTTGTGGATGTTTGTTATGTTGGGCAAACTGTCAAAAGACATGAAAAGTAAAAAGGCAAGAAGGAGCCTCGTTTTGACAGAGCAAGAGGTTCTGGCAGGCAGGAGCGACCAAGGGACGGACGATGATGACGGCGCGCGTTGAAGTCAGAAAGACGATTGGTTGGTTGGCTGGCTGGCTCCGCTCTCACCGGACGACCAATGACGCACCGCGTCCCCGTGCCCGCGCCACTCAAGGGCCAGAGCTTCCAATTACTCCAAGTCTTTATCCGGCTGGTCGTGTACCAACTCATACCTCCCATCTTCTTCACACCATCCTCGCAAGCTGCTCTACTCTGAGTCTGCCTCGGATCAAGACCTTCGCAACATCCTTGTATCAGAAAAGTACATGTCTACTCGCAGTTCATGTCTCTCGTCCCCTTCATCACCCAGCTAGGTGCCGCGATCGAGGATGCCTCGGAAGGTGATTGCCTAGAGTCCAAGCCCCATTTCCTCCTCAGCATGGTAACGGTAGGTTGTATACAGAGACATTTTTACTTTTCTCCCAAGACATCCCCTCTCAAAACCTTGGCATAATCGATTCACATTCCCCTCTTCTAGAGTTGAGTGTGGGATCTCGTGATCTGTCCATCAAGCAATCCCCCGCTGTTCTCAATTCTGCTAGAGGAGGTGGGACTACAGGTGCTGTGGTTTGGAAGGTCACTCCGAGGTTTGCCGAGTGGTTGACATCGCCTGGAAACATACTCTCACAGCATGCCATCGTATCTGCCGAGTCAAGTGTGCTTGAGCTGGGCTCCGGAATTGCCGGCATTGTGCCACTTACATTGGCTCCGCTGGTGCAGCAGTATATTGCTACTGATCAGGTCTATGCTCTCAAGTTGTTGAAAGAAAACATCGATCAAAACACAGCCTTGACGCAGGCTGGAACAAAGAGCAAGAAATCTTCAAAGAAAGCAGTACCTGCACAAGCCTCGAACCTGCAAGTCTTGTCCTTGGACTGGGAGACTGACGATGTCGAGTCGTTCCTGAAGACGAACAATGCAGCGGAGGGCGTTGACTTGGTCATCGCTTGCGACTGCATATACAATTACGCTCTCATCAAGCCCTTTGTCCAGACATGTGTCGATATATGCCAATCGAGACAAGGCGAGCGGCCAACAGTCTGCGTAATCGCGCAACAACTCCGACAGCCAGATGTGTTCGAGGAGTGGTTAGAAGAGTTCAACAAGCATTTCATGACTTGGAGACTATCAGACGATGTCTTGACCTTGCCATTGAGGGAGAATTCGGGTTTCATGGTTCATATCGGCATACTGCGTGATGCAGTGGCCATAGCGGTGTGAGATATGGC
>Ga0139315_10017_pt1 | contig 17132 bp, 18 predicted proteins | sample In3P11_FD_99380 | JGI IMG/M metagenome (GOLD analysis project Ga0139315, IMG submission 99380) | reverse complement strand
CTCAATGGTGATAAAGGCACGGTAGAGTCGTTCCAGGGCATGTACATCGATGCCAAGGTGCGTTTCTGCGACAGCGTGACCCTAACGCTGGATCATCATGCTGTAACGTTCGATGATGAAGCGGTGTTCTGTGCATTCGGTGAGGTGGCAGTACCGGCCAAAGCCAGTGGAAGCAACACGGTCATGCAGGCTAGCTCCTATGTCGGCAAAAACGATTAGTTCGAGGAAGACGATCGGGATACCGACGATCAGCATTTCCAGGCGCTTGTCACACTGCCCCGAACCAAGGACCTCGGCACCGTTGTAAAATTGCTGTTGTCGCAAGGCAGCGTGCATCGCTTCGATGCGCTTCGTGGGCATTCTTTTAACGTCATCATCAATGACTCCGGCAACCTGACGGTCACATCAGTCTAGCCAGCCCTGAAGTAGCAAGCCCACCATGTTTTTCCATGGTGGGCTTTTTTCGTTTGAGGCGAACAGGTTTGCTATATCCCTCCCGAGGAAGGCAATATTGCTTTAGATCGCAGCTGCCGTCGTGTCGACCAGACGTTCGTAGTTCGGAATGACCTTGCGCACGTCGTCCAGCGAACTGGCGTTCTGCATTTCCAGGAACAGGCTAGCCAGCAGGATCTCGGCGCGGCCTTCAGGATAGGAGATCAGCGCCTGCTTCAACTTGCGGGCCGTCGGCGTGGCCTGTCCGCCATCCTTCGAAACATCAGCGTAACCGAGCATATCCAGACCCATTTCGACAGCAGATGCAGCAGCAGTAGTAGCAAACATGATTTTCCTCAAAGAAAGTGTGTGATTAGTGCGTCAGTGCCCGCGTTATGTGCTGAATAACGACTAACGATAGTTTGCCGTACGGAAACTTATGCCACAATGTGTCTTTCGGCATGTGCCGAAAGTAACTAACTGGAAGTTTTGCCGAATTTTTACTAGCAGTTGAGTCCGGATGTGTGAGTTAAAGCAATGAAAATACTAATTATCGATGACCACCCCATGCTGGCCGCGGGTCTGAAGCTCACGCTTCAGCATGCGATCCCCGAGTTTGACTACGAGGCCTGCACCAATCTCAACGAAGCGAAAAACATTCTGTCTGCCGATGATGGCCCGCATGTCGCCCTGGTCATTTGCGATCTGGGGTTGGGACCGGAAAGCGGCGCCGAGCTGCTGACATACATGCAAGCCTTTTCCGGGCCCAGAGTGCCGGTCGTGATGCTTTCCGGCTTGGTTGAGCAGGCAGCGGTCAACTCGTGCAAGGGATTGGGCGCAAAAGGATATGTCTCCAAAACGGACCATCCCGATATCCTGGTCAATGCGGTGCGCATCGCGCTCGCCGGCGGCGAATTCTTTCCTTCATGGGATATCCAGTGCAAGTCCCAATTTCTCGATCGCGCGCTCAAACTCACCGAGCGCCAACGTGCCGTGATGGACTTGGCGATGTCTGCCTTGTCGAACAAGGAAATTGCCCGAGAACTCGACATTAGCGAGGGAACGGTCAAGAACTATTTGCGGGAAATATATGGCTTCCTAAACGTCAAGAACCGCACCGATTTCGGCCTCCAGGCAGCCAAATCCGGCTATAGGCCACGTAAATTCCCGGAAGCGGCCCACAGCTAACCTTACGATTTTCCGCCAGTCCGAACGCCGCTGCAGCCCGGAGTCGGGCCTTGGCGGCTCTGAACACTCACACCCATGCACACCTCTACTCTGAGCACGCCACGCCAGCGTCGTCTCGACTTCAATCTGCTGGTGGGCTTGCCCCAGATGCTTCTGTCATGCGGTACTGCGACAGTCGGCACCCTGTTCATCTTTTGGATTACCCGGAACTACGCCAACCCTTCGGCCGAGAACTGCTATTCCGCCGTTATCTGGCTATGGACTATAGCCAGCTTTACACTGATCGTGGTTCGCAACATGATCTATATGAAGCTAAAGCGCGCGCAACCGGGATCGGATTCAATAGAGGGAGGAATGACGGTCACACCCGTTCCGAATACCCTAGTTCAAGGGCAGCAGGTCAATTTCGGCAAAGCTCTACCGCAACGGGCAGCGGCGGCGATCGCATCAGGCCTGATATGGGGGGCCGCTGCTCTTTTGTTTTTCAATGAGGTCAATGATGAGGGGCAGCATTTTCTGCTCCTTGCCCTGGTGACGTTGACTTTTACCAGCATGCCTTCCCTGTACGCTGCCCAATGGGGATACTTGGCCATATGGATCCCAGCCTGGCTTCCAAACATCCTCATTCATTCCTCCGGCAGCCATGCCAAAGTGTTTATCGTGTATGCAGGGGTTACGCTGCTGGCCGGTTGTGCCGTGTCAAAGGGTATCCGGATGGCGCTAACGCAGATGATGCAACGGCACAGCAAATATATTGACGAAGTCATAGCATCGCGAGAACGTGCCATAGAAACCGAAGCCAAGGCTCAGGCGACGAAAGAAATGGCGTACCAGCACAAGATGTTTCTTCTCGGCGCCGGACACGACCTGGCCCAGCCGATCAACACCATGCTCAACTGCCTCGGCAGCTTTGAAAAAAGAATCGAGGACATGGAGCGCTTTGGTGGTCCTCTCAATTCCATGCGTTGCGCTGCATCGGTCCTGCAACGGCTTTGTACGGACATCATTCAGCTGGAGAAGATCAATTCAGGACTGCACAAGGCCGATAGCAAGCCGATCTCCCTGCAGGTGATGTTCGATAAAGTCGTCGGCCAGACGCTGCACCTCTCAAGGGCCAAGTTCATAACCCTGTCGAATCGCACAACCGATGCCGTCGTCAGGACGGACCCGTTTCTCCTGGAACGAATTCTCCGCAACCTAGTGGAAAATGCGATTCGCTATACCGCCGCAGAAGGAAATGTCTTCCTGGTGGCGCGCGCCGCTGGCGCCGAGATCAATATCGAAGTATGGGATTCGGGATCTGGCATTTCGGCGGCGACCCAGCAGCGGTTGTTCGAAGTATTTGAGCGGGGCGACAATCCGGGACCGCAAAAGGGCTTCGGGCTTGGCCTGTCCATTGTCAAAGGACTTGCCCTATCGATCGGCGCGACCATCTCGGTCAAATCTATTCAAGGCAAGGGATCCCGGTTCAGGCTGTCGTTGCCGAAGGCAGACGTCGACGGTGGGGAACTGGACGCTATCGAAACCACCCCGGTCCTACCGTCAATAAACGGCATGTGGATTACTCTCATCGAAGATAACGACAATCTGCGGACTTCGCTAGTCGACTACCTGCGTGGTGAAGGAGCGAACGTCTTTGCCGCCAAAGACGCCGAAAGCATGGTCCCGCTACTCAGGGAAAGCAATGAACGCATGGATGTCCTCATCACTGACTGGAACCTGCGCGGCGAAACGGGTGAGGACGCTTTCAGGAAGTTGCTAAATGAGGTGCCTGGCTTCTACCCGCTGTGGATCGTCATCAGCGCGGCCATTCACCCCGAAAAAGCGGGCGAGATACAGGCGCGCGGCGTGCCGGTGTTAATCAAGCCGGTCGAGCCAACCATGCTGCGGGATGAGATCGCCAGGCGTCGGCTGTTGTCCATGAACCCGGAGCAACCCTAAGATCTTCAGACATGCCCGGCCACAAACCGCGACCGAAAAGATTCGCGGTTTTTTTTCGTCCTATCCCTCTCAAAGAAATCGTCATAGTCCCGTTGGCAATTCAAACCAGTGATTACTATGTAACGTGAATCAATAACATAATACGAAGTATGTATTCTTATTTGCACATGTTGCAAAGTGCCGTTATACTTCAATGTATCCAAGCACAGGAAATTCTATTTTTTACCATGTCAGCCGTCACCCTAGAAGATCCTCCGATTGACGAGTCCACGAAGGCCTCACCCTTTGAGGAGATGATCGAAAAATACTTGCAGCATCCCACAGATGACAAGGCATTTATTGACAAGCTGGCATTGGTGCTGTTTCACGATCCGCGTGCACGAGGGATTTGCCGCAAGCGGGCTTTCGAGAACGGCGTCGACCTCAAGCGCGTGGAAGAAGTCATCCAGCGCGTGATGATTGTTTTCTTTGCCAAGATGCTGCAGAAGATCCGCGCTTCCCGCGCTGTCTACTACGTTATCTGGGCAATCGCGGACAACGTCAGCCGGGAAGTGCTGCGGGACGAAAACACGCTGACTTACCACCACGATTCGGTGGAAGCCATGCATGACCGCGGCGAGGAACTGACCCAAGTCGGACTGGTGGAAACGGAAGAGTTTGACCTGGACTTATTCATTGACCAAAACAACGAGCGCGCACGATTTATGATTGATCTGAACAAAGTAGCAACAGGAGAAATGAGCATGGGTGATACCGGGGTATTCAACATCGATGCTGTCCCTTTCATGGCGTTCGTGCCGCCATCGACCGAGCCGGAACAGGAAATTCCTGATCGCCGCCAGCTGAAGGATACATACAAGAGCACGACGCCGGGACGCCGAAAGGGCCAGACCCGCACGATCTTGTCCGAGGACCAGCAGGAGCTGGTTTCCATCGGCGAGGAAATGGGCGTGCGCAATCAGGATTACGCTGTCCTGTTGGGAATCGGCCTGCCCCGCCTGTCTTCGTACATCTATGGCCGCACTGCCAGCGTTTCCAAGGAAGTCATGGCAAAGGCACGCCAGCTGCTCGAAGAGCACAAGACCACGAATGGGGTGCGGTCCAACAAGTTTGACAAGCCAATGAGCGAGATCCTCACGGATTGGGAACAGCGCCTGAGTACGACGGAAAATATTGGTATCGCCAACCTGATCGGCGTAACCACGATGACGATCCATCGCTGGAGGAAGAACGAGAACAAGCCGGACGCCACCGCGCTTACCCGCTATGACCATATCGTCTCAACTCTTGAAGCGCGCATGGCTCGCATTAATGCCTGAGCCGGTCACCGCTTAAGAAATAAGCCCGCCAAGAGCGGGCTTTTTCTATTGCAACCGACCTTTGCAATAGATCAGCCGCTGGCAACGTCATGCTGATGTTCAAATATGATAACTTTCGACCTCATGCGAATCCCTTACCCCGTTAGCCAGAACGGGATGTCTGCACAATCATTTTCATAAAAACAAAGGAAACAACATGGCCAGCAATCTGAATTCTGCAAAAGCCCTGATCCAGGCCGATCTGGACCACGCCCGCAATGTCCTGCAACTATGGCAGAACCAGGTCGCAGAGCTGGAAAATGCTCTCACCCAACTGGAGGCAGTGGACGCTTCACGCAACTTGTTGCGTGTAGAGTATCAAGGGCAAAAAGGGGGTATGCCAAGGCTTGGTGCTGACCCATCCGAGGCAAACCAGTCGACACCCGCTTCGCAAGGAACGGGCCGCGCTGCAAAAACAGGCCGTGGTACGGGCAAAGGAAAGTCTGGGGCAGCTGTAAAGGCAACTCGCAAGGAACGTGTGTCGAAGACGGCGGCAGCTCCGCGCGATATCAACGAAGTGCCAGCACGGAAGGCAGCCAAGAAGAGTAAGTCGTCCCCTGCGGTCAAGTATAAGGACCCAGCTTCCGACAAGACCTGGTCCGGCAGGGGCCGCAAGCCGCACTGGATTGCGGGTGATCCCGATCAATATCTGATTTCGAACCTGTCATCCCAGCGTGACAACGCTGCCGGCTCAAACCAGGCAACAGCCGACGCATCCTGAACTCATTCTTGTCAGAGGTAGCACGCGGCCACTGGACTCATACACAAAAAGAAAAACTCCGAGACGCAAAAGCGTGCTCGGAGTGTGGATCAGATGTCGCAGAACGACAAAAGATTGGTTAGACGCCAAGAGCCTTCACGATAGGACGCGAAATTACCCAACCGGTGATGCAGCAAGCCGTAAGTACGAGTGCCATGGAAAACTCCTTGAAAGCGTTATGAATGAGTGAAGGATGCAAAGGACTTTGCGTAGTCTTTACATACTGAGAATGTCCAACACGCGTTTGTATTCGTTCGATTCACACGCTTTTGTATGAAATATTTTTTGGCCATGAAAAAGCCCGGATCTTCGTGGAGAAGAATCCGGGCTGGTGGTTAGGAACAGGCAATGCCTGGTTGGGTGATGCGTCAACTACGCGGCAAGAAGCTCCAGTGAGGCCTGCTGCGCTTTTGCGCGAGGTGGAGCAGCGGGAATGCTGACTCGTTCGGGATGCGCTGCGATCAGTTCATTGATATCGGTTCCCTCGATGTAGATCTTCTCGGTGGCCGTAAACAGCGAGTGCGATGCTTCAATAACGAAGCAGACCGCCAGCGAGCGCAAGGCATACAGCGTTTCGAGCGAAAACGTTACCTGACCCGTATGGAAATGAACCGTTCCGGTCGGTGGTTTGCCGTTCGTCCATGTCGTAAGCCGAGTATCTGCTACCGCGATAGGCTCGCCGCGGCGGGATATCGTGCAGCGCTCTACCTTGTAGTCAAATTCCTTCAGGCGCCGTTTTGCAGTGGCATCGTCCAGAAGCTTTACCGTTCCCGCATCGCGGTCCAGCAAATACACTTCCCGTCGATTGGCATCATGGATGTCGATTGCGTAGTCCACTTCCGCATTGACCCGCGGCGCCACGCCAAGTCGGCAAAGATAACTGCCGCTTTCCCGCACAATCCACATAAACTTCACACCAGGTGCGTCGTTCTGGCGAAGATATTCAAGGTCATGGACATAGAAGTCGACCTTGTACGAGGTCAGCAGAGGATAACCATCGCGCTCAACGATTGCCTTCATGTTTTCAAACAGTTTTTCTGCGTGCATTTCGATTCTCCTGAGGATTGATGAATCCAGGCTTTGCGTTCACCTGGCAGAAAGAGAATGAAAAACAGCGAAATAGAAGACGTTGGTGCCGACGTACTCTTCGCCTATATCTCCTTGCGTTACACCTCGCGGTTCTTGCTTGGAAGACCCAGCGTCTTACCTTCCTTTTTCGCGCTGGCCAGGCCGGCTTTCGTACACTCAAGCAATAGATCACTCTTCATCTCGGTAGCCGCCGCAAGTATGGTTAGACACATCTTGCCGACAGGCGAGGTCAGTCCCAGCCTCGGCTGAAGCACGGTCGTCTGTGGACACATACAATTCATGGGCAACGTCCAATAGGGCTCAACGTCTGAAATTTACATTTCTCAAAAGAAACTTTCGTGTCATAATTTCAACTCTGCAACTTATTAAGGCTGGCCGCTATGTTTGGGATTGCTATGGAAAACGAGTTGGAAGCGCTGTTTGCAGACGTTGCGCCAAGCGAGCGGGAAGCGATGATGGGGCGGCTATGTGCCATTGCTTTGCAGTTTAATTCTGCACGAGCGGTAAGAATCAACAGCAGGATTATCAAATGCAATCCGAAGGTGAAGGCTCAAGCGTAAGCGCAGTTCAAGCTGTTATCCATGCTGAATGAAGTAAAAGTAAAATAAGCGGCAACCGGTGCTAATCCCGCATTCCAGATCATCAAGCTTGCATTAAAACAAACTCTGTTGGCGGCTGGTCAACAAAGCAAAGTGATCGCCGAGGAATGGCAATATCGCATCGGCAACGGGTAGTAGCTGTCTCGTCAGATAGTGCTCGTAATCGATGGGTGAGCGTAAGGTTTCAAGCGGCTCCGGCCCGGCGACTGTCACCACATACCGAATCCATCCGCGGTTTTGATATTGCAGGGGACGACCCTGCGATCGGTTGTATTCATCCGCAATACGCGCCGCGCGCACATGGGGCGGCACGTTGAGTTCATACTCCCTTAGCGGCCGGCGCAACCGCTTTCGATAGACCAGCAGGGAGTCGAGTTCGCCCTTATAGGTGCGGCTGACATAGTCACGGACATATTCTCGGTACGGCTCTCCTTTGAATATGCGCAGATACAGATCGTGCTGAAACTGCTGCGCCAGCGGCGTCCAGTCCGAGCGCGCAGATTCCAGGCCCTTGAAAATCAACTCTTCCTTCCCGTTGGGATCGACGATCAGGCCAGCGTAGCGTTTCTTGCTACCTTCTTCGGATCCCCGAATGGTCGGCATCAGAAAACGCCGGTAATGGACATCGACCTCCAGTTCAAGAGCGCTTTCAAGGGCAAACTCTTGTCGCAGGTGGTTTCTCCACCACTCGTTGACATGGTCGACCAGCCTCTTCCCTATCTCGACGGCCTGTGCCTCCGTCGCGACCTTCAACCATACAAAAGTGGAGTCTGTGTCACCGTAGATTACTTGGTATCCTTGATTCTCGATCAGTTCCCGCGTGCGATGCATGATCTCGTGGCCGCGCATCGTGATCGAGGAAGTCAGCCGCGGGTCGAAAAAGCGACAGCCGGGTGTTCCCAACACCCCATAAAACGCAGCCATGATGGTTTTCAAGGCCGAGGACAATGGCAGGTTACCTTCGCGCTTCGCGACTTCACGCCCCTGCCAGACCTGATTGACGATCGCCGGCAGGCAGTGCTTGTCACGCGAAAAGCGGGCGCCGGTGAACCCCGACACCGTCTCGGCTTCGTCTGCGTTGCCTAAGCCTTCGATCAGTCCGACCGGGTCAATCAGGAAGGTGCGGATAATGGAGGGATACAGGCTCTTGTAGTCGAGCACCAGCACCGAATCATAGAGACCTGGCCGTGATTCCATGACGAAGCCACCCGGACTGCCCTCTCCCTGCACATCTCCCAGATTAGGCGCTACATAACCTTGTCTGTGCATCATCGGCATGTAGAGGTGCTCGAAGGCTGCCACAGAGCCGCCGCTGCGGTCGATGGCCAGCCCGGTGACAGTCGCTCGCTCGAGCAGGAAGTTCATCAAATCTGTCCTGGCAAAGATTCGCGTCACCAGTTCGCAATCCTTGAGGTTGTACCGCGCAAGAGCAGGCTTGTCCTCAGCGAAGCGACGTTCGATTTCCGCCATGCGCTGGTAGGGGTTGTCGATGGCCTTGCCTTCACCCAGCAGCGTCTGTGCGACATGCTCCAGGCTGAACGATGAAAAATGCCATGATGCGGACCTGAGCGCCTCGATACCGTCAATGATGACGCGTCCCGCGACACTGGCAAAGAAATGCTCCTTGCCGCCGTGTTCCCGCCATTCGATGACGCTGCCGTCACGCCCGAGGCGCAAGGGAACGCGGAAGTGGTCCGCATGCTGTTGCAGAACACGAAAGTCAAACTGGACGATATTCCATCCAATGATCACGTCCGGATCGTGCCGCTCGATCCACAGACACAGTTTTTCCAGCATGTCCGCCGGGCTGTCGCAGTACTCGAGCGTGAAGTCGAGTCGGTCTTCGCTGCCATTCATCGGACCCAGCATGTATACCTCGCGCTGGTCGCAACCTTCGAGTGCGATCGAATACAGTTCCCCTAGCGGACTGGTTTCGATATCCAGCGAAACCGCTTTCAGGCGCGGCCGGTATCCACTTACAGGCCTCAGCTGACAATCGACGAACTCTCCTCTGGCTGGACCGGGCCGGCCGTCGAACCGGACCGGTGCGGTGATGAACCGCTCCATGAGGTAGCGTTCAGGTGGGCGCACGTCCGCTTCGTAGACGTCGACGCCGTTTTGACGCAGTCGCTTTTGCAGTTTTAGGAGCTGCTGATAGCGGTTGCAATACAGCCCCAGCACAGGCCGTCGATGGAAATCACTTAGCGCAAGGGTACGTAACTCAACCGAACGCTCTCCGCGCAACAATGCTTCGGCCTGCTCACGCTGTTCGGCCGGGATGAATCCCACGGACGGCTGTGGCGCCAGACGGACATGTCGCGGCCCTTCGTCGGTGGCCAGCCAAAAATCGACCTCCGTGCCGGCGGCCGTGTCGCGCCAATGGCGGGTCAACAGAAAGCCCTGCATTTGTTCACTCACCTGCAACCTCGAATGCTCCTATCACGCTGTCCGATGGCTTTCCATCCGCTGCCGTCTATTAAATCACACTGGAGGTTTTCGATTGACCCTGTCCGGGAACAGGCGTCCCGCCACGAAAAAAAACCGCGACCCGGCTGAGTAAGGCTACTCGGCTGGATCGCGGCGGTTGCCCGTTGGTTTGGGCGGGTTAGTCTTGGGCTATCGGCTGGAGGGCCGGCATGCCGTCCGAAAGGGATTGTTTGAACTTGGCGACGAAGTAGTCACGTTGGGATTCAGGGAGTTTCTCCAACAAGGCTTTCGCCTGGTCGGACATGGCCACGAGCATATCGTTAAAGGATGCCAGACCGGAGAGCGCCACCATGTTTCGCAGGTACGCATCGAACGCCTTGAGAAAAAAAGCATGTTCCAGCGGCACAAAATAAGCCGTACCAATAGAATGACTTACAGCACCTGGATCGGCGATTTTGCTGATTGCGTCGCGCAGAATTGGCATGTCATGGAACAGGAAATAGACAACACCACCCGTCTTCATGCTCACCTTCCAGCACCGATGGTGTTCGTTTCCGCGTTTTTCCTCGTGGTCGAACCCCTTACCCGCTGCCACGAACTCCGTAGCTACTGACACGGCATTGCTCTTCATGAAGTCCTCGGCGCTCACAGTCTGCTGCGGATCAACTGACATCAGGTATGCGTCGATCCCCGGCCAGGCTGCCAACGCCCCAGAAGACTTTATGGTCGCCTTCTCGCCGGTACCTTCTTCGAACAACGTTGAAATATCTGCTGCATTCATCGTTAAAACTCCAGAAATGTGAAAGTTGAGGGAGGTGGAGCGAACAACTGAGCTTCGCCTTGCGGCTGCACCAGCTTGTCCCATTGCGCGAGGAAGGGATCGGTCACCAGATCCTTGATGTCGTCGAACGAGCCGCTGGCAATCCGGTCTTTCAATGCCTGTGCCGGATCGTCTTCGCCAAGCAATTCGGTGACTATGCCTAAGGGACATTCGTGATGCGGCACGGTTAGCAGTACCGAAGCGCCATCCGTGCGCACGTACAGCAACTGCGTATCGATCACGACTGCGAGGTACTCCAACTGCTTGTTCTTGCGGAGGCGCCAGACAACGACGTTGTCATCGGTGCCGACATAGACTTTCGGGCTTTGCATCATTGGGGATTTCTCCGTTAGGGGTGTGGTAGGGAAATGCGCCACATCAAAACGGAAAAAGAAAGGCCACCCTTTAAGAAAAGGATGGCCTTGGTGGTAAAAATATTATTGGGCGACTTTCACGGCCCAATTTTGCGGTAGCTTGAGCCACATACAGTCCACACACAGATAGCCTTGATGAGGAATCGAAGTGAAATTTATCTTCATGTTCAGCTCCTTGACATGAAGTTGGATTATTTTCGATCCTGTTACGTTGCCGATCTTCTCAAGCACACCTTCGTCCTTTCGGCTCACGTGATACTTGACTGCGTCCGGATGGTCAGGCATCAACGCCACAATTGTCATGACACCATCATTACCATCGAGCTGGACGAATGATCCTGCTCCACGCTGACCAGGTGTCGCCTCCAAAGCAAACTTGTTGTCCGGACAACCCGCCAGAAAGCCTGTAAGCACCATCATTGCTGCAACAAACATCTTCTTCATTTCTACCTCCTTTGATCCGCGGCTTGGCACCATTGCTTCGCCTGATGTACGGGTATGACGTACAAGGAAAATGAATGTGAAATGGAAAAAGGGGCTCCGACTTGTCGGAACCCCTCAATCCACCTTCCATCAGCCCAGCGCCGCAGCGATCGCGCGGTCCAGCGCCACCCCTGCACGTTCGGCCATCTTCTTGACCTGAAGGGACGCGCCGCTGCGATCCGACCTCAAGGCCTTCTCAGCCAGTACCAGCAATGCCTGCGAAGGCAAAAACTCAAACGTCCTGCCCTTCAGATCCTCGTACTGAACGGCCAAATCCTCTCCTGCTACCCTGCTACCTCCAACAAGCCCCTCAAACACCTCCGGCAAGTCGGTCAAGACATACTCAAAAAAACTAAGATATGCCTTCATCCGCTCGCGACTCCCACCCTGCGAGGCATGGAACAGGACGGTATCAACGGCCTCGACCTCTGTAAAAAGGTCTTCTTCCGAAGAGACGCCGACCTGGTCCAACAGCCTGCCGGTACTTGTGTCAAGAACACAAGAAATTGAGAGATCACCACCGTCCTCCGTGTAGCGAAAATCGGCCAGGAGGCCCATCTTTGCTTCAAACGGAGTCGCTCCGCAAACAGTGCCCTTAAAGGAATCACCGTTCGGACGGAAGCCGACGACTGTGAGGTTTTGGTTAGCCTGGGAAGTTTGAATCATCTGAATCGACATATCGATCTCCTGAAATATAAAAAATTGGTTGAAGTGACAAAGACACTTGCGAGGTCCTAACGAAGAGGAAATGGGTGACATCGATTTGTAAGATGAAGAAAATTCCCCAAAAAAGGCTTAATAAACAGCGGGTTATAATACGATCAGATTTACTTTGTGCTTGGCAGGTTATAAAATGGCAGCTTAGGGACGGTCTGGTCACGCTGTAAAAGGCGGGTTAAGACGAGCCTTCCGACGATTTCAGCACCCTGTATAAGGACTCCCCAAGGATGGATATCCTCCTCGTTGACTGCTACTCCATTGCCTACGCATCCCATTTCTCAGCGCCCATGCGCGCCCAGAACGGCGACGAAGTCCAGGCGATCTACATCACCATTCGCACCCTTGCCAAGCGCGTGAGAGAAAATCCGACGTTTGTGCCGGTTCTGCTGTGGGATGGCCATGCAAAATGGCGCTATGACCTGTATCCGGACTACAAGAGCGGCCGCAAGAAAGGCGAGGCATCAATCGCCGCCCGCGCCTCGGTTAGCCAGCAGATGCCGTTCTTGCGGATCATGCTGGCCAAGCTGGGTCTCATGCAGCTTCACGACCCGAACGCCGAAGCAGACGATATCGGTCACCAGTTGGGCAAGCGGCTTGTCGCCAACGGCCATACCGTGAAGTTCCTGACGGGCGACCATGACTGGCTGCAAAATCTCCAGCCGGGCGCGTCCTGGCTCGATCACCGCACTGATACTCACATCTGCACACCCGAGGAGATGGAAGCCGCTGTGGGGGCGCGTACTGCGCTCGATTTCGTACAGATCAAGGCCATGGTGGGCGATACCTCTGACTCCATTGAGGGCATCGCGAAAATCGGTGAAAAGACTGCGCCGAAGATCCTGGCCGACTTTGGCAGCGTGGCAGACTTCTTCGCCAGGGTCGACGCCGGCGAGTTCGAGCAGCGGCTGGTCGCACACAAGAACCTGGCAAGCGAAGAAGGCCGGGCAACCTACCGGCGCAACCTGCAGCTGATGGATCTGTCGCTGGCGCCGGTGCTATCGGCCGAGAGCATCATCACTTCCCGGGAAGCACCGGATCATCCGACGTTCCTCGACTGGTGTGAGAATTTCCAGTTCAAGTATTTCCTGCAAAATCCGTCCCGGCTGACCGGCCCGTTTGACGACATCATCCGCCGCGCCGACTACACTGCCCTGCTCCAGGCAATTCACCAGCTGGGCGAGGCAGAGGAAGATGAGGAATATTAGGAGGCTGAACGAAAAAAAGCCCACTTCGCAAGGAAGTAGGCTTGGTCAATCGGTTAGGGCAGCATCAGAATACGATGCTGCATGGCGAGGTGCCCACTTTCGCAGGCGCCGTATCCTTCGTGTAGTACTCGACGCGCCCACGAACATAGATGCGGTTTCCATAGATCGTTGCCTGTTCTGCAAACCGGATGGGCCGGTTCTCGCTATCGCAAAAGAGCCTCACCCTTTTAGGATTAAAGCTGATTTCCAACCCCGAGAAATCCGGCACGGTGTCCATGAAAGCCCCGTCAACCGAAGCAAGAGGAAACTTGCTGACAGTTCCAGATGCCACGTCCTCCCGGCCTTTTTGCGACACGTTAAAGTAAGCGTTTTTCAGTGTAACGACCTTCTGGTACGCAATTGCCGAGCCGTTGTAGAGCCCCTTGTTGCGCGTATAGCCGTCCGACCGGTTCCCTGCATTGACGGTCTGGACCGGCACGCCTTTGCTCTTGATGAGATTCAGGTTAAGACGTATCCCTACGATGTCGCCGGCCGCCGGCGCGAGGCCCTTGCTCATGATGCGCTTGCTCGTCGCGTCAGAGGCCAGCGCCTCTTCGACAACCTCATCCGATACCATGACAATGGATCGCGTCTGATACAGGGCGTGCGTTGAGGCATTCAGTATGGCTGGTCGCGTCGCCTCGATGCTTTCCACGGTGAAGGTGGAGAAAAGATCAAAGCCTGGCTGATGGGTCAAACTTTCTTGAAAATCCATTTATTTCTCCTTGGGTAATGAGTTCCTGACGATCAGGGTTCGCTAGTAACCAGGAATGCCATACATCGAAATGGAAGACACCCGACAAGAAAAAAGCCCTCAATCCAAACTGGAGGGAGGGCTGGTCTTGCGGGTTCGAAGGAATGGGCTACCTGGTGAGGCTCAGTCGTTTGGAAAGTATCCTTTGATCTCCTCCATGTCTGCATCGTACAAACCGACCCACGCCTCGCCCATGACGTTTGGCAGCGCATAGCCACTTCGGTCAGTGACATAGAGGTAGGTGTCATCCGGATTGAACAATGCATAGGCTATACAGCCGCCTCCGGTGTGATACCGAGTGAAGCCAAAATCATCGAGGAAGGTTTCAGCTTCCAGCAACGCCTTGTTCTGCACTGCGTCGACAACCGTCTCGAAGACATGGACAAGATCCTGACTGCTGCCAAGGACATACGTCTCGAAGTGCCTGTTGTGCCGCCGCATGAGCCTGGCATGTTCCAACGACAAGCCGTATCGGTCAGTCTTTTCAAAGCGGGAACATTCAGACTCGAACGGATCATGGATTCCAAATCCCTCATGAGACAGTTGAATCGCGTGATACTGTTCCCCTTTCGCCATATATGGTTCAAGATGCCAGCTCTTTTCTGGGTAGGCCGCCTGCAGCAAGGCAAATACGGTAGTGGTGTTCATTTCGTTCATGGTATGGCTCTCTCCTGGTTAAGTGAAATTTCATGTGTTGATCTGCCTGAGCAGCCCGACACTGGTTGACATACAAGTTGGTATGCGCCACAGAGAACTGGAAGCCCTTTCAGGCAGAGCCGACACCCATGCTATCCACAGGATTTGTGGATAAAGTGGCAGTTTCGGCATACGCCAGCGACATAAGCTATTGAGCTAAAAGGCAAAATCCGTCTGCCTAATTTATGGGCACCTACTTGCGCCAGCGGCAAAAGAAAACGCCCTCATCTCGATGGTCTGAGATAGGGCGTGGATGGGAAGTGACAACGGGCTGCTATACGGCAAGCTGCATTTGTTCGGAGGCGATTTCAGGGGTGGATTGAAGCGACCAGCCCATTTCAGCAAACGCTTCCTTGATGTGCTGGCTTCGCGATCTGCGAGCCAGTTTTCTCAGACCCTCCAGCACCAGGGCGCTGTCACCCATTTCGAAGATCGTATCGAACTCGCGTTCTCCAAATTCGAAAACGGTGAAGAAGGCATAGCCGGGATTGGAAAACCCTGCTTCGAAGATCCTTCGGGCACAGTCGATGCGATGCTTGAGGCCTTCCGGTCCCGTGAGAAAGATCCGCCGACTGTAATAGAACAGCCAGCAACCCAGTGCAAAATGCTTCTCAACTGCTGCACTTTCACTTCGAAGGTCCCATGCGTCCAGAGTGGTGTTTCTGCGTCTGGCCGTTCCGGGAATATCGCGCGCATCAGCACGCAATCTCGCCAGCTCGGCTTCACTGATGGGCGGGTACTTTGCGTTTGTCATTGATGACTTTCCGTGTTACACGCGCCGTGCGGACATTCTTGCTCGCGGTCCTCGTCCCTCGGGCCAGACCATGTAGAGGTCATGCACGGCGACGTAGCCGTGATACTCCTCTTTCCCATCACGTACCAGAAACCCGGGCATCGAAGGGTGAGGGCGCGGAATGAGTTGCTTGATTTCGATGTCGTAAAGCTCGGGGTTGACAAAGCCGGCCCGGATAAAGCGGTCGGGGCGGCTATGCTTGGTGATGAACAAGACGGGGCGGCGTTTCAAACGTTTCTGTTTTGTTTCCATACTTTTCTCCTGAGGAAGGGTTTCGGCGTAGGCCGTTGGCTTGCTCATGGAGATGTCTAACAGGCGACGACAATCCCCAGCCGGGTCAGGCCAGCGGAGGAGACTTACCTATGGAAAGGCCCTCTCACAGAGGGCCAGTGTGGGCAGACAGATGCTCGATCAGATAAAGACGCCGCTGTAGGGATCGGCCGCGGCGGGGATAGTAGTAGCGATCGGAATTCCCGCCATTGACGGCTCAGCAGGGGCCTGTTCTTCAAGAACCGGTTCGGCCTGCATGGACTTCTTTCTGCGCCGCGGCGGGAACTCAGGCATGTCCTGAGCCGAACTTCTAAGATTCCATGTCCACCAGTTCTCCACGCCAAAGCCATTCGAGAAATAGCGCTGACGGAAGTTCGCATAGCCATGCGGGATCGGTCCGGCTGTCTTGACAATCTCCATTGGCATCAGCGCAGTCTCCTCGCAATCATGCAGGATCATGGTAGGGAAAAGCACAGTGGGGTCAGCATCAAATGCCAGCGGCCTGGTGAATGAGCGCCCTTCTTGCCTCAGTTTTGCCAGCAACATGCGCTCTGCGTCATTCGCATACGGAATCCAGTCGTCTGTCACCGGCATGAGCGCAAGGCTGACAGCCTGGCACGACCAGGAATCGTTTCCTTTCTCATTGTTTCGCTTGAATGGATAAGGATGCGCGAGAACGGCGGCCATGACACAGTCGCCGCGGCGCCAGGCCTCCAGTGCATAGGGGAAGTCCTCTTGTGTTCGTTCCCACGACTGGCCCTGCCTCGACATCCATATTTTGGAAAAGACCTGCCTGTCTGCAAGCGGCAGGGCTTCGGACAGGTCCATCCCCTCCTTCCACCGTGCAAGAGGAGAAATCAGCAGGATGCGGGACCGGCCCTCGACGGCAGCCTCGATTTTCCGAAGATTGTTCCGGCTCCATGCGAGGACGGTGTGCTGGCCAAGACATTCCCGGCCGCTGCGGTCCAGGCGGATCTTGGAGGCTGCCTTGTCAAGAAAATGACTTACCAGTCTAGGCTTGCGGGTGCCTTCCATCTTGGGATGCCAGACGTTCATCTGAGCCACATGCCATACCAGCTGCAGCACGCCATAGAGCGAAAAGCCGGCATCCCGGACGTCGGTCGGAACCGGCCGCAAGGCGGGTTCCCGTCCGGACTGGAGCGGCGCATCGGTCAGAGGCAGTC
>Ga0139315_10016_pt1 | contig 17331 bp, 17 predicted proteins | sample In3P11_FD_99380 | JGI IMG/M metagenome (GOLD analysis project Ga0139315, IMG submission 99380) | reverse complement strand
CTCGTTAGCTGCATACAGAGGGTAGCTATCCGCACCGCTACCGATGCGGAGAAGCGCAGCAGGTAAAGCGTTCTGGCTAGCGCCTTGAGGTCCTCGAAAACCTATTGTAAGTCGCACATCCATATTCCTCAAGGCTGACTGGTTCAGTGGTGGTTCCAATGCGATGACTCTCATTTAGTACGAATATTAAATTGATGTGAGGAGAGGGAAGTCTGCGAGGTGTAGAAGACAAGTGGCTCTAGCGCACCCGATACTTGGGTAATTGCAGTCACGCCGTTTGGGTGGCATCCTAACACTTACGGTGTTATGTGCGGATACGCCGCTCTCACCTCGAAAAGTGATTTCTGTTAAGGTGACTCAACCACTGAACCCTCACCATGCAGCTCTAAGACCCTTACCTCAGAGCGTAATCCTCAGATCATTTCACACCATGATCAAACTGCCCGGTGCTCGAAGCTCATCTTCAGTCTTCCCGAACCACGAGCTCCCATCATCTCCAGGCACAAAATGCTTGAGCCGCTTAGCGTAATAGTTGCCCTTCTTCTATGTCCCACTCGGGTTGCTCTGATCGCAAAAGAATTTACCTCTATGGTTGCCTGGATACGTGGTCTCTACGGCGACGCCAAAGCTGTTCATGTGGATGTTTAAACACCGATTACCCTTCCTGCCCGGTTGAGCTTCCAGCAATCAGGATAAGGTGATGAAGACATTAAGCTGTATATGGCGGAGTTTGAAGGCGGATTTGCAGTGCGCAATACGACCGTACTGGTTGTAGTAGCTAAGTGTGCATGTGAAGTGGACGGTGAAGGGCTCGTCCGAAATTGTCGTTTGCAAAAGGTTTGCGATGCTGATGAATAAGCTTTTCCAGGATGCTCTTTCTTATAAGTCGAACCGGAGCTGGAAATGCGCCGCCTTCATCCACCGCAAGACTATTCGTCCATCTTTTGTGGCCATTCTCTAAGCTGCTTTCCTTCTAACGCTTTCTGCTCGTTTGTCTTTCCACCGTGTCCAGCTCATCCATATCTCAAATTCAAGCTCCTTATCACACCTTCTTCTTCCCTTTTTAGCGGCTGCCCTTATAGTTTTCTTTCCATGCTTCTTCATTGCTTTTCTTGTGAGGGACTCAGAGGCCAACCCGAGAGTGTTCAAGATTCCCAATGCAACCATTTCCAGCCAGCAGGCAAACTCTGAAAGATGCTTAAACGTAGTGCGTTTAGTATAGGATCTCGCTGCGAACGCGAACGTGCTCGAAAGGTAGATGCTGGATATGACAAGTCCAAGAAGTCTAGAGTGTATCTTGGCGAGATTGGATAGCGGAAATAATGACAATGTACTATTCTTCGAACCGAGATCGACAACGATGTTTTGGAGCATGTTTGAGGTATATTCGCCAACGAAACCCAGAATGTCGCTGGGAAGGGCGACTGAATTGCGCGTCGATATGATTTGCCTTTCGCGCAATACTTGGCCACCATCGAGAACATCAAACCCGACCTTCGGCACCAGACAACCAGTGATGGAGCGGCCATGTCACCTTACGTTCAGTTCCTTTGTTGTTTATCGCTATCTCCAAGACCTGACGATCTAGGTCGCCACATCGCCAAAGATCCGGAGCATCTCGTTCCGCAATCGATTTTAGTGGGTAAGGCGTTGCTGTTTATCGCAATCGTAGATACGGTGGCGGCCGGTATGGTAGTGGCGGCCTCCTCGTAATTCAAACCGTGATACTGACTGCGACGGAGCAGTTGCATTGTTGAGTGAAGGTCGAAAATCTATGCTGTCCGGACAGTACCTGCCGACGAAAGTATCAACCAATCATGATATGTCGTAAAACCGAAATCTCAGGTCCAATGGATCTTAGCCAGAAACGAACGAACGGTAAGTTTTCGCCCAGCTCAGAGCTGCGGCCGCTATGCTCATTGGTGAAATCGATCGTCTTCCTTTTCAGGATCACACCCATTCCCTTATGATATATCTGTCGGCAGCATCGAAGTAGCTGTACAGATGATATATTACAGAACGTAGTATGGTAGGACCCCAGCCGTGGAAGTGGTTCCATTGGTGTGCCAAAGTCCCTCTAAACGCTCGCGTGCGAGATCACTATGGTATATTTGAGATTGCCGAAGGTCATTCTATAGATTTAGTTTCTTATCTCGGAAGGGAAATTCGTAAGAAAACCCAAAAGATTTTGCAGGCGATGCTTTTTGAGCATATCGCTTGGATTTCCTCGTTTCTGTATAATCCCAAAGTGCAAACTATTCTCCTCAAGCAAAGGAATACAATGAATATAGTGGAAATAAGGCATAGCAAGAGATACCTATGGGAACGGTGAGAGCGCTTTGTGGCGTCTGGAGTTTGCCAAACACATCGCGACAACACCTGGGCACGCGCCGCTTCCGACACCAGCCCTCGTGACCGCGCAAGCCGTGCCCAGCATGATCCGTGTCGCAGACGTCGACTCATATGTATAATTGGCAGCAATGATAGCAAATGGATACTGGAATGATCACAAAGATAGATGAGCAGAGTTGTATACCAACATCACCGGCATCTCGCGTCACTTCAGCCACCTGTGCCGCACGTGCCGCGGCGCGCACCCAGCTCCAAATTCCTGCTCGCGCGACATCATCGCCCGCCGTCACCCATGTCCAAATCCATCACTACGGCCAGTCCACCCTAACAACCCTCTACGCCACAGACAACGCATTTGACGACATTAACAGTCGCCAATTACACATCTTCCCACCACATAAACAGAAGGAGAGAGAGAAACCATCCATCAAGATGTCAATGTTCTTCGGCCAAAAACCCCAAGTCTCCTCGGAGCAAAAGATTGCACAGGCGGAAGCTGAGATCGACATGGTGAGCGACATGTACAGCCGGTAAGTTTAGTCCTCAAAACGCTCTCTTGCGCCTTTTGCATCTCTACATTTGCTCGATTCCCCATCCTACTACTCTGCACGCCCACCAACGACATCCCTCTTGGACAAGATCAACACTGACACACCCACCCACTCCAGCCTCGTCAAATCCTGCACAGCCAAATGCATAGACACAAACTACCGGGAAGCCGACCTCAACAAGGGCGAATCCGTCTGCCTCGACCGCTGCGTATCCAAGTTCTTCGAGGTCAATGTCAAAGTTAGCGAGAAGATGCAGGGCGAGGCACAAGGAAAGCAAGGTGGTGGTGGCGGCATGTTTGGGGGTGGAATGTAAAGGAAGCGTACGATTTTGAAGAGGCGAGATGTGGAGGTTCGAGCGATATGACATGCCTAGTTGCCCTTGTGCTGGTCTGTGTGGGACCCTGCATCCGAGAGCGAGAACATTTAGCTGCTGGGACGATCGTTTCTGCCCAGATCTTTGGCATCATCAGTGTCTTGTAATGAGGGCGCTCGGGGGTTGCGTTATACACACCGCTTTAGCCTGTCAACGCTGGGTTGTTATCATGGGCAGTACATCAGCAACGACATCACACGATATGGAGGACATGTACAATACAAAGTCATGTTTCCAAATCAATCTGTCTATCTAATAGGGGTATCTTCCAACGCCGCGCCTTAGGTCTTGATACGTACATGCAGCCTGACCAGACAATTCAACGTTCAGGGCTTCCGTCGTCTTATCATTAAGTGGTACTTTTGCTCATAAGAGAGCCAGATGTCGTATGGATTGATGATTGCATGCAACCATGGCATCTTGAAACAAGAGAATTACGCAATCCTGCAATCGTGCTCTATCGTATGGTCGTTCTGTCGTGGTACCTTCAATGTGCTGTGCGCCTGCCTGATAAGATTCCTCGGTGTGCCTCTTCTCCCGTTCCAACACAACCAGCGCTGTTGAAGAGACTCTTGATGAACTTCGTAGAATGAGCATCTATCTCTACTCCTTCAAGTAGCCGGCTCAACCGTGTGAATTCAAGCGCAGCGCGATCTGCATGGAGCTCTGCATCGCGGGCGCTCTTCTTGGCCTCCAGAGCACTAATGTTGGCGTTGCGGGAGTACTCAGCGGCCAGAATAATGCACTGTTTTGTTTGTACTGTCAGAAGGAGCTCTTCCAACATGATAGAGCGTAATCGGAGGGTTTCACATACCTCTGCGATCTGCACGTGGCGCAATCGCTCCGGTGAGTCTTCAGGCTGCGCTTCTATACGGTCAATCATTTCGTGAAGCATCTCATTTGCGTGACTCCGCCTCTCAGGCATTGTCTCTTGTGCTGAAGTGGCTTTGTTATTAATGGATGCGGCAAACATGCCTGGCTGACTGATCCTCGTATTTACCACGTGATCAGAGCTCATCTCCGACCTCGATTCACTCTTTCTGAGAAGATGGACCTTGGACAGGCTCTTGGAATCGCGCATAACCTTAGCTAGCGAGCTTCGTGTAGCACTCATGAACCCTTGCTTAGCAGCGACTGTCTCTGGTAATTTGATGTGTGTCTTTTCGCGACTAAAGATGCCACGAATGCTGCGGTTGGCCTTGACCTTGGTTGCTAGAGATTCTTTGATTTGGTTCTCTGGAGGAGGGTTATCTTCTGCTGAGGACGACGAGATTACGGGTGTGTATGGCTGGCGGCGCGATGGATGACTCTTAGGCGTTCCGCGTTCCAGTGGACTGTCAAAGCTGATCGATCTGGCTGTCTCCGCGATCCTTGCCTTAGAGGGATCCTGGGTATGAACCGTATCGCGCGAACGCTTAGTTTGAGGCAAAGATGGTGAGCTCAATTCGGCGGTACTGATGTTGGGAGCTGAGTCGTTGTTGCTGATACGGTTGGTTGAACTCAGCGAGGGACTCGCGTTATCCACAGTTGGTGCTGTCTTTCTGACCTTACTGACACTAAGGTACTCCTCAGATTTAGGCGCGATGATAGGCTCAGAGGTCTCCTTAGGTGGTTCCTAGTCTACGTATTAGCTTTGTCACTCCAAACGTTAGAGGTCACATACCTCGTGAACTTCTGCAGAACTAACTGGTGGCTTGGGCTCAGGCGTCGGTGTTGCGGGCCTGTCTGAGATGGGTGATACATCTCGCTCAGCAGCTAGTGTCACTAAAGATGTCTTGCTGATGGTCGCGGCATCTGAGAAGGTCGAATATACTGACGAGGGCGACTTGGGAGGATGTAACTCTGAACTGGGCTGCCTAGGTGGCTGCATTGATCGAATGGGGCTGATCTTAACAACGGGACTTCCATTTGCGGTGAGCTCTTTCGTGCTTGATACTGGTGGCGCGGTCGTGATGCTCAACTCTGCTCGGGACGTTGTCGCCTTGGAGATGCGGCTAGTGAGAGAGCCAAAAGAACGTGGCTGTGTATTACGCTCCGGCAGCACCATTGGAATGGTAGGTACTGCCGGAATGGAGTCGCGCTGGCCGAGAATCACTGTATCCGCGTCGCCGGAAATGGTGAGGATGGGACCGGTTCCCGAGCTTGAGCCTGAGCCCGACGAGTGCCATGAGAGTCGCTTCACCCGGGTTCCCTCATCTCCATTAAAGGAAGCCCGCGAGCGAGAGGCGGTGAGGCTGCGCGTAGGGAGCGAGCTCCTCTTCGAACTCAGGCGAGGTGGTATGTTCTCTGGGCGCATGACCGGCCACTCCTTCAGCGTCGGACTTGGGGTGAAAGCATCTACCAATGTGCGCGAAGCCTTGGGCGGTGAATTGGGGTCTACCACCTGCGCGACAGGCGGACTGGGCAGCGGTTTGTCGCTTTGAGGGCGCCGAGGGAGTCGTGAAATGCCCGTAGGCGTCGTCGTGCGAGCTGCAGGCGGCATGGCTCTTTCAGGCAGCGCACCCCTCACACCCATCGAGACCGGCCGAATACTAGGTATCTTTGACTTGTTAGCCATGGTCATGTTTGCATGTGTCGCCAGCTCGTTGGAGCCGTCAAGAGGTCACACAGAGGGGTTCGGCACGTGTCGATATGTGGAGTGGTCGACGGTGAAGCAGGAAGGCGCCTGCATCTTCTACTGCAGCTGCCACATCTCGTATTCTGCGCACAGACGCGTCTGCTCATAGAAGAGCAGTGACGGTGAAAGAGGATGTCCAGACAGATGCAGTGCGTCCCTGCTCTTTCTGGCACCCCCGGCGATGACCACTCGACACTTGATGGTGCAGTAGCTCATTTCGACTCCTCATTCCGAGTTTGTGGTCGTAATGCCTACATGCTATGGTGTACATGTGTAGAAGAGGAGATTTGGAAGCCGCGATATGTGAGGTCATCTAAGCTCGGGCCACGTTCCGTTCGCAAAGAGGCCAGCGCGACGCGTCAGGTGCACCAGCCATTGCATTGCATCATAGACGACCAAGTCGCCCAACACCCATTCTGGCATCATCATGGCGAGAACATATAAGCAGATGAAGGAGGCCTGGGTGTCTGGCCACACCGGAAGCTCCGTGGCAGACGTTAACAGTGTCTCGCTCGCAATGCCTGTACCGTACACACACCCACTACTCAAGCAACGGGCTCTTACTGACTGAATACATAGCTGAGCATTCTGCTATGGTCCGTCATACAGTCGCGCATGCGCCTCTTCACGCCATACACACCACCTGCCTTCTTGGTTGATTTTTTGCTCAATTGCGGAGCCACGTTGTTCGCGACTACCACATACTCCTCTTTTCCATGGATCCTAAACCTCCTCCTACTGCTACCGGCAATTACACTCTACGTGCTCGACAAGCCGGCCTTGGCGAAACATAGCTCGCCAACAGCCAAGACCAGCAAGTCTGAAAAGGACACGAAGCTCGATGCGCTTCCCGTCAAGCCGTTCATCACCAACTACCGTGGTGCAATGATGGTCATAACATGTGTTGCTATCCTAGCAGTCGACTTCCGCGTCTTTCCTCGACGCTTCGCCAAAGTAGAGAATTGGGGTACGTCGCTCATGGACATGGGTGTGGGATCTTTCGTCTTCACGGCTGGCGTGGTGTCTGTCCGGGCTTCGCTCAAGGAAGGGGCTGGCCGTCAGCCGCTATCAAGGCGTTTAATCGCATCGTTCAGACATGCTCTTCCCCTTCTCCTTCTCGGCACCCTACGGCTCATCTCCGTAAAAGGACTGGACTATGCCGAACATGTTACCGAATATGGTGTACACTGGAACTTCTTCTTCACCCTTGGCTTCCTACCCCCATTCGCTGCTCTCTTCCAAACAGCCTTTGACTTGGTGCCGTCCTACGCTGTTCTCTCTTTCCTTCTAGCTGCAGTATACGAGATTGCTTTAGACTGGACTTCCCTTGGATCCTTCATACTAGTAGCCCCACGGACGAACCTCTTCTCACAGAACCGAGAAGGCATATTCTCCTTCTTCGGCTACCTGGCCATCTTCCTTGCAGGCCAGTCCCTGGGTGCCTCCGCACTACCAAGGCAAAAGCCCATCGCCAAGAACGCATCGATCCAGACCAAGCTTCAGCAGTCCACGTTTGGGAAGCTGATCATGACTTCGGTGTTCTGGACAGCCCTCTTCTACTTGTCCACTAGTTATTACGGCCTGCGACTCCCCGTATCGCGACGCTTAGCCAACCTCCCTTACTTCCTCTGGGTTTCCTCGTTCAACAGTTACCAGATCACCATCTGCTACGCCATCGAGAGTTTCCTCTTTCCAAACTTGTACAAAGCTACGACCAAAGACGAGGAATCTCGGAGGAGCAGGGACGCCACTAGTACTGTACTCTATGCTTACAACCGCAATGGTCTCGCCGTATTTCTCGTGGCAAACCTTCTCACGGGCCTAGTTAATATGACGTTCCCGACCTTGCACATGACTGTTTTACAGTCCATGGGGATATTGGTCGCATACATTGCGACAGTGACCGCAGTTGCAGTGGGTCTAGATATGTACAACCTTACCATAAAACTCTAGGCTCGCTATCTGTATCCTGCTGTAATACAACGGCATCGACAACCACATGTAGTACGGGTGAAATTTCTTTTTGCAGATGCAAAGTAATTGTTTGTAGATGTCCTAATCAGGAAACGCGAAAGTGTCGCAATCGTCTTACGTTGGACTGTCACACAACAACCTCGCACAATCAGACTTGAAGAATATACATTATTTCGGCTCACATAGCACCACCTGTTCCAAGATCATTTCTCATAGATGTACCGAAGCGAGATTGCTGCAAACTTGTCACACTTTCTCTGGGTCATTGATGCCACCGTTGGTAATGATGTACGTTGCCTCCTTCTCTGGCATGTCTGAAGCGGTGCATTAGCGGATGAAAAACGGAGATCAATGTACGATAGCATACCTGGAGAGTCTTGTATCTTTGCAACACGCTCCTCGCCTCGACCCTTGCGAAGAAGAATTCTCGTAGCAGACGCGTGAGCGAGGATGTGGCCACCGATTGGCTTGCGGCCATCTGCACCAGCGAAGAGAGCGCTCGCTCCAGGGTCGCTCTGAACTTGGTTTGTTAAGAGCACAGCAACATTGAACTCTATGCACTGTCAGAAAGTATCCAAGTCATTCGTAGATCATTGGCGTACCTTCGGCGACATGTGTCAACTTTGACAGGAACTGGTTAAGCTTCTGCTGGCGCTCGTTGAGCTCACCACGGCCTGTGTAGTCGACACGAAAGAGAGCCATGATGCTATCGATGATAAGCAGCCGGTAATCATTACTGACAAAGAACTCGGCTACTTTGTTGAGAAGCTCCATCTGATGTTCAGAATTTACAGCGCGTGCGTAGGTGATGTTGTCCTGGGCTACATCTTGTCAGCGAAGATACTGCTAAGTACGAGACTACACACCAGTTTCAGGGTCGACTCCGAACCGCTCTGCAATTTGAGCTATCCTCTCAGGTCGGAAGGTGCCTTCGGTATCTGCACTCTGATTAGACTGGTATGAAGGTAGCGACGTTCAACGTACCAATGTATGCCACCTTGCCTTCTGCACCTCCCATATCCTTCGGCAACTGTGCAATGACAGACATGGTATGTGACAACTGAGTCTTTCCGCAGCGGAACTCTCCGAAGACCTCGCTGATGCTCATCGTCTGAAAGCCACTACATATCTTGAGTATTCATGCCCAGAATGTATACTGGAATAGGGGACTCACCCTCCGAGAACGGCATCAAGCGCCTTACTCCCAGAAGAGATCTTGACGACACGCTTACGCAAGTGTCCGAGCTCATGCGCAGTCTGGAAACCTCCTCCAGAAGGCTGTGCTGTGTGTCAGTGATTGACACTCAAGTGCTAGGCGGGTGTTGTGATGTACCTGGCATTTAGCGATGGCATCCTTGACCTTGTCGACCTTGATCTCACTGAAGCCCTTGATCTTCAAAAGATTGCGACGAGTAGCCGAATGCACCGATGCGATTGTGTAGTAGCCGTTTGACTTCAACTTCGAGATATCGACAGCACCGATGCCGTGCGCCTGAATAGCATCGATGTCGACGATGAAACCGTCCTGTGTGGGATTGGTCAAGATTATTCTCACTGAATTCAGAGCCAGTCGCTTACATCGTTGTTCGAGTCGTCACTGGCAACTGAAGAAGCACCCATAGCAGCTGCTGGCGATGACTGACGCAGTATGAGATGGAACGGAACAATGCGAGTGAAGGCACGAATGTTGTGTGTAGGAGCAGCGAATGACGAACGTGAATACGAAGAATGCGAGAGGGAGAAAGAGAAAGGCTTGCAAAGGTGAGTGGGTGGAAGAAGGTACAACGGGAAGGTGCACTAAGGGTCTATTCCACATATGTGAGATTGAGAGGGAAGGAAGGCACAACCACCACTACCGATGCGACGACCACGCAACAAGGACAGAATAAAACGGTTGTATCGTACCTAGATTGAGTAGATTTCGATTGCGTCAATAGTGGAACGTGCCTGCGTTGTAGGACTAGTGCTGCAGCTGAGCGAAGCCAAATCAACTGTTGGGGACACCCGCAACGGAGGCTGGTTCCATGTCTACCTGGAGGGGCAAATACACTTGGGCTGTCTTGTCTGACGCATGCACTCATGCACATAGTGTCAGCTCTCGGAGCCCCATAGTGAAGTCACCCATAGATACTACCCTAGCATTAACAGAGATGAAGCCGAAAATCGGGTGCTGGATGTTCGTGGAGCTGCATATACTTGAGATAGATAACACAATCTAAATCTAACCTATGCAAACACAGTTGTGTGTAGTTGTAATGTTAACAGACAGATGCACCGACTCAGCTCCCGACATACACACACAGTCTCCTTCACTCTTCCTCGTCCATACCATCTCCATCCCCTAGGAACAAACTTCCGCACCAAACCACCACAGCCGCCTCCAGCTCCATAGGCAAACCCGATCTATCCAAGCACATCTGCACCAGCAACTCTTCTGCCGAAGAAGCAGCCGATCCAAATCACTTGGTTTATAGACAAGTCGCCATCCAAATCGCCAAGCCGTCGTCTGTCGAAATAATGGTAGAATGGTTGAAGTAAGGGATATAACGTCCGTGGGGTATCAGTATAAGAATCGTGGGGAACTTTTCTCATATTCGTTGGTGACTCGTGAATGCGTGAGATATGCCGAAATGATGCGGAGATTGGCCAGGAAAATGATTGTGATGAAATGATTAAACTAAATGAAAAAAGCATGCAATGTACGCTATTGATAGCCAGTACTCGCCAAGATGTTACTCGTGGCGAGATTGTGGCCAAGTTTGATGTCGCCTAAGCGACGGCAGCGGCCGGGGCAGCGGCCGGAACGGGGGCAGCAGCAGGAGGGGCAGCGGTAGCGTCACCGTTGACCTCAGCCTGTGTGCAGTCCCGAGAGATGTGGCCGGTCTCGCCACAGCGGTAGCAAGTCTTGCCAGCAGTGTTCAATGGACCGCCGTTGGGAGCAGTGCAGTCGCGGGAGATATGGCCTAGCTGACGTCAGAAGTTGTATGCTGAGATGTGTTCAGTCTACTCACCCAGCTTTCCGCAGGCATAGCACTTCATGGCTTGGGCCTGGCAGTCGCGGGCAAAGTGGTTGGGTCCACCACACTTGTAGCAGGTGGCCGGGCGAGCGCCGCCAGCGAAGCCGCCACGGAATCCTCCTCCGTAACCTCCACGGGGAGGTCCTCCAGCTCCGCGACCCATTCCAGGGTTAGGGCAGTTGCGGGCAAGATGGCCAGCGATACCGCAGCTGTAGCAGCGTCCGCTGGTGCCAGCTCCGCTCAGGCGCAGAGTTGGGCAGTCAGCCTGGACGTGTCCAAGACCCTGGCAGTGGTAGCACTGCTTGGCTGTTCCCTTGTCAGCTCTTCATTCTTTTATCGTATAGTATCTTCTTGTGTTCTTGAGGGAGCGCGAGGGCCTTCGGGCGAGTCCCCAATGTGGAAACAGGCAGTGTGGATTGGAGGGACGTACTCTCGGTAGTGCGGGGATGCGGGCATCCGTTGGACTCATGGCCCGGCTGCTTGCCTGCAGAAAGGTCAGCCCATAATCATGAGTGGTATGTGGAGTTGGTCTTACAGTTGTAGCACAGCCTCTCAGACGAAGAGCAAACCTCTGAGTATAGTCGTTAGTCGCGTGTTCTCTTATGGACGCTGCAGCACTGCTCATGGCCGCGCATTGCAGGCACTGTAGTCAGATACAACGTCCGCGATGTGTCTTCTAACAGCGCAATTGCAGCGCGCGCCACAAATCCATGCGCGGGTGTGGCTTACCGGCGTAGTGGCCGACGTTTCCGCACTTGAAGCACGCACGACGAGATAGAGAAGACATGATGGTGTTTTCTCTGCGTTTGTCTAGACGACGGGTAAGTGTATGTTCGGCGGTTGCGTGGGCTGCGCGAAGACTGGGTTGCGGATGAGGGGTGGTTTTGCGTGGTGTGTTTGTTGCGACGTCTGCTCGCTCTTTGTTTGCTGAGGGAATGCGCGCCAGGCTGATGGGAGTGACAGGGCGCAGCTACCTGCTTCGTTTACTTCTTCAATTTCCTTCACCTGCGTTCGCCAATTAGTCGCAGATTTTTCGAGGGGCTGTTGTCGAGGGGTAGAGGGAACGCGGACGAAGCACACGCGCCAGGGCGGAATCTGGCGCGCACTCTGGAGAAGCAGAGATTCTCGGCGGGCGCAACCTACGTTCAACTTTCCTGACCTTCCCACTGCAACTCTTCGTCGACCTCCTGCTAAATGTGATGAGAGAATTTGGGTTCGCGGAACGTTCGGGCGACGGGCAAAATGCTTCTCTCGTAGCTGTGGTCCCTGCTTCGGTTGCGCTAGCGAAATGCGCAATCTGGTTCTTCCCTAGGTCGAACTGGACTTGTAAACGGCCCCAAATCGCATCATGCACCGTTTCATAGAGTGCCACCATGCCGTCTTCACTCTAGAAAAGTTCCGTCTCCTATCGTGTGCATCGAAGGCGGTCTCACCATGCCGTGGGGGCCCTGGTTTATTTGTCTACCCCTCCGCCGTTGCCGCCAGCTCGAGAAGTGCTCTCTTCGGCCCCACCTAATGACTCCATGGTCACAGTCGCGTACCTGTAAGCTAAGATGCGAATTCAGCCTCTTTTAACGTCAGCAATGCAGACCCCTTGGACAAGTCCGGAAAACGTCAGAGGATTCGAAGAGGTGTTGGCCGAAATATTCATATCATTCGTGTCTATCTATTATCCAATGCCAACGGTAGTGACAAGCTTTGTAATCGTAACGAGCCGTCTATTCGCTATCCTGTGCCGTGCCGAAGAGAAGGTCTCGGGGCTGCAGGACGTTGTGTCGAGCTTTGCAAGTCTTCTAGTCTTCAGACTCGATGACAGCAGGAGCCTTGATGGTCCTGATCTTGAGAAAGTCGAGGCCTTCGCCACCCTACATAGTAGTTAGCATCCAATCTCATGGATCAAGAGGTAGCTATAGAGACTTACGTATGAGATCAATGGCGACACTTCAATGCCGGCTTCGGCGTCCTCACTGACAACAGTAGCGCCGGCGGCTTGCACCCACTTCTTGCCTTGGGTCATGATGTCCTGCTTGCTAGTGTCGGGGTCGTCCTCGCCAGTTCCCCGGGCGTTCTTCAGTGGCGAGAACTCGTCTTCGCGCTTTACTTCCATGCAAGCAAACTTGTCCAGAGTCAAGAAGGGGAAGCAGTCGAATACGAACTGCTCCAGCTTGATGCCGTTTGGCTTCTCTGGCTTGATAGTCTCTCCGGTCTCGGTGTTGACGTAGGGAATCTTCTTGCGGGCGACATGGTGGGGAAGCTTCTTTGCCCACTCTGGGATGCTCTCGAGGAACTTGTATGAGTAGTAGTGGTTGACGATGTTGGCAGCACGGAACTTGAGCAGGCTGGAGTCCTTGGAGTCCTTGGCCTCTGCGTCTTCGGTTGAGATTTCCGAGTACTCGACAACATCTGGCTTGCCGTTCTTTTGGAGGATGAGACCAACGGACTCGTTGGCGTTGCGCTTGCGAACGACCTTGGTAGCGATGTCGACGCCCTTAGACGCGGAGAAGCCAATGAAGACGGGGTCGGCGACCTTGACGAGGCAGTTGTCGACACAGTATGCGTGGATGTGCTGGATGCCACGCTTGCCCATGTCTGCCACGACGCCAGACTGGATTAGGGCTTGGTAGAGACCACCGTTGCCATCGGGGGCGACGGCGACCTTGGACTTGCTTTCCAATAGGATCTTGCCCTCGTTCGAGATGCATGGCAAGACACCCTGCTCGAAGATGACGACATTCTCCTTCTTCAAGCCAAAGTAGTTGTTCTTCTCGAAGAAGTCGGCGGTCGGGCCCCGGGTAGGGCCGCTGGTCATGACATACCAAGGGATGGTTACGCTCTCCTTGCTGTGCTTCTTGGCGGCCAGCATCTCGGCCTTCCTGATGCGCTCACCCTGCAGTTGGAACAGGCTCTTCTTGCTGGGCAGTCCGATGTCGAAGCATCCCTTGGGCGCTGAGCTACCCAAACGGGTGCCCTGGCCACCAGCCATGAGCACAACCGCGACCTGGTTCTCGGCGATCAGGTCCAATCCGCTGTTGTACCATTCGTCGAGATGGTCCTGCTGGGAGGAGAGAACCGAGGAGGTGGCATTCTCGGGGAGGGGCTCGAGCTTGTTCTCGGTAGCTTCGGTTTCGGCGGGGTGGAGGGCTCGCTCCGTGATTTCGTTGATGTAGTCGGGGTTGAAGTTGCTCAACTGCTCGTAGAGTGTCGCCTTCTCGCCAGTGGACAGCTTGTCGTAGAAAGCCTGGTGTCTCTGTTAGCAGGCATTTGTGTGACGGAAGCGTCTTGGGATGCGCCGCCGGGTCTAGCACGCCATTTGGTGCTCCCAGGCCCGTCAAAAGTGACGTCGGGGCTGCACGCACAAAAACCTGCTCTTGGCCAGCCTTCTGGTACTTTGACTTGAGCTCCTTGACCTGTTCCTCTGACGGCTCCTTTGCCGGTGTGCCCTGAGACGCGCCTCCAGTCATGTTGAGCTTCTCGAGCGCGCTGTTGACGGTATCCTTGATGGCGTCCATGATGATGCGGGGTATGGGCGGGGTGGTTTGTGCAATGTAGAGAGGCGTTGCAATTGATCTCAGATTGTATGCCTAAGAACTACACTGTGTCTGTGGAAAGACACCGTTTTGCTGGCTCACCGCGCCTTTATGGAGAATCGACTGGCAGCATAGCTCTGACGCCCGTGTTGCCCCACTCAGCGTGGGTACCATAGGAGCGAGCCCAGAGCCTCCCGAGATGGTCAGCGCCCGCAATTTCGTCACTAATAATAGACTCTTTGTATCCTCTTCATTCTTCATAAGCTACAGCTACATGGTAAAGCCAGCAGCAGGGCCAGCCATGGCTTGTACTGCCATGTGCAAATACAAAATCCCATCCAGGAGCTCCTGGTTGCCAGCGAAGGAACAAGAATAAAGGTGCCGCGCTCCGGCGCAATGCATGAACACCAGGCTATCCTAAAATAATAACAAACAAACAAAAAAAAGCAAAAGCCGTATGCAACTCCACAACGCCATCATGTCGTGTTACCACATGCCGCATGATATTGTGTAGCACATCACGCATGTCCGTTGGTCTCCACCTTTTCAGGCTCAGCGGGCTTGAGCGCTTTTTGGGGCGCTGGGTTGAGTATGCGAGTGGCATCGATCAAGCCAGCGTTAGGGTTCAGCTTGAGACCAAAGCCGGGAAGATCGAGCGTCTTGACGTCGAGGTATCCCTTGGTAGGAATGGGCTCGTTGGTGAAGCTGCACTTTGTTAGCGTGACAGTCGATGCAGAGTCGGGCGGAAGCTTACAGGTTGCCGAACACGGGCAAGACAGACTTGCCGTCGGGTGAGTTTGCGAGGTACTCTTGGAATGGCGAGTTGGCCTGGGAAACGACGAAATGGTACGAGTATGGTCCACTGGCGTGGGGCACAACAGGAATATCGTAGGCTGCAGCCATGGCCGAGATCTTGATGAGCTCAGTCATACCGCCAACCCACATGACATCGGGCTGGAGGATGTCTAGGTTGCGGCCCTCGATAAGCTTCCTGAAGCCATATCGCGAGTACTCGTGCTCGCCAGTGGTGAATTTCATGCAGGGATGGGCGCGCTTGATCTGCTCGAAGCCATCCGAGTCATCAGGCGACAAGCACTCCTCCCACCAGTTCAAGTTGAGGTGTTCGGTGGCCTTTACAACCTCGATTGTATACGGTACGTTCAAGCTCATATAGCAGTCAACCATGAGAGGGAAGTCTGGTCCGACACTCTCACGATGCTTGGTGAGGAACTCGACGTTCTTCTTGAGACCTTCAACACCTTCGCCAGGGCCGTAAGGTAGTGGAACCTTGGCACCGAAGAAGCCCATCTCCTTTGCTGCCGCGGGCTCGGGACCAGTGCAGTAGAAGTTGAGCCTCTCCCGCGTTGCTCCGCCGAGCATCTTGTACACTGGCTCGTTACGAATGTGACCGAGCAAATCCCAGATGGCAAGATCGATTACTGAGATGACAGCGACTGGGAGACCTTTGCGACCGTAGAACATGGACGCACGGTACATTTGTTCAAACATGTGGTTGGTGTCTCTAGGATCTGGGTATGATCAGAATGGTTAACTCGGCGCATTGCTTGGCTCCATGCTTACCTTGGCCAATCAAGAAGCGCTCAAAGTGCTCAGCGACCAGCCAGCATGCTGGCGGTCCTCCGAAGCCAGTAGCAAAGCCCTTGGTGCCATCAGTGGCCTCGAGCTCGACACAAAAGGACCCCAAGACATTGATACCCCAGCTAGTTCTCGACTTGCGGTAATCTTCATACTGGCTCATGGGCGTGGAAATCTTGCTGTCAATGAGCCAGTGCCCGCCAGCAACGTTGTGGTAGTCGCCGCCGCTGCCGGGACCCTGTGTAACAAATGTCCGGACATGCTTGATGGTGGGAAAGGAGCGGGCAGGGCCAGATTCTGTGGAGGAAACCATTCTGCGATCAGGAGGAGTAGGTCACACGGGGAAAGCAGAGATGCGCGCAGTGGGTGGGGGGAGGTAGAGAAGGGGACGGTAGCAGGCAAGAAATGTTATTTAAACGGCGGCATGACTGCGAGCCAGGTTCTGCGTCTCATGGAAGAGGGTCCCTCGGTCCATCTCGCTGCGATTTGCAACGACTGGAGAAGAGGGCGTTGGTGGCTGGGCCAACAAGTGGAGCGCACGCGCGCGAGAAGGCGTGGCTGTGAGGCGTTCGGCAGCCCGACGGGAATGTGGACAAGGCCGAAGCATGTGCTTGTGCAGATGGGAATTGCACCGAAATGCCAGCGGCCCACTGGCCCACTGGAAGCCACCAATCCGGACGTGCGGAGGCAGAGCTGGCCGGCAAATCCAATATCTGGGGTAAGGGCGTACGGCCTGGCGGCGGGGGTGCGAGCAGAGCACAGCTCGGACTGACTTCTGCCGAGTTCAGCTGCACGCCCCCAATCGCACCCTCGACCATGGACACCAGTGCAGCCCACCAGCAGACGGCGAGTCCCAACGGCACCGCGAAGCTTTCCAACCATTCGCCGGGCGATGCGCACGACTGGAGCGGCGAGGAACGCTCCAGCGACGACGAAGCCAACGACCGCAGCCAAGGTGGCACCTGGAACAAGCGGAAGCGGCCGCTCTCGGTGAGCTGTGAGACGTGCAGTAAGTGAGATGCAGCGGGATGCGCGACCAGACGCCATTCTCACCATGTGCAGAGCAGCGAAAAGTCAAATGCGACAGGGGCGCGCCGGCCTGTTCCTGGTGCTTGAAGAACCAGTCAGCATGCGTCAGTTGTTGCGCCATGCACCGCGGCCAGCCCAATACTCAATCGCATCCAGGTATACCTCCCGCGCAAGAAGCCAGGCCTCCGCGCTGGTTATGGGCGAGAGCTCGAGTCGAGACTTGGTAAGTCGCCTGGCTCCACCGCCCGTCTGCACGCGTCAGGCTGTACATGGCAACCACGCGCTGGATTTGTGG
>Ga0139315_10014_pt1 | contig 17822 bp, 14 predicted proteins | sample In3P11_FD_99380 | JGI IMG/M metagenome (GOLD analysis project Ga0139315, IMG submission 99380) | reverse complement strand
TGCTGGTACGGAAGGGGAAGAGGAACAAGATCAAGCAAAGCGCGAGGAGTGAAGCGCAAACCACCCGCGCCGGCTTGGAGGAAAGCAGGCGGCCTAATCTGCTGCTCTGCGTGTCAAACCTTCCAGAAGAGAACATGTGCTTGGGCAGCGAGAGCATCCCATGAAATGGCCAACCCGACGGGAAAAGAGGTGTGTCGCAGTGATGATGAGATGCTCACATACCCTGCACTGAGATCATTTGTGCTATGTCGACCATCGTCAATAATGATGGTTAGAAACATCAGATTCCCGCCTTGGCCGCGGAGGCTGAAGTCAGCGGTCTTATGCAGGAACAGATTTTGGGGCGCCAAGGCGTCTGTTGAAATGACACCTGCGAGACGGAGCTCCGGTTCGGAGTCGGCGCCAGCAGCACCGTGGCAGTCTACGCACGGTACATGGTACAGAATACATTGCACTGACCGCCAAGTCGCCACTCCATCCGCGCCAAACGGCCACGTCTGTCCTGTCGTGTTGCCCGTGGCGCAGGAAGCAGAAGATATGGCTGTCGGCAGGACCGTTCTCGGCAAAAGGAGGCGCAAGGTAAACATCGTCGGGCCATCCCGGACGTATATTGCTTACTAAGGATTCCTAGCCTAAGGCATCACAGGTCTTCCACAGTCCTCTCCTCACCGCATGACTCCAAAGTCCCGCTATCGATGGAGCGTGTGCATGATCAGTCGGGGGCTAGGCAAACGGGTGTATGTACACGATATCGGCCAGTACTCTCTGAGATAGGCAGGAGGCTCTGCTACGAACCAATAGTGACAACAATCGTGCTCGCCGAAGCGCTAACATTACCGTACTTCCTCAATAAACACCGCGATTTTGATAGTCAAGAGTTTCATGGCCTGTCGACCTTTCAACAATTTTCGTTTACGCTTCGTAGTACGCTGTCGGTTCTGATAGCAGCCATGTACCGGACCGTTTGCATTGTCTGTCATGTTGCTGACGCAGGCGATGATGATGCTGACGTGTGAGGGCGATGGTGCACCTACTGCCGACAGTAGGTGCATGGTCTCCGTTGTCTTACCCATGGCCCGTAGGCCGTCAACTGTGACCAGCTTCGAGAAGTGCTGCGGCATGCCTTGGCAGTTCTTGCCTCTAGGGTTCATGACAACCGCAATCTACTTTACCGGCAGTGCAGCCCGATCGAAGCTCACCTGATACATGTCCGCCGGCAGGAAGCTCAAGACGTTCCTGGCTACCGTCACTGGCGTCGCTTGCGTCGCCGCATGGTCGGGTACGCTGACCACCGTCATCCCCTGTGCCAGACCTCCTTCCTGTTCACCGCCTTCGTTGATTGCCGTATCTATGCTCTGAATGATGCGACCAAACGATGGCCGGGCAGCAGGATCGTACGCGATACATTCCTGTATGAGCCCCAGCAGCTCCCGAGAGTACACTGGCGGGCCAGGTGCTTGTGCCTGAACGTCAGCGGCGACGTTGAAGATGTGTTGTACGTCATCGCCTAGGAAATGCATGTCTCTGCTAGGGGCGATGTTGACGGTCGCGAGACAATACATGATCAAGCCGACACCGAAGGTGTTGGTATGAGAGAGGATCTTGTTCCTGTCAATGGGCTCGAGTGTCTCCCAGTCAACGTACGGGCGCATTTCCTGTGTAGCGTGGCGTGGTTAGTCGGCTGATGCTGATGATAACTATGATTGGAGCAAGGAGGTAACACGGAAGAACATGGACTTACGGGAGCCACGAACCCAGGCGTGCCGCCGCCGACAAAAGCGTCCGGATTCATCCAGTCGTCCTCCCAGGTCCTGAAGGCCAGTCCGAAATCACCGAGCTCATGAATGTCAGTACATCTCACTCGATGCAGGAAGTTGAGCAAGGGGTCTACCTTTGGTGTCGGGTAAGGAGCAAAGTGTTTGTCAACGGTAGAATCCAGAAACACTATAAGCATTGTTAGATCGGCCAAGGCAACATCATGCGCCTCAATTGATCGTCATACCATTGGCAGGTTTGATGTCCCTGTACACGAAGAATATTAGCCTGTAGAAACATCGGGAGGGCCGCAGCTTCAATCGTACCTATGTACCATCTGCATTGGCCTATCGGGCCCTGTGTCCATGGCCTGACCTACTTCCGCCAGCGCTAAGAACACACGCCAAAGAAACGGTTCTGTGAAGGCTCTAGCGGCACATTAGCATATCGACTCAAGCTGACAATTCATACCGTCGCTTCTCCGCTCAAAGATTGGCAGCTTAATGCCAGCTGACGGTGTCGCCGCCTTTATTGCCGGCATTCTTTGAGCGGAAGGGCGGAGATAGATAGGAGGCGGGACGCACTGGTTGTTCTGTCGATAATTCCATATGAGCGTGTGCAAATCACCATGAGGACAGTAGGTGCTGTAGATCGTGTAGATCCTCTTTTCACGATCAAGACTGCAGCCCATTACCTGCGGTGCCATAGGCTCTTCCGTGCTACGGCCTGCCACATTACTGATCTCGTATTGACAGCCAGCCTCCATGGGCACGCGATTCTCGTCGCGATCCTCCACATCGTCCATGTCCCAGGATCCTGCATCTAACCATTGCCATCTACTGAACTCGGTATCCTTGCGCACAGTCCGGGCCTGGACGATGTTGTTGAGATCCAGCCTGACGAATATGCCGTTCATGCTCATGCCACCACCCAACATCCAGCCGCCTTCCCATGTCTCACCTGGCCTTCGAAGATCAGTATCTTGGACAAGGGGTTGTCCTCCTATCCCTCCACCTGTAGCGAAAACGGTACGTCTCGTCGACTGCTGCAGCCCTTTCTTCCACTTGGGCACAAGATACTCGAACACCTTGTATCTCCCATCGGCCATCTGAGGTACCGGCGGCGGCTGAATTGCCTCAGCTTGCCTCTGTGCGATCACCGTTTGTACTCGTGCCAGTTCCGTGTTCGCAGTGACAAGCTCATTACGTGCAAGCAATCTTACCCGGAGATGCAGGTTTTGGTTGAAGACTGCGTTCATGAAGTACGTCAAAGCCCCAATCAGGATCTGCTGCCTTGATGCCAGCGCCAAATTGCGTACCACCGCCCGTTGCGCTGCTTCGAACATCCCTTGATAGTTGTAGGGATCGTTCTGCCGTAGCTCCTCAGCCGAGCGGTCAGCTCTATTCACAATCGGCCTTACCTTGTCTCTAGCTGCTAAGGCATTCAACACAACATTGCGAGCTCCGACAAAACGGCGCTTCTCGTTAGCACCGAACGCGGCGTGGTTCCAGGTCCGCAAAGCGTCCAGTCTCATGCGTTGGGGCGTGTCATGACCCTGTCTAGCTTTCTGGTGATAGTCGAGGAAGATTTGGCGTGTCAGCTGAGGTGCCATCTCGTATGCTATACCTCAGAGGAGCGCAGTATGTTGGGCTAGCCGATGTCATTATGCGAACTTCACGTAGTTGCTATTCAACAAAGGTGCTGTCTTTTCCTGCTTTGTTTGCCATAGCATATGCTGCTCGAATGGAGCGCTTGTAATGCCACGCCGCATTCGGTAACAAAGGCTTCGCTGTCGTTATTCTACTAGATGCATCATGGAGCTCACACAATAAGCCTGAGACGCTGCATCAGGTGTCCTGCATTGGTGCCCACCACTTGCTAGCCCACTTCTGTTGCGGAGAACACGCCATCCTATGCCGCAGACGAAGCTGTGAAGATCACCACCATTGCAATACGCAAGCGTGAGAGTGCAGATCGGCTTGTTCGCGCTGTCGCCTCGGATGTAGCTGTGCATCTGTCTCGTAGGAGGTAAGGTAGACACGAAAGGCCACTCTGGGAGCTAGCACAGGATAATCTACGGGACGCACGCGACAATGGAACAACAGGAATGAACCTACTCATGCTGCGTTTGGTATCTCTCGCTGTTGTCAGTGGAAGTGGGACAAAGGGCACAAGTCTACGAAGCCTTCGCTAGCACATGAGTGCTATTCGATGTTGGTCGACATGTTTGAAGGTGGCGGCAGTTCTGTGCAGGTGCGGGCAAGAACATAGCTTGACAGACACTGTTTGTGTGACACCCTTCAACCACCGTGAACATCTTGAGCGATGCTGCTCGAGAAAGCACAGGCGCAACCGTGAGCGCAGCGTAAAGGTCGATGTCGAGGACGGTCCTGGACAAGTCCATATGGGTATCTCCCCCGTGAATGTCAATGCCATAGGCGATCTAGAGGCGGGTCTGCATAACGATTGCCATGGTATTCTCATAAAATTGGTAATATTAACAGCGGCGAGAGCGGTTGCTGTATCTTGGGGCCAAAGCGTGTTCTTGTCAAGACGACGGATTTCGTCCAGAGAACGAGTCACGACATGCGACACAAGTTGATGGTGGGAGGCTGCGAACGGAGAAGACGTTGAAAGTTCATCGCGCAGCTCGTGCATGATGTTATACGCTTGACTACCTTAGGAGATCCCGAACTGCCCGGCTTTCTGCTTAGGGACTAGTCATCTTCGGGTAAAATATAACCCGTACTCCAAGGCCATTCTCCGTCTGGAGTCCTGGCTCGTTACTTGTCATTGTGGGTGCGTTCTGTTTGAAGAATGTGCGCCTATGCCATGTATTTCACGTTCGCGATTTCGAGCGCCAGATCGTATGAGCAGTCAGTCCTTTACGCTTCACCACGCTGTGTCGCATTGACATCGTCCTGAATAGAGCCACCGAATATACACGAATTACCAAGCGCTCGATCTGAGATGCGCCTGCACAAGGTTATTACTGTTGTCTCCCAATCCCCTAGCGCTTCACATGCCACGATCCTTTTGTGGTCGCTGATCATCTTGGAGCCACTTTTTTGGCTACGGTCCCGGTCTATCCATCCGAAGGGTGTGGGCCTCGCTCAGCCCTCATCTTCCTGCCTTGCCCGACTTGGGCTTTATATATAATATTCTTGCATCACTCTCTCGTGCTCTCCGCGTGCCTTTCTACTCCACGCCACTACCCCAGGGTCCAAAGTCTAGACGAAGTATGTTTGGGATACCAAAGTACTACGGCCTCAAGGGCAATGCCCTGAACCTTACGGTAAGCAACACTGAAACAGCCCGACTTATCTGGAGGGTACCAGTAGACTGACCTGTGCCCGTAGATATCAATCATCGCGGGTCTGGACTTCTTGCTGTAAGGCTATCGCCTGTGCCCCTCTGCAGATACAAACGAGATCTAATTGCTGTTATATGCAGTTTTGGCTATGATCAAGGTGTGACGGGAGGTCTCCTGGATCTACCCTCATTCATCAAGTACTTTCCGCAGATCGATACCACCAGCAGCTATTTGACGAGTGCGCAAAAGTCTACGAACTCTACAAACCAAGGTATCGCCGTTGCTGCCTACAACTTAGGATGTTTCCTTGGCGCCGTCTTCACAATCTTCGTCGGCAACCCGCTGGGCCGCCGCCGGACAATCTTCATCGGATCCATCATCATGACCGTGGGTGCACTTCTCCAGTGCACGTCCTACGATCTGCCACAGTTCATCGTCGGCCGTCTTGTCACTGGCTGGGGCAATGGCATGAACACTAGCACGGTGCCTACATGGCAGTCTGAGACCGCGCAATCTCACAAGCGTGGTCCGCTCGTTATGATCGAAGGCATGCTCATCACCGCTGGTATCTGCCTGAGCTATTGGATCGACTACGGTTTCGCCTTCATAGGCGACAGAGAAGTTGCTTGTACGACACCATCTGAAGCCACCACGTTTTCTTACTACTGCTAACCGATGACAGGGCGTTTCCCGCTTGCCTTCCAAATCGTCTTTGCGTTGATCATCTTCGGGTCTATCATGAACCTGCCTGAATCACCACGATGGCTGGTTATGCAAGGCAAGGATGAAGAAGCCATGGAGGTGTTGAGCTACATCAACGACAAGCCGCAAGACGACCCTCAGCTGCTTACCGAGTTCCAAGAAGTCAAGGCTACCGTTGAAGAAATGAGCAAGGGCTCGTTCCGTTCCCTCTTCGTGATGACCGATTACCGCGAGTTCCACAGAGTCGTGCTGGCCTACGTTAACCAGATGTTCCAGCAGATATCGGGTAAGTCCTGCTTCGAAGTAACATGGAGCCTGTCGAGCTTTATTGACATTGCTGCAGGCATCAATCTGATTACGTACTATGCGCCGACTCTGTACGGGCAGGTCGGCTTGAGCAGTGGCCAGCTACCGAAGCTACTCGCTGCCTGTAACGGCACGGAGTATCTGATCGCTGCTTTCATCCCCATCTTCATCATCGAGAAGGTGGGACGGAGGCCGCTTATGCTCATAGGGGTAAGTGCTATCCACTGCAACTGGGTGTGCACATGACAAGCTAACGCGAAGCGCAGGCTGCGGGCATGGCCGCTTCTATGGCTATCCTTGCCGGGTCGAACTACGCTCTTGTTTACAAGGGTGACAAGCAAGCAGGCTACACACAAGCAGCCTTCCTGTTCATCTTCAACTCATTTTTCGCCAGTGAGACGCCCTCCACGCAGTATACCCTGCTGAGGTCTAAATAGCTGCTGACATGATGCTCTAGTTGGCTGGCTCGGCATGACTTGGCTGTACCCAGCTGAGATCGTACCACTACGCATCCGCGCTCCGACGAACGCTCTGGCGACTTCTGCCAATTGGATCTTGTAAGCACTCCGAGGAGCTCGAGCTCGTGTAGTTATTCACGCTAACGCTCTGGGCAGCAACTTCATGGTAGTAATGGTCACGCCTGTCGCCTTCGATTCCATCGGCTACCAGACCTACATCATCTTTGCCGTCATCAATGGCGCCCTGATCCTGCCCGTGACCTACTTTTTCTTTCCAGAAACCCGGTACCGCAGTCTTGAGGAGATGGACGGCATATTCAAGAAAGCAACGAACGTCTTCGATGTTGTTTCCATCTCTGTCAAAGAGCCATACCGCTATGACAAGCACGGTCAACTCAAGCCGGAGTATCTTGAAGAGGCCGTGCGCCGGCGAAGCAGCGTCAAGGACATTGGCGTCTACAGCAACGAGAAGCCTCGTGGGTCGTTCCATGGTGCCGAAGGGCATGAAAAGGCAGAGTCGAGCAGTGGTTCGAACTAGCCCACGATAGAAGTAAAGCCGAGGGGCCGACCAATAGCGCAGCGGTTTGAATGTCCTCATGCGAGCCATCACAAGTAGAAGATAGACAATAGAGAGATCGGTTTTCCCCTGCCTCATGCAAGCACATGCGCGCATGCAATGACACCTTCGCTGGAGTCCCCACACCATCAGTCGTGATGGCTGTAGCGGTCAAGACCGTCTCCTTGGCAGCGCCGGACCTTTCACACACGACGTGCCGCACAAGGAGAGTAATGTGAAGCATACACTAATGGCTCTAGAAGACCTGCTAGTAGGCCATTATCGCCAATAAGAAGAGCTAAAGATGATGCTTCAGTATGAAGAGGGCGAAAGCCTAGTCCAGGCTCTTGATGCCATACGCCATGCCCCATCCTTTCCATTTACCACCGTGACTCCCATCTTTCCAAACGCCTTGTTCTGCTGAGTCATGACCCCAAGCCCACTTAGCGAGGCATGGTGTGTGTCATTCTGTATCAAGTCCTTGCCGGTCGACCGTTTGGTCGCCGTGAGTCTGCGCTCACCACTCAAACTCACCCATACCCTTGTGAAAGACCCACTCCCTTCCGCTGACGCTCATAACGCCATCTTTGAGAGTGCACTTCCACTTGTTCTTCACTCGCTGCACCTTGTCATACGTGCAGAGAATAGTATCGCCAAAGTCTTCATCATCGTCACCAATGGCACCAGCACCCTCGTCATCCGTGTCATCCAAGTCGGAGTTGATGGCATTCTCATCATCCTCGTTCTTGATGGTTGGCTTCTCGTCCTCATCGACATCACCGTCGAGTTGAGGCACGGATGGGACGGCAGTAGCGGCTGTATTGGGTACTGGCCTGTCAGTGCGACGCTTCTTGTTGACGGCACGGTTCGGCTGCTCGTCCAGTGGCATCATCAGTCCACTTTGCAGGTCTGAAGAAGATTGCATGACAACGTCACGCATCATACGATCTGCGCGCTGACCATCTTTCGCATGAGCAGCGCGCCTCTCAGCTAACAGTCTCTGCCACTCTTCCAGCCCTTCGTCTGCACCATCTGTCTGGGCGTACGTAGGGTGCGGCTGACGCTGCTGCTGCTGCTGCTGGTGGAAGCCGCCTTGGTTTGTCTGCGGGCTGTCATTCTCGACCTTGATGCGCGGCTGCTGTTGTTGCTGTTGCAATGCAGCCTGTGAACGCTGCATATACTGTTGTTGCTGTTGGGAGTACTGCTGTTGTGTCTGCTGTGGGGGCAGTTGCAGACCCTGTGGTCTTTGGCCAGGCAAGGCGAGGCCGCCACGAGGCAACTGGTGGGCCGTCTGGTAGTCCTGGGCAAGTTGGGCCGCACGTACTGCACCTCCTTGAGGTGGTGGCGCATACTGCGGGTAGCCGTTGGGGAGACCGCCATACTGTTGCTCCGTCCCAGGCTCGGTCTTGATGCGAACATTACCTTGGTGGTCGTAGGCGTACTGTGATGAAAGGCCATTGTTTGTGGCTGGTGAAAGGGAAGCAGCGCCATTCGGAATTTGTTGAACCGGCGGTGGCGCTGGCTTCGGATCCCACGGCATCTGTGCGACTGCACGCTGTGACAGCTTGGCCTGCCATTCCTACAGATTGTTAGTATTCAAGAAGTCGCGCGATCTGCTGCATGCAAGAGGAATAATGTGAAGAAGGCAATATAATGATGCAAGCGCACGTGATATGTACGACCTGCTCAATGTGGTCAAGCGCCGTCGCAAAGCGTGGGGCTGGGGCGGCAGAACGGCGTATAAAGCAGTCACCCAAAAGAAGCGGGCGGCCCTCCGATCTTGCGACTGTAAGCCCCGCTTCGCCGCTCAGGCGCTGGCCTCAAAACAGGCGGCTTTTCGCTGCGTAGGCAGCCATGTGCTGCTGAGAGGATCGCTTTTCCCGATGCTGCATACAAAGAGGTCTTCGCATGCTGAACCTGGCATGCCTGCGCCATGTGCTGGAGAGAGGTCGCTGCTGATGGCGTTGGCTCAACAAAGGGAGAGTGCTTACCTGCTGCAGTTCACCGAGCGTGCCTTGACCGACACCAGTCTCCTCGAAAGCGTCTTTGGATACTTCGATGACCTCCTCGATGATCTTGGCGTAGACGTCGCCCTGTTGCAAGCGAGTTAGCCGGTGCTTTCAGAGCGCTTTCGCCATGAGTTGCCGCCGGCTTCACCTACCACGAGGGTGTTCGTCATGTCGAAAGAGGATAGATGTACAGAGCGCGACGGAGGAGAGCACCGGGTCCGAATGGACTGATTGATAAGGATAGGTACGTCGCTGTCGCTGGCGCTGTCGCTACCGCGAATGACAATCGGGAGTGAGGCTCAGTCCGCGGTTTGCGGCCTTTCAGCGGCGGCGCAAGGTCGGTATTCGTTCCTCAATATGTCCTCTATGTTCTTCGCCGCTCTTGCTTTGCTATCTGATACTGTTTCGGTGTGTCCGCAGCGTTGTTCACGGTGTCGACGTTTGGCGGCGCGAGTTGTCACTGGCTAAGTTCGGATGTGAAGGCGAGCTTTGAGGGTCTTTAAGTAGGCTTGGCTATCCGCTTACTCAGCAACAATTGAAGCAAACAGCATTGAAACGGCGAGCATGTGAGAGAACAACAAGGCATATGACTGCTGTGATCATTATTGTCCGTACTGGCATCACTCGTCTCTCATTACGACACCTATCTTATTGCGTCCAGCTCCAACAGCATTCACAATCGTTCTTCATTCTACCCATCCTTTCTTCTCATCCCTCCTCAATACCTCATCCTCTTCAGCTGGTGGAGGCGCATACTCAGGCCTCGGCCCTTCCACCGACCTAACGTTCGTCGCGACAGCATCCTCATAGCTCGGCGGCGCATCACTGTACATCGGCGGCTGCTGTTCTGCACCCACGCCAGGCCTCGCCGGAACCTCCGACATGGTCGAAGGACCTGCTCCTGGCGTGTCGATCGGCGTAGGAGGCACTTGGCCGGCGCCGAAGCCAGAGTTCGTTCGCATCTCCAGCTTCAACTTCTCGGACGTTGGGCCATGCTTCGTTGTAGGAGAGCTTGGCTGACTAGTAGCGGTTGATGAGCGGCGGATGCCGGCTTTTGCCTCAGACATGGCTGCAAGTAGTTCAGGTGGTGGTGCGATGCCTGAGTAGACCATGCAGTCTAGCCGCAAGGGCAGGACAATGGTTTGGGGCTGGAAGCGGAGAGTCAGCATGCTATTAAGTGCAGAGGGTACGATAGCCATCGTACAATTCTTGGGATCTGCCCTTTGCGTACCTTAAGGTCCTTCTGCCCGCTGCCACTATAGCTCAGCCCTACTCTGACATCTAGCTGGTATGAGCGCGAGATATTGCACGTTTCGAAGGACGGCGCAACTGTATTCGGTAGAGGCTGTCCTCGCCACATACGGTCATCAAGTACCGTCTCGTGCTCAATTGGGTCAGTCGGGTGGCCCAGAGCTATACCCATATTACTTTTGCTCATGATGACCCAACTATTGCTCTCCGTCCTGTAGACCTCGTGCGCTCTGATCTTTGTATTACCTACAAGCGAGACCTGTAGAGACTGCAAGTAGATCTGATCATGGTACTCATTCAGTTTCTTAACAATGAGTCGTAGCGGAACTTCCTGGTTGCACGTCAAGATTGCCGGCTCAGGTAACCTCGCATCTACACTGAGAAGTGGCGCACCGGATGCCGTAGCCACGAAGTTCTCTTTACCCAGTCCGAACAGGCCTTTCATCTTCGACTTGGACTTCTCAGGCTCAGCGTCCGCGAAAACACTGAACGAATGCTTCTGCCTAGCATACACCTCTGATCCAGACTCTGGAGGTCTCGGGGGCTCAATAGGGAAGAAGTTGAAAGGTTTATACGCCCTTGGGTTCTCCTTGAAGATCGAATGTCTGTTGACAGTAGCCTTGACGAAGTATCTGATCTCCGCCTCACCCGGAAACCCACTCAGCGTAGGCGGTAGCGTCTTCTTAACATGTCGTGAAGGCGGTCTCGCCATCTCAAAGCCAGTCCCGGACATACTGATCGTAGGCATCTGGCTCCTGTCCGTCGCGCAAGAATTGTTGAACGGTATCTTGAAGCGAAACGGGTATTCATGCTGCCCTTGGGGCAGAGTGTAAGAGCCTTTACTCCCCATATGACTCCTCCCCTCCAGTATCTCCGCAGGCGGGAACACCATCTGCACTCTATACAGTATCTTGTGATACTCCACTTGCGGTCGCGGCTTGTCATTGTTGGGTCCGCCGCCGGGCGACATCAGTCGCGTCCTGCTTTCGCCTTCCAGCTTCACGATAATGGCCGTGACATCGGAGCTTTTAGCGCATCGCACGACCACTTTCCCACTAATCTCATCGAGATTTGTGAAGCTGACATTGCCGCCTTGATCTAGTACAACGGTGGCGTTCATGGCGTTTCCAGCCCATTGCGAGAGGCCGGGTTGCTTGTCTTTATTGTACGGAACCATGCGAGAGCCCGCAGTAGTGTTCTCGCGCAGCCTTGAGCTGCTTTCGAGACCTGGATTCGCCGTGGGCTTTACCAATGAATATTCCTGTACCACAATGGTATCGCGTAGATCTTGACGCAGCCTGCAGAACAGCTCCAGCTGAGATTTGTTGATGCACCAGTCGGATGGTGGCGGAATTGCGAAAGCGTGGTGGCGCAGCCAAGAGGGGCAGGAGCGGAGCCGGAGGAATTGCACTCTGGATTCGCCACGCGTTGTTTTGTATTCACATTGCAGGAGCGACTACAGACGATTGCAGTACAGGTAAGTCATGGGTGTAAGGCGGAGAGTCGTGCATCGAGGACAAGGATAAGCTGTAGCACATCATACAGAGATGGAAGACTGTATTCTTGGTTTACGTAACGTCCATACAATACAATGTGCTGAAAATGTATTCTCAGTACTCTAAGAAACCGTAACCCTCCTGAGTCGCACCGGTGCGAATTCAACGCCGGTCTACCCTCGAAGTTCAATCGCAAAGACGATTTGGAAGGCAAGCGGGAAACGCCCTGTCATCGGTTAGCAGTAGTAAGAAAACGTGGTGGCTTCAGATGGTGTCGTACAAGCAACTTCTCTGTCGCCTATGAAGGCGAAACCGTAGTCGATCCAATAGCTCAGGCAGATACCAGCGGTGATGAGCATGCCTTCGATCATAACGAGCGGACCACGCTTGTGAGATTGCGCGGTCTCAGACTGCCATGTAGGCACCGTGCTAGTGTTCATGCCATTGCCCCAGCCAGTGACAAGACGGCCGACGATGAACTGTGGCAGATCGTAGGACGTGCACTGGAGAAGTGCACCCACGGTCATGATGATGGATCCGATGAAGATTGTCCGGCGGCGGCCCAGCGGGTTGCCGACGAAGATTGTGAAGACGGCGCCAAGGAAACATCCTAAGTTGTAGGCAGCAACGGCGATACCTTGGTTTGTAGAGTTCGTAGACTTTTGCGCACTCGTCAAATAGCTGCTGGTGGTATCGATCTGCGGAAAGTACTTGATGAATGAGGGTAGATCCAGGAGACCTCCCGTCACACCTTGATCATAGCCAAAACTGCATATAACAGCAATTAGATCTCGTTTGTATCTGCAGAGGGGCACAGGCGATAGCCTTACAGCAAGAAGTCCAGACCCGCGATGATTGATATCTACGGGCACAGGTCAGTCTACTGGTACCCTCCAGATAAGTCGGGCTGTTTCAGTGTTGCTTACCGTAAGGTTCAGGGCATTGCCCTTGAGGCCGTAGTACTTTGGTATCCCAAACATACTTCGTCTAGACTTTGGACCCTGGGGTAGTGGCGTGGAGTAGAAAGGCACGCGGAGAGCACGAGAGAGTGATGCAAGAATATTATATATAAAGCCCAAGTCGGGCAAGGCAGGAAGATGAGGGCTGAGCGAGGCCCACACCCTTCGGATGGATAGACCGGGACCGTAGCCAAAAAAGTGGCTCCAAGATGATCAGCGACCACAAAAGGATCGTGGCATGTGAAGCGCTAGGGGATTGGGAGACAACAGTAATAACCTTGTGCAGGCGCATCTCAGATCGAGCGCTTGGTAATTCGTGTATATTCGGTGGCTCTATTCAGGACGATGTCAATGCGACACAGCGTGGTGAAGCGTAAAGGACTGACTGCTCATACGATCTGGCGCTCGAAATCGCGAACGTGAAATACATGGCATAGGCGCACATTCTTCAAACAGAACGCACCCACAATGACAAGTAACGAGCCAGGACTCCAGACGGAGAATGGCCTTGGAGTACGGGTTATATTTTACCCGAAGATGACTAGTCCCTAAGCAGAAAGCCGGGCAGTTCGGGATCTCCTAAGGTAGTCAAGCGTATAACATCATGCACGAGCTGCGCGATGAACTTTCAACGTCTTCTCCGTTCGCAGCCTCCCACCATCAACTTGTGTCGCATGTCGTGACTCGTTCTCTGGACGAAATCCGTCGTCTTGACAAGAACACGCTTTGGCCCCAAGATACAGCAACCGCTCTCGCCGCTGTTAATATTACCAATTTTATGAGAATACCATGGCAATCGTTATGCAGACCCGCCTCTAGATCGCCTATGGCATTGACATTCACGGGGGAGATACCCATATGGACTTGTCCAGGACCGTCCTCGACATCGACCTTTACGCTGCGCTCACGGTTGCGCCTGTGCTTTCTCGAGCAGCATCGCTCAAGATGTTCACGGTGGTTGAAGGGTGTCACACAAACAGTGTCTGTCAAGCTATGTTCTTGCCCGCACCTGCACAGAACTGCCGCCACCTTCAAACATGTCGACCAACATCGAATAGCACTCATGTGCTAGCGAAGGCTTCGTAGACTTGTGCCCTTTGTCCCACTTCCACTGACAACAGCGAGAGATACCAAACGCAGCATGAGTAGGTTCATTCCTGTTGTTCCATTGTCGCGTGCGTCCCGTAGATTATCCTGTGCTAGCTCCCAGAGTGGCCTTTCGTGTCTACCTTACCTCCTACGAGACAGATGCACAGCTACATCCGAGGCGACAGCGCGAACAAGCCGATCTGCACTCTCACGCTTGCGTATTGCAATGGTGGTGATCTTCACAGCTTCGTCTGCGGCATAGGATGGCGTGTTCTCCGCAACAGAAGTGGGCTAGCAAGTGGTGGGCACCAATGCAGGACACCTGATGCAGCGTCTCAGGCTTATTGTGTGAGCTCCATGATGCATCTAGTAGAATAACGACAGCGAAGCCTTTGTTACCGAATGCGGCGTGGCATTACAAGCGCTCCATTCGAGCAGCATATGCTATGGCAAACAAAGCAGGAAAAGACAGCACCTTTGTTGAATAGCAACTACGTGAAGTTCGCATAATGACATCGGCTAGCCCAACATACTGCGCTCCTCTGAGGTATAGCATACGAGATGGCACCTCAGCTGACACGCCAAATCTTCCTCGACTATCACCAGAAAGCTAGACAGGGTCATGACACGCCCCAACGCATGAGACTGGACGCTTTGCGGACCTGGAACCACGCCGCGTTCGGTGCTAACGAGAAGCGCCGTTTTGTCGGAGCTCGCAATGTTGTGTTGAATGCCTTAGCAGCTAGAGACAAGGTAAGGCCGATTGTGAATAGAGCTGACCGCTCGGCTGAGGAGCTACGGCAGAACGATCCCTACAACTATCAAGGGATGTTCGAAGCAGCGCAACGGGCGGTGGTACGCAATTTGGCGCTGGCATCAAGGCAGCAGATCCTGATTGGGGCTTTGACGTACTTCATGAACGCAGTCTTCAACCAAAACCTGCATCTCCGGGTAAGATTGCTTGCACGTAATGAGCTTGTCACTGCGAACACGGAACTGGCACGAGTACAAACGGTGATCGCACAGAGGCAAGCTGAGGCAATTCAGCCGCCGCCGGTACCTCAGATGGCCGATGGGAGATACAAGGTGTTCGAGTATCTTGTGCCCAAGTGGAAGAAAGGGCTGCAGCAGTCGACGAGACGTACCGTTTTCGCTACAGGTGGAGGGATAGGAGGACAACCCCTTGTCCAAGATACTGATCTTCGAAGGCCAGGTGAGACATGGGAAGGCGGCTGGATGTTGGGTGGTGGCATGAGCATGAACGGCATATTCGTCAGGCTGGATCTCAACAACATCGTCCAGGCCCGGACTGTGCGCAAGGATACCGAGTTCAGTAGATGGCAATGGTTAGATGCAGGATCCTGGGACATGGACGATGTGGAGGATCGCGACGAGAATCGCGTGCCCATGGAGGCTGGCTGTCAATACGAGATCAGTAATGTGGCAGGCCGTAGCACGGAAGAGCCTATGGCACCGCAGGTAATGGGCTGCAGTCTTGATCGTGAAAAGAGGATCTACACGATCTACAGCACCTACTGTCCTCATGGTGATTTGCACACGCTCATATGGAATTATCGACAGAACAACCAGTGCGTCCCGCCTCCTATCTATCTCCGCCCTTCCGCTCAAAGAATGCCGGCAATAAAGGCGGCGACACCGTCAGCTGGCATTAAGCTGCCAATCTTTGAGCGGAGAAGCGACGGTATGAATTGTCAGCTTGAGTCGATATGCTAATGTGCCGCTAGAGCCTTCACAGAACCGTTTCTTTGGCGTGTGTTCTTAGCGCTGGCGGAAGTAGGTCAGGCCATGGACACAGGGCCCGATAGGCCAATGCAGATGGTACATAGGTACGATTGAAGCTGCGGCCCTCCCGATGTTTCTACAGGCTAATATTCTTCGTGTACAGGGACATCAAACCTGCCAATGGTATGACGATCAATTGAGGCGCATGATGTTGCCTTGGCCGATCTAACAATGCTTATAGTGTTTCTGGATTCTACCGTTGACAAACACTTTGCTCCTTACCCGACACCAAAGGTAGACCCCTTGCTCAACTTCCTGCATCGAGTGAGATGTACTGACATTCATGAGCTCGGTGATTTCGGACTGGCCTTCAGGACCTGGGAGGACGACTGGATGAATCCGGACGCTTTTGTCGGCGGCGGCACGCCTGGGTTCGTGGCTCCCGTAAGTCCATGTTCTTCCGTGTTACCTCCTTGCTCCAATCATAGTTATCATCAGCATCAGCCGACTAACCACGCCACGCTACACAGGAAATGCGCCCGTACGTTGACTGGGAGACACTCGAGCCCATTGACAGGAACAAGATCCTCTCTCATACCAACACCTTCGGTGTCGGCTTGATCATGTATTGTCTCGCGACCGTCAACATCGCCCCTAGCAGAGACATGCATTTCCTAGGCGATGACGTACAACACATCTTCAACGTCGCCGCTGACGTTCAGGCACAAGCACCTGGCCCGCCAGTGTACTCTCGGGAGCTGCTGGGGCTCATACAGGAATGTATCGCGTACGATCCTGCTGCCCGGCCATCGTTTGGTCGCATCATTCAGAGCATAGATACGGCAATCAACGAAGGCGGTGAACAGGAAGGAGGTCTGGCACAGGGGATGACGGTGGTCAGCGTACCCGACCATGCGGCGACGCAAGCGACGCCAGTGACGGTAGCCAGGAACGTCTTGAGCTTCCTGCCGGCGGACATGTATCAGGTGAGCTTCGATCGGGCTGCACTGCCGGTAAAGTAGATTGCGGTTGTCATGAACCCTAGAGGCAAGAACTGCCAAGGCATGCCGCAGCACTTCTCGAAGCTGGTCACAGTTGACGGCCTACGGGCCATGGGTAAGACAACGGAGACCATGCACCTACTGTCGGCAGTAGGTGCACCATCGCCCTCACACGTCAGCATCATCATCGCCTGCGTCAGCAACATGACAGACAATGCAAACGGTCCGGTACATGGCTGCTATCAGAACCGACAGCGTACTACGAAGCGTAAACGAAAATTGTTGAAAGGTCGACAGGCCATGAAACTCTTGACTATCAAAATCGCGGTGTTTATTGAGGAAGTACGGTAATGTTAGCGCTTCGGCGAGCACGATTGTTGTCACTATTGGTTCGTAGCAGAGCCTCCTGCCTATCTCAGAGAGTACTGGCCGATATCGTGTACATACACCCGTTTGCCTAGCCCCCGACTGATCATGCACACGCTCCATCGATAGCGGGACTTTGGAGTCATGCGGTGAGGAGAGGACTGTGGAAGACCTGTGATGCCTTAGGCTAGGAATCCTTAGTAAGCAATATACGTCCGGGATGGCCCGACGATGTTTACCTTGCGCCTCCTTTTGCCGAGAACGGTCCTGCCGACAGCCATATCTTCTGCTTCCTGCGCCACGGGCAACACGACAGGACAGACGTGGCCGTTTGGCGCGGATGGAGTGGCGACTTGGCGGTCAGTGCAATGTATTCTGTACCATGTACCGTGCGTAGACTGCCACGGTGCTGCTGGCGCCGACTCCGAACCGGAGCTCCGTCTCGCAGGTGTCATTTCAACAGACGCCTTGGCGCCCCAAAATCTGTTCCTGCATAAGACCGCTGACTTCAGCCTCCGCGGCCAAGGCGGGAATCTGATGTTTCTAACCATCATTATTGACGATGGTCGACATAGCACAAATGATCTCAGTGCAGGGTATGTGAGCATCTCATCATCACTGCGACACACCTCTTTTCCCGTCGGGTTGGCCATTTCATGGGATGCTCTCGCTGCCCAAGCACATGTTCTCTTCTGGAAGGTTTGACACGCAGAGCAGCAGATTAGGCCGCCTGCTTTCCTCCAAGCCGGCGCGGGTGGTTTGCGCTTCACTCCTCGCGCTTTGCTTGATCTTGTTCCTCTTCCCCTTCCGTACCAGCA
>Ga0139315_10012_pt1 | contig 18652 bp, 3 predicted proteins | sample In3P11_FD_99380 | JGI IMG/M metagenome (GOLD analysis project Ga0139315, IMG submission 99380) | reverse complement strand
AACTAGAATAAGAGGTAATTAGCAGTTATTACAATAACCTACTGCACAGACATCTAGGCATTACACAGACTATAGAACTTATTAAGCAACATTACAAGTTCCTAAATATAAAAGACAAGGTTAGCAAGTTTATTAAGCAATGCGTAAGCTGTTAGCAAAACAAACACAGTACGCACGCTAAGTATAGAGAAGCTTAAGCAATAGAGCTACCAACAGCACTATAGACGAACATCACAATAGATTTCGTCACACAGCTACTAACCTCAAAGGACCCTATAACAGGCTACACCTACGACTTAATCTTCGTCGTAGTAGATAGATTCACGAAAGCCGCTGAGTTTGTGCCTTTTTAACACAGCTATACTGCAGAGTAGCTCGCACGAGTGTTTCTGGACAGAATTGTGCGACACCACGGTATTCCCGAATCAATTATCAGCAATAGAGATAAGCTCTTTACGTCAAATTATTAGACCACGCTATTAGTAGCTATTAGTACTAAGAAGAAGCTCTCAACTGCGTATTATCCGCAGACAGACGGACAAACAGAACAAGTAAACTAGATAATAGAGACATACCTTCGTATCTACTGCAATCAGCAGCAGGACAATTAGGTTTTACTGTTACCTATAGCACAAATTGCATACAACAACAAGTTATTAGAAGCAACAGGCGTGACGCCGTTCTTTGCGAATCACAGAAGACATCCGAATCTTTTTACTCGAAACTTCGAGACGAAAATACAAGCAGAGCAAGCGCTCAGTGCAGTCAATATACTCAAGGAAGTATATTAGAAGTCGCTTGAAAACATCGCAAAAGCTTAGTCACGGGCAATCTCTTATGTTAACAAGAAAAGAAAAACAGCACCTCTGCTAAAGGAGGGGGATAAAGTATACCTCCTTACGAAAAACCTACGTACAAAAAGACTAACAAAGAAACTAGACAAAGTTAAAGTCGGACTATTTTTCATTTCTAAGCAAATCAGCCTAGTTAACTTTCGACTTAAGCTGCTAAAGGATGCGAAGATCCACCTAGTATTCTACATATTACTGTTAGAACCTGCTAACGCAAAAACACTAGTCTAGAAGGATTTCTATTACTAAGCGGATGGCAACGACGAATAGGAAGTCAAGAAAATACTTAGAAAAAGACACGGACAACAAGGCAACAAATATCTAGTAAAGTAGTTAGGATACCCAAATTCAGAAAACACCTAGGAACTAGAGACGCACCTTACAAACTGCTAGAAGCTACTCTACTAGTTCTAAAATTCGCAAACTCGTCGATATACCTAAGGGTAGACTACATTGCAGGCGAAAACGCGACCTGTGCGGCTGCAGCAGGACAGTTAATGTCCTTAGCTTACACGTCCTCGCCCTTAGCATCTAATTTATTAGCTAAATATTTAGCCTTCTTCGCAGCACGATCTTTTGCCTGCGCAAGAATTTTCTTATTACGCAACATACGCGCAATTACTTCTGCAAGCAACTTTTTATTATCTTCTACTTTCTTTTTATATTTAGCCCTAGTCTTGTCTAGAGACTCCTAAGACAAGTTAATGCACAGACGACCAACGCGGACATACTCTGAACACTTAAGACGAGAATTATTAGAAGGCATAACGTAACAATCGTAGCCTAAAGCAAAGCAATAATCACAAGAGATAGGAGCGATAGTGTTGTGTTAACGGATTTCAATACTCAAGCGAAGACGTTTCTAGGAGGTAGAAGACATGATATTGCTATAGGACTAAGTAGTAGCAGGGTAAGCTTATATAACAAACAGGCTGACAGATCTGAGACATATCTAAGAAGAGGGGGAGATAGTGTTACGATCTCTTTATACTAGCTAACTAGATGCTGACACCTTCTAAATACTAACGCACTTAGCGCAGTAATTACACGGGCTCTCCTGTGCGGCATAGTTACGGCACAGTTTATTACAGGTCACGTAACTAGCTTACCCCTTAGCAGTCAAGCTAGGTAGAGCACACGTGATAGCTCATGCAGCTCACGTCGAGCTCGTCGAGCCTGGCTTATGTTTAACCTAGTGAGCCTGGAGGATCTCCTATGTATCTCCTTAGTATATAGTCTACAGGAATGCGAACTCTTACAGTTCGTGTTTAACCTAGTTAATCAAGTTTGTCTTTAGATCTTAACCAACCTTTGAGCTAGATAGTACCCTCTGTACTACTTATTGTTACCGTGCAAGCAAGTGTTTCACTTAGCACACCCTAATACCCATCGGAATCCCTGTCACCGTATTCATCCTCGAGAACCAACAGAATTAGTGCTTACGAGCTTTGCTTAAAGTACGACTTCAATAATACTACACGTAATACAAAGCCTATTAGCCTTTACTAGGCTTTAAACTTTATTAATTAAGAACCTAAACTTAAATTGTATATAACTTAATAGAGGTATTGCTAGAAAGTCCTCTGTAGTAAACTAGCTATTATTAGGCCCTAGTTTAATCTAGTACAGAATAATAAGGCTAAGTATAGTATCTAGGACTATAAGGTTACTATAGGCAGGCAATTAGACTTAAGGTAGATAGGATAGCTTCTAGGCCAAATTAGGGTTGTATTTAGATATTAGACAAATCCTTAAGGTGTAAGCCTCTAGATTTAATAGGAGTATATATACAGAGGGCCCGTGCGCAGCCTAGCCCCTACCCTAGGTATGCCTAAGGTAGGACTAAGGGGTATTAGAGAGGAATCCTGTAACAATAGCCCCCCCCCCTTCTTGCAGCTTACCCTAAGCTGCTTATAGTTCCTATTCTTGTGTGAAGTACAGCTGCTAGGCTCTAGAAAACCTCTGTCCTATAGGAGGAAAAAACCTTAGCTAGAGAAGCTACTGTAACTATTATAAGGGTAGAGTCCTAGACTTATACCTAGAGGCTAGTACTACAGCTAGCTAGTCCCTAGTTAAGACTAAGGGAGGCGTAAGTAGTTACTAATACCTAGCCTCTAGTCCCTAGCTGTGTACGCACTTAGAGTTGTAGCCTCTCCTGCAGAGCCTTAAGCTCCTCTTAGGTTAACTTTAAATAGGTAGGCCTACTATTAGCTAGCATACTTATTAGGCCTTAGCCTAATATTTATAGAGTAAACGCTGCAACGTCACTTCCCTTATACCCTAAACTCACGCCTGCAGGCAGTAGGGGTTGCTCTAAACTTACACCTATAGGCAGCGTAGCAGTACTTTAAACTCACGCTCTTTAGTAGCGTTGCACGTGTTCTAAACTTTACCTGTAGGTAGCAGAACTAGGGGTACTCCGAACTTACGCCTATAGGTAGCGTTGTACAAATTCTGAGCTTACGCCCTTAGGTAGTAGAATTAAAGGGTGCTTAATATGTAAGGTCCTTAGATATAAATGTCTATACTCTAACCTAGGGATACCCTACAAGGCTACTAATAGGCTCCTATAGTAGGTCTAGTTCCTGCGCAAATAGCCTATAGGATTTATACCTTTATAGGAGCAGAGTTATATATAGTAAACTAGTTACAATTAACTATTTATTACCCTTTAATAGATACCTAATTTACTAATTACGTAGTATTACTAAACTTCTAGCATTTACTATATTACGCCCTAGGTAAAACAGCAACCTGCAGGGGTAAGATTGTATAGCTATTAGCTATACAAGTAAATAGTTGCATGCTGCTTTTAGGCACAAGCGAATGTTATAAATAGTAGGTAAGAGAGTAGTTAGAGGTTAGAGCGTAGCTAGAGGATAGTTAGAGGACTATATAAATATACTATAGCACTCTAACTTCTTATATACTATACCTAACTACTTATATCTTTTTACTATAATACCTCTTCTATAACTAGTTACAATAACCTTACTACTTTCCTACGTCCTAAATAAGCCTCTGCCTAACTTTATATATATACTACCTAATAATATAGCTCTATAGCCTTTGCTTATATGCTTCTAGTACTATAGCAGCGTTACCTACCTTATAACTGCCTCTAAGACTAACCCTAATAGTATAATTACGTCGTTTATTATAGTGTTTTAGCGCGCTAAGGGCTACGCTACGCGTAATAACAATTTTAGTATATATTCTAGTTGCGCTTATGCCTATAAGGGCAGTTATATTAAGGTATGCCTAGGCTCTCTCTAGTGTCGCTCTAGTACTAACGCGAAGTAGATAGAAGTATACTTCTGCTAAGCCTATAATATCCTTAACTAGCTAATTAACTGCGCCCTCTGTAAGTATAACAATACTGTTACTATAGCAGGTAATACTATAACTAATAATAAGGTCCTTAAGACTACCTAGACTTACTTCTAGACTATATATAACTACGCTAAAGCCTACTGTATTAGATTTAAGGAGTATAATACTGTAGTCTCCTAGAAGGTTAAGAGCAGTAGTAAGACTAAGGTTTAATACTATTATAATTATTAGGTATTTTATAAGCACAATCTATAGCACTATAATATAAGGATAGGTTCTAGTATACTAAATATTTGCTAACTTTATAAAGGCTGCTATTAGTACTGTAGGCAAAAAGGCCCCTTCTAATATTGTAGTTAATAGCTTAGCTAAGGAGCATTTTAAGAAGGCTAGTCGCGCTGCTAATACTAAGAAGTACTAGTACTACTATAGTACTAACATCCCTAGCGCAACTAAGGCTCCTCTAGCAGCGTTTAGGCGTCTTACTATAGCTAGTTCTCCTACTAAGGGTAGAAGCTGTAGTAGTTATAGTAGCCCTCCCTTCTGTATAAGCCCCCCTTCTCTAGAGGAGTAGGTTAGTAGTAGTATATAGGATAGCTATAAAGGCTTTCTAAGTTAAATAGTTTAATACTAGGTATAGCCTATTTTACAATATATCTTATAAGCTAAACAAGTTCCTTAACTATATAGTAACTATATTAGATTATTACTAGACCTATATTAGCCTCTTAATAGTTTACTATAGGTTAACGCTAATTATATTACTATTAGACATATAGATTTAGCACTAACTGCCTATAGAGGACTTCTATAGACGTCCTCTCTTCCTCCTTAGAGGTTTAAGATCCTTAAGCGCTTTATACTTTTAACCTGCAGGTCTTAATTGTAATAAATTACAGGAATCTTTATAGTAGTCTTTAAGGATCTAATTATAATAATTAAGATACTTAAGTAGTTCCTAGGTTGCATCTTTATTTAACTAACCTAGCTACTTAACTCTGTATTCACGCCCTTAGGCAGCAGAGTCGTAGTGCTCTAGGATTCCCTTAACCTTATACCTATCGCAAAGTAGGGCGTCTATAGAAATCTGTACTAGACCTAGCTAGAACTCCTTGCTTACAAGGGGCTCCCTCTAGGGTTTAAGTAATAAGACGTTAAACACTAGGTGTACTCTATCTATAGAGGGTAGTAGCTTAAGCTTATATGCTAACTTCCTAACCTTCTTAAGGACTATAAACAGTTCTAAGTACCTTGCATTAAACTTCTTTAAAGGACGCTTAGTAAGATGGTTCTTTGTATAGAGGATTACTTAATCCCCTTCTACAAAGTATTATTTAGATCTCTTAAAGTTATACTAACAAGCCTAGCTCTGTTAGGTATACTCTAGAGTCTCCTTTGCTGTAACCTAAGCTTTGTGCTAACGTGTTAGGCGCCTAGCAACTTGCTGTTGTAGCTCTAGGGCCTTTGCGTCCTTATCCTAGTTAGTAGGCAGCTAGCGTAACTAATACTTGTCTAGTACTCTGTTAAAGCCCTTAGGATTAATACTATAGGCAACCTTAATAGGAGACTTGCTATAGGCTAAGTAAGGCTTTAAGTTGTACGCGTACTCTGTATACAGTAGGAGGTCTACCTAGTTATCCTATTAGTAGTTTATATAGATACAGAGGTACGTCTTTAGCTCTTAGTTTTACTATTCTGTCTAGCTATCTGTCTAGGGATAGAAGGCTGTGCTGAGATAGTAGACTATCTTAAGATAGTAGCATATATTAGACCAGAACTAGCTAGTAAAAACAGAACCTTAATCTAACAGTAGGGTATCTAGCAGGCCTTATAGCAGGAAACACTGTTCTAGCAGTAGCTTAGCTAGGCGCTAGGCTGTAATCGTCTTAGTAATAGTGAAGTATTAGACGTACTTACTAAATTAGTCTACAAAAACCAATATTAAGTTATACTTATTCCCTCTAGCATCCTTAGACACAGATAGATCTGTAATAAAGTTAAGGGAGAAGTAACGCTAGGCTGTATTAGGTACAGGGAGAGGTAATAGTAGTCCCTAGGGCTTATACCTCTAGATCTTGTTTAGTTAACAAGCTAGGTACCTATAGATATACTCTTTTACGTCCCTAGTTAACTAAAGCTAGTAGTACTTTTGTTTTAGAACCTTAATAGTCTTCTCTATACTAAAATAACCTCCTATAGGGTTGTTATAGTTCCTTAAAAGGATAGTTTTGTAAAGAGTTGTATTATTAGGAATCTATACTTTCCTACTCTTATATAGGATGCTATTAGGGTTAATTTGCTAATAATACTACCCCTTACCTGCTCTACCTGCCTCCTAACGCGTTAGTAACTTATTCCTAGGAAAGGCCTTATCCTGTTCCTAAACCTGCCTAATAAAATTAAGGAGACATTCTAGGGCCTCTAGAGCGTATATAGTTTCCCCTTGTATAGCTACATTTATAAGGTATATAGGAGCGCTAACTTGACTATTAAGGCTACAAAGGAGAGCTACTGCAACATTAAAGTCTATTTCCTAAGCTTTAGATATTTTAGATTAACCCTAATTGCTATAATCTATAGAAGGCTAGTTAAGAGCTAAGGGAGGCACACCTCTAAAACTAGACTACTGCTAGCAGATATCTGCAGGGACGATGCTGCTGTGCCCTAAACTTACGCCTACAGGTAGTAGGGTTACTAACTCTAAACTTACACCTCTAGGTAGCAGGGGGTATACTAAACTTACGCCTGTAGGCAGCATTGTACTTTCCCCTAAACTCGCACCCTTAGGCAGCGTAGCGTGTTCTGAACTTATACCTATAGGTAGTAGAGGGTACCCTAAACTTACGCCTGCAGGTAGTATTATACTATCCTCTAAACTTATACCTAGAGGCAGCAGAATTACAGGAGTATCTTTAGGGTATTAATAGGTTGCTCTAGGTACTCCCCTAGGGTAGTTAGTACTCTGCGCAGCCTGTGCTATACTATAAGCTATAGACTTTGTAAGAGTCTATATCTAAAGCTTCTGCTAGAGAGTAGGTAGTATAGTATCTCTTAACGCTTGCTGCTCTCTAATAACTATACCCTAAGCGTAGTTAAGACGCCTTAAGGGGCTATCTGCTGCGTTCTTAAGTCTAGGTTTATATTTAACTTTAAAGTTAAATCTAGATAGCTCCTCTGCCTAACAGGCCTATTTTAGAGAGAGCTCCTTTATTATTATAAAGTACCTTAGATTATTATAATTAGAGAGTACTTAGATTGTAAATATAGTATGCTTAAGGTATTACTTCTACTACTAGAATACTAATATAATAGCTAATAGTTCCTTATTATAGGTATACTATCTTAATAATAGTCCCTAGAACTTCTTACTCTAGAACGCTACTAGCTTCTAGTAACTCTTAGTTATCAGCTTAGACGTCTATAGCTATAGTAGTATAGCTGCTATAGCAAAATCTAACGTATCTATAGAGACTACAATTAGCTTTACAGGGTCAAAGTCTTAAAGTACTAGGGCCTTAGTAAACTAGGCCCTAATATTAAGGAATGCTGTATAGACATCCTTAGGCTAGCTCTATAGTCTATACTATTTAGTTAGACCTTTATACGTTTTCTTCTTAGACTTTACCCCCCCCTTCTAGGGATTAGGTCCCTCTTAGTCTAGCTCTAGGTTCTAGGTGGCTGTTATATATTCTACTAGTAGGCGTATAATACCTAAGTAATTGTATATAAACCTCCTATAGAAGTTTCCAAAGCTAAGAAATACCTAGATATCCTTATAGCCCTTAGGCTTAGGCTACTCTATAATAGTGCGTATACGTTCTAAGTCTATTACTACGCCCTTAGGTATAACAATAAAGCCTAGAAACTTAATAGATTCTGTTAAGAAGGAGTACTTACTTGCCTTTATAAATAGTCCCTATTTAACTAAGCAGTTAAGTACCTCTTTAACGTAACAATTGTAATCCTTTAGGTTCTCTAGGTAGATTAGGATATTATCTAAGTACACTACGCAAGTCTAATTAAGCAGGCCCCTAAGGGCTCTGTAAATATACGACTAGAAAGTCGCTAGGGCGTTAGCTAGCCTAAAGGGCATAACTAGGTACTTAAAGTGCCTGTATTGTGTCTTAAACGCAGTCTTCTACTTATTGCCTTCCTTAATCTAGAGCCTATAATAGGTATTACGTAGATCTAGCTTAGTAAAAACCTGCGCCTTTAATAGTCTATTAAGTATCTTACTAACTAGGGGAATTAGGTAGTAATTCTTAATTGTTACCTTGTTTAATTTACAGTAGTCTACGCACAGTCTTATAGTACTGTCAGCCTTTAGGATAAACAGGATTAGAGCGCTAGCTAGAGACTTACTTAGCCTAATCTACCCCTTCTCCTATACTATATTAAGGTATTCCTAAAGGATATCTAGTTCCTTATAAGAAAGATTATATATTAGGAGATTTAGTACTTTTACACCCTCTATAATATTAATAGAGTAATTATACTCCCTATAAGGGGGTAGTACTCCTAATTAATGCTTACTAAAAGCGTACTACTTATAGTAGAGCTTTAGTAGTACAAAACAAAGTTTGTCTTTATTAGGCTTATTATCCTTAGGTGGAACCTAAGGCATATTCCTGTTATAGTCTGCTAGGGACTCTTTACAACCTAGAATAGGGATAACGCCTGCTATATACTCCTCTAGTACTGCAGAGACTAACTAAGAGTAGTTATCCTAGCAAGGAGGGTCTTAGCTACTTTAATAGTATCTAGGGTTAGGGCATAGCTAGGGGGTGCCTAGCTAACCCTTAGTCCTATGTAGGGCCTATAGGTAGAGCAAATATAGTTACTTGCCTAGGCCTAGGTTATTAAATAGTTCTTAGACAGAGGCAATAAATACTCTCTCTATTCTGTTAGTATACCACGTAAACGTTCCTTTAGTAAAACAGATATATAGGTTAGCCTCTATAAGCTACAGATACCCTAGAACAAGGTTGTAACTATAGAAGTTAGCTGCCTAAAAGGTCTCTAGTCCTACTAACTTTTTAGTACCTATACTGTTAGGGTAGTCTATAATTAGTTAGCAAGACCTGTAAATCTATAGCTGCTTATTATTAAGGGTTATAGCCTTTAGTTTCCTTACGTTATTATAGAGTACAATATTTATACCCTTAAGACTTGCCCTATTAACAAGGTTTATCTTAGCGCCTAAGTTGTATAGAGCTTAGAGCGTCCTAGGGGCACTGCTAGGCACTTATAAGTGTACTATTACTGTAATACAGGTTTTCTTCCTATTAGAGTCTAGCCCTAGTAGCAGTTAGGATAGGTTTGCGACTAGGGCTTCCCTTTCCCCTAGCTTAGCTTCTATTAGCTATTACTAGGGTGCTAGTTCTTCTAGTGCAGTTTCTAGTAGTCCCTTAGTTAGGACTAGTTCCTACTGCCTTAAGATATCTAGTGCCTAGAGTTGTGTACTAGAGCTGTAGATAGCTATTAGGGCTCCCCTAGGATAGTGCTAGAGTTGCTACAGGCTAGGGTATTCCTACAGCTGTTTTAGCGTTTAAATCTTTGCCTAGGCAGAGAACTAGGACTATATTTCCCTATTACTTGTTAGTTAGACTTCTCTAAGGTAGACTTTAGTAGTCCTATAGCAGTTTCTGCGTTGCAGAGGGCCCTTTTAAATTTAGGCTACTTCTAGATATGCTCTAGGGCGCTATTACGTTGTATTTCTTTCTGCAATAGCTCTAGGATTTTGCTCTAGATAAACGCTATCTTGAACTTGTAGTCTTCTATACTATCGTTAAACTTAAAGAAGCTGCGTAGGAGTAGGGACTCTCTTTAGCTAAGTAGTATAAGGAACAAGTTTACAGAGTCTTCTTTGCTCTACTTAATTTCAAAGAACTTTTAGTAGTTTTTGTAGCAAGTAAAGATAGGATCTTAGACTAGCTGTTCCTCCTCTGCGCAGAGCTTAGCCTATGTCTAGATAGATACCTTAGTAATCTATTATTAGATTAGTTCTCTATAAGTACTAAACTATATAGTACCTATAATCTAGTAGGTATAGGTAACAGAGTCCTCTAGTACTTAAGTATACTAAAATACTGTCTTAATATCTTTTGCCTACTAGTCTACCTACTAGGGGGTTAGAGACGTCTTCTCTGTGCCTAGCTTTAGCTTTAGCTAGACGTTATTTAGTGTGTGCATAAGCTGCCCAGCCTTATTAAAGGCTAGCTAGCTATAGCCTAGGGTTTATCTACTCTAGGCTTCTTTTAGTATTACTATTACTCTATTAAGTTGCTTCTGTTGCAGTTTAATCTTAGTAATAGGTACGTTTTAAAGCTTAGCTTCCTCTAGGGCTTCTAGTTATCTTGTAACTACTGCCTAGAGGCTTATTGCTTTATCCTAGCTCTTACGCCTTCTTATTTATATTAGGAGCGTTATTGCTCTTATATTAATAGGCGTAAAATTCGTGTCGCTAAGCGCGCTAGCTAGGGGGTTGTCTTTGTAATTAGTGTTGTCGCAATGCGTCTCTAGGATCTCTCTAGGTTTGTTAAGGGGTGCGTCCCTTGCGCTTTATATTGCGCTTTAGAGGGTATAATGTCCTCTAGCTATTGTTAACGCGTAGCTAGTAATCTGCCCTAAGTTGCAAGTCGACTGCCTCTTCTAAGAGGAAATAGGAAGGATTTGAATTATAAGGTCACTATAGGCAGGCAATTAGACTTAAAGTAGATAGGATAGCTTCTAGGCCGAATTAGGGTTGTATTTAGATATTAGACAAATCCTTAAGGTATAAGCCTCTAGATTTAATAGGAGTATATATATAGAGGGCCCGTGCGCGGCCTAGCCCCTGCCCTAGGTGTGCCTGAGGTAGGACTAAGGGGTATTAGAGAGGAATCCTATAACAAGGACGAAGATACCTATAACTTTAACAAGACTAGCTTTATTATAGGTATTAGAAACTGTGTTAAAGTAGTTACTATATTAGAGAGGCGCACTAAGCCTATTAGAGTCTAGTAGAGAGAATGTAAGTAGTTAATATTAACTGCTTTTATTAATACAATAGGCTAGGTAAGTATATACTACCTTATCTTTAAAGCAAAGAACTATAATAAGTCTTAGCACTCTAATCTAAAGCCTTGATAGTATATTAAGGTTAGTAATAATAGCTAAACTACAAATAATATTAATATAGCCTAGCTAAGGCACTTTATTAAGTAGATTTAGGGCTAGAGGGTAGGTAGCTACGTACTACTAATACCTAAAAGCTATAAGAGCTATAAGTTGCTTACCTTCTATAATCTTTATAAGGAGGGTAAGATATTTACTTTTTATATACCTATAAACTTATCTTATATTCTATAGCTACTTATAATAGGTTGTTTTGCCCCCTTAAAGTAAGTATATAGTAAGGAGATTAGAGTCTTAGCGCTTAACTATATTAGCTAGATTAAGAAAAAAGCCTTTATTACAACCCTTAGAATAGTATTTTAGAAGGTGTTTTTAAAGGCAAATTTTCTCTTAAGCTTTATAGTAAATAGTATAGTACCTAGTAACCTATTACTAAATACTAATCTTTTAATTTTTAGGTTTCCTTTACAGAGACCCTAAGAATACTGGCAATTAATCTAACTTACTATAAATACCCTAGGAGTATCTCTAGTATATACCTAAGCCCCCTGCATAATATATAATAGAGCTTAAGAGGATAGTAGAGCCTCCCTCTTTCTATTACTTAGGGTCTCTAAGCCCTAAGTCCCCCTAGCAGCTTAATACTTGCGCTCTAAGACAGCCTTAGGGGGATGTATAACATTAGGTACCCCTTCTAAGTAGCTAGAACCCTAGTAGAAGTACTCCTAAACCTTAAGTCTCTAATACTATATAATACTATATTACTAAAACGTAGAAAATTATCTAGCTCTATAATACTACTATAGTAGCTTTTATAGTAGCTATAGACTAGTATATAGAGAGCTACACTAACCTATAAGAAGCTATAGTTATAGAGGAGCTATAGCAGAAAGTAATATAAGCACTAACTTCTCTCTCCCTAAGTAACTCCCCTCCTAGCTCCTACTAGAGCAGTAATACTAGCTACAGTAACTCTAGGAGCTAAGAGTTAGGATACTACTCTTAGGCAGATATAGCTAGAGACCCTAAAATCTTAGATAGCAGTAGTAGCTAACCCCTAAACTCTACTAAGTCTTAGCCTAGACTATTAAATAAGCTAAAAGAAGATAACTAAATCTTTATAGCTATCTCTAACCTAGTAAGATAGCTATAATAACTCTTACCCTTTTGTTAGATTTACAACTATATAAGCCGAGGGCTAGCAATTAATGTAATTAACCTAACAAGACTAAGGCTAGCGTGCGATATAATTGTTACACAAGGGGCTTAGGTGTAACTACACAAGAACAAAAAGGTACCTGTTGTCTAAACATAGAAGAATAAGACAACATAGGCAGTATATAATAGAATTTATTAATTATAACCCTAATTTTATTGCACTTATTAAAAGATCTATTAAATCTAACAATTAAGAGTCTTACTGCTGCTCCTACAAGCGCAACTATCAACAAAATAATAACCTAATCTAGTCGCAACGCGACTGTAATCCTATCTAACAGCAGCAGCTAGACAGCATAGTATCGCTAATTCAAAATCAAGTATAAAGCGCTAAGCGTGTAGAATCTTGTAGATCTAATTAGCTCTGTAGAGCTAAAACGACAACTGATTCTACCGCTCCTACCTTAAATTGCTAATTACGAAGCTACCACGACAATTGCTCTATCTACAAGTAGCGCGTTAAGCTCCTAAACACGAAGCAGTATTATGCTACTGCAACAAGAACAATCTACTATTACAATAGTACTAACGCGCATAGTAGACTTAACTGTACAAGGTTAAGAGGACTACAAAGACAACTAAGAAGACTATAAAACTTAGCTTAAGTTATACAAACTCTAAAAAAGAGAGTATTAAGAAGAACATACCTAGTATAGACTATTAATTAATTATATACTTAGGATAGTGTTGCTATATCTCTACCTAAGCTACTGTAATTTAGACAAGCTAGTAAGAGAGTAGGTAGGACTACATTAAGAAACTATAGGAATTAACTCCTATAAAGAAAGAACGTTAGCGCGTAAGAGATACTACGCTGCACTATAACCTATAAGAGTAGCTAGCTAATAGGAACCTTATTTAATAGAATACAACTAAGCAGCTACTTAGGCAGAAGCCCTCTAAGTAAGTAAGGTAAGAAACATTAATAATGTAATAACAGACTTCCTAGCAGCTGTCTTAAAGGTCGCCCCTACGTAGGTAACAACCTTTGCCAGTCCTAGTTATAACAGGACTAGCAACAATAGGAAGAAGATAATAAAACTCTACTAAGATCACATAAACTAATTCTACCCTGTAAAGGGCAAGCAGAAGAGCGCTTTTGCTGCAGAAGAGGCATTATATCTCGCTAGCGGTATAACTAACTAGAATACACTTAGGGACGCCTTAGATATATTAAACAGAGCGCTATCTGCCTAGTTACAGGGTAATCCTAGCAGGTCTAGGCAAAAGAGAAAATATAATAGTACACAAGGTACTAAATCTAAGCAGTTCCCTAAGCAGAATCCAGCAGCAGCTAGCGGTAATTGCCCTGCTTGTAGACAGCGCCACAATTTGTTAGATTGTTACTACGCTTATCTAGAAAAGGCCCCTAAATAGTTCAGACCAAATTAGATAGTAGCTAACCTAGTTAAGTACAATCTTAATAAAGACAGTAAGCTGCGAAGGTTAGTAAACAACTGTAGATCTACTAAGACTATAGCACAGCTAAGCAGCTTATCGCGATTATCACGATCGACAGCAACCCCTTAAATCAAGATGTCGTCTTAAACACTAGACCTCCTTGCTGAATAACTGCAAGGAAGAGCTGTGGCGAAGGTTAAGGGCAGGTAGGTAATAGCATGTTTTTATATTAGCGACTAATAATACCTACTACAAAACTGCTTTATCCTTAATTCTAGAACAACAACGCATATATGCAATAATATTAAGCAGATAAGAGATCTCTGTGCACTAGTACCTAGAGATTTTATCTAGGCTAGCAATACGTAAGTGTAGATCTAAGGATATAGAACAGTACAAATCACAACTAAAGGTTAAACTGCTAAGTAAACAATCTAGCTAGAGAACGTCGCCTTCTGCCTAGATATCCTATGCAATCTTGTGTCGTTTAGACTGCTACGACTCTAGGGTATCTAGTAGGATAACAGAGGAGAGCTAACAATGCTGCGCTGCTAGGACAACTTAATAGTTGCTATACTAACAGAAATGCACTAATAATAGGTAGTTAACCTACAGCACGGCTATGCCGCCTTCTACGTACGTACTAGCTTAAAGACCCTAAGAGCAGTATAGAAGACAAACGCAACACTATAGTATAAGCAATTAAGGCACCTAGGACTGTTAGCAATTAAACACCTTGTCTACTAGTCTCAGGGGGTAAGAATTAAGGGTGTTACTACTGTAGAATGTAACGCATGCGGAAGAGCTAAATTAAGGCGCTAAATCTAATGCAAACCACGTGTAATTAATAATAGACTAGGAGAACGAATAGCGCTTAACTTCTATAGCTATAAAGAAGGATCTACAAAAGAGAAGAGCTAAATGCTAATAATTAACTAGTACTCTATATTTATATAGGACCTCTACTTTAAAGACAATTAACTAGCTAAATTAATTATTTAACTCCTTAGATTATTTATACAATTCCTTAAGAAACAATTTAATATCTTAGTTAAAGTTATTAAAACTAACAACAAGATCGCTACTATAAAAGTAGAAGTAGGAAGATAGTGCGCTACCTTAGGTATAAAACTTAAGCCTTTAGCACTAGATACTTAGGCACAAAACGGAGGAGCTGAACGCTTAGGGGGTGTAATTAAAGAAAAAGCACGTATAATGCAGCTAGACGCTAACCTACTATAGGAAATATAGCTAGAGATTACTAAAGCCGCAGTTTATCTGTACAATAGAACGCTAAACTATACTAATTAGTAGCAGTCACCCTACGCAAGGTTCTTTACACGAGTTGCTAAACTAAACAGGATTGTCCCTAGGTGTTAAAAACTAAATTAGGCACACTTGAAAGCGTACAGTTGCAAGGCCTTTGCAATAACTAATAATACACACTATAGAAAGTTAAGACTCTAGAGGCTAGATCTAAAGTCATAGGTAGGCTACCTCATAGGCTACTTATCTACAAACATCTATCACATCTAGATTCCCCCTCTAGGGAAAGTCATTAGCTCGTAAGACGTGGTCTTTGACGAACAATCCGTGTTTGACAGCAAAATAGAGAGCCTAACAGACAGTCTAATGCATAGTACCCTTAAAGAAATAGCTACATAGATAAAGATAATAGAACTTCTAGCGCATTAAGTGGAACAACTAGAGACTAAGCAATTCTATAAAGACGATATAACAGAAGACAGTATATCTACCTGCAGAACTCCAAGGCAATACAAAGGCAAGGAAGCACTTAAAGCATACCTAACTCCTCTAGAAACTCTACCTCTAGTCGCGTTCTTAATGCAGACTATAGAGAACAAAGCAAGTAAATAGTAAGCTAACAACTACAGCACGTTAACAATAGTACTGTAGGCTGCTGCATTTATAGCTAGGACCTAGGTAGGGATAATAGGCTAATACAACAGAAAACCTATTAATAAGGCACAGCTGCAAAGAATCCTATTAAGGGGAGTACAGCTATACTTAAGCCAGCTCCCTCTACTACTAAAAGTATTCTCTAATCTTAAGAACTATCTACTCTACAAAATGTTTAAGGAAGCTGAAAAAGTTCACCTTAAGAGCCACCGCTAGATAAGATTGTAGGTAGAGGTGCTAACATTACTAATTAGGAGAGCTAGACATCAGATACTTGACTGTATATAGGTATACACGTACAAACTAGACAAGTACTACCGTCTGCTTAAGTGCAAGGCCTGGCTAGTAGTTAGAGGGGATTAATAGCGAAATATTACCTTACAAGATACCTACGCAGCTACGCTAGCAAGCCGGTCCTTCTAAATGCTGGCCGCTATTGCAGCCAAAGACGACCTTGAGCTAAAACAGTACGACGTTACTAACGCCTTTGTATATGCAACAGTTAACAGAGAAATCTATATAAAGATGCTATACGGCTACTAAAAGCCAGGGACTACCTTAAAGATCTAGAAAGCATTGTATAGCCTGCAGATATTACTACTACTCTAGTAGAAGGAGTTTATAACAGCTCTCTTTTAACTAAAATTTTAGGCAGTGCTGCACGAGCCGTGCTGTATAATAAAGGATAGAATAATTATCTTCTTCTATATAGACAATATTATAATCGCGTACTATAAAACATAGGAGGAGTCTGCTAAATAAATCACTACATCCCTTTAAAAGAAATATACCCTAACATGGGGTAATAACCTACAATAGTTCCTAGAGATTAAAATTATTCGTAACTAATAATAGAAGTTAATCTAACTGTCACAACAGTCGTATATTAAAAAGATAAGCCAACTTACTAACTAAACAGACTTATGGCATAATACGCCTATGTTAACAATTAAACAAGTACTAAACAATAGACTTGCCACTACATTAGAGACAAATAGATACTAACAGAAGATTAGGTCTCTCCTATTTGCAGCAGTTACTACACAACCTAATATTGCCTTTGCTACTTCAAGGCTAGCCAGATTCCTTATTAATCTAAGTTACGAACACTACAAGGCAGCAGACAGAGTACTACTATATCTTTACGCTACTAAAACTAAGGCTTTACAGCTTGGCTAGGGAACAGGCCTTGAAGTAGCTAGCGACGCGTCCTTTGCGGACAACACTATAGATAGGAAGAGCTCACAAGGTTATGTCATCAAGCTCTTTAGAGGACTTGTAGCCTAGAGAGCAAGCAAACAGGATACTATTACTACGTCTACAACTAAAGCCGAATTACTAGCCCTATCTCAGGTCGCTAAAGAAGCCCTGTACTTAACTAGGCTACTAAAAGAGCTACAAATTACAGTACCTAGATTAGCTATTAACATTAGCTGCAACAACAAGCAAATAATACGCCTTGTTACTAAGGATGTCGCAAAACTACAAACCAAACTACAACACGTGGATATCTACAATCACTAGCTCCGACAAGAGGTCTCTTGCAGTAAGATCAAGGCATCATATTTGTCTACTAACCAAATAATTGCCGATAGATTGACTAAATCCCTGCCAGCGAACACATAGGAGACCTTCCTCAACCAACTTGGTCTAGTCGAGAGAAGACCAGTATATCTCAAGGAGGTTTAGATAGATAAGATTAAAGCCTAACTTAAGACCCTCGCATTATCTAAACCAACTAATCAGTTAGCAGCTTAAGAGATGCTCTAAGCTGAGGGGGTATGTTAGATTCACGACTATATAAGCCGAGGGCTGGCAATTAATGTGATTGACCTAACAAGACCAAGGCTAGCGTGCGACATAATTATTACACAAGGGGCTTAGGTGTAACTACACAAGAATAAAAAGGCACCTGTTATCTGAATATAGAAGAATAAGACGACACAGGCAGCACATAACAAAATTTATTAATTATAACCCTGATTTTATTGCACTTATTAAAAGATCTATTAAATCTAATACCTTTATAAAAAGGTAAGTATTATATTAAAGTATAGAAGGAATTACTCTTAGTAATATACCCTTAGCATTGCTAATTAATACAGGCTAGGTAATTACCCTAGTAAACTAGACAGTTTAGGACTAACTTCTAACTTAGGAAAACTAGGAACTTTTAGCAAGAGCGCTAGATAGAGATATAGTAAGGGTCCTAGAACACTAGATTAACTACGTAGTACAAGAAGTACCTAGCTAATTCTGTACTCTAGATAGTATAGAAATACCTACTACTACCTAGCTAGTAGAGGAAGAGGTCCTCTTATAAACAGGTAAGCAGCTAGTTACCTACAGGACCTTATAGTATAGAGTAAATTAGAATAGCCTTAATACCTAGATTATATTATATAAGGAGCTAGTCTACTTATTCTAACTCTTTAACTCTAGCTAATTCTTAAAAGAAATATATAAGTACCTAACTATATAGTAATATAACCTAGGCTACTAGTAGTACTATAATATTGCCTACTATACTTAAGTTGCCTACTATAAGTACTATAGGGACTGCACTAATAGATATTAAGGGCTCTTTAGGGATAACTGCCCTTATAAAGCTAAGTGTACTAACTACTATAGCTTTTACCTAGCTAGCTACTTAAATTACCTTACTACCCCTTACTATATCTCTATCTAGCTAACCTAGTTAAGTACAATCTTAATAAAGACAGTAAGCTGCGAAGGTTAGTAAACAACTGTAGATCTACTAAGACTATAGCACAGCTAAGCAGCTTATCGCGATTATCACGATCGACAGCAAC
>Ga0139315_10011_pt1 | contig 19844 bp, 14 predicted proteins | sample In3P11_FD_99380 | JGI IMG/M metagenome (GOLD analysis project Ga0139315, IMG submission 99380) | reverse complement strand
CCAAAACTCCTAGGTGCCATGCTTCCTTTCCTCTATAATGCTTTTCCTTTCCCTGCTTCAAATAACGCCAGAACCAACGCCAAATGCTGCAGACCATACACGACCATCTATTCCTGCAGCTCTAACCAGTAACGTCTGTAGAACTTCTTGTGTTGCTCGAGAATCACAAACGTTGCTATCGTGTGGGGTCCCAGTCTGATGAAGCTAGGCACCCATCCCTTGAACATCCATGCTGGTCCCTCGGTCTTGGTGACTGTCGAAAGCAGCTCTACTACGCTCTGCTTGCCATTGGCCGTCATGATCCTCGTCTTGATCACGTCTAACGGGCTGCACAACGTCGTCGCTACGAACCCGGCCATAAGACTTGCCGTGAGATGTGTCGCCGTGTTGTCCTTCATGCTGGTGCGCGCCAGGAGTTCCTGCTTGAAGATGTCGTATCCTGCCAGTTGTGAAGCCGTCATGAGCACTGCTCTTCCAGAGTTGGGCCACACCCCACGGAACATGCTTTGACCTCCCTCTTCCCGAAACATTCGTGCAATTCCAGACACAGCGTTGGGATAGTTGCGTCGCTCAACCGCCGGTAATGCTGCATCGTGCTGCATACGGACGTTCATAATGTCTGCTGGGTTGCCCACGATACTACCCGCAAATCCAGAGATTGACGATATCGCGACAAGCATCAAGAACGAAGGTTTCTTGTCGTCCTCGGACACAATCTGCTTGAGCTTCTCGTAAACTCCGAACCTGGTCGTTGAGTATGTGACTTGGCGCAAGAGGGAAGCCGAGATCTACCACAGAAAACCGTGTCAGTAAGAGGTCGAGCCATTGTCTTATGCGCCCACATGCACCTACACCACGATAGAGACCTGTTACACCCTGATCCTTGTACACATGGACGAACATGCCCATCATGTTACGCGAGCCTGCCGTCGACTTCTGCGTCTGTAACCGAACCTTGACTTTTCCCTTGTTAAATTCATTTCATTTGTCGGGAATGTTTCGCGCATACCTAGATCCAGCGGATGCGATACAAGCGCAGCCATGGCGCTCGAAGAGCCTCCGAACCATAACGGATATTTGATGGGCGCTTTCTGCACGTCTTTGCTCTTTGCCTGACTCTTTGCTGCCACCGAAGACATGTTTGATGACTAGGAATGCGTAGGTCACTAAGGGAGATGATGGCTATTGATGAACGGTGGGAAGGATTGCGAGGTTCAGTTGGAAAGAAGACACAGTCGTTCAGCTTGTCGTGTAACTATCATGTATCAATGCATGTTTGCTCGCATCCAATGCAGCGGGCGGCGCGGCAATTGCTCCTGCCTTGAAGAAATTATTATCATTTATCCATTGGTGTGATCTGTTGCTGACCGGACGGACTTTCTTCTTCACTTCGGCCCGAGACGTCATTGTGCTTCCACCGCCTTCCTAAACCCGACATGCCTCGTCAGCTCTGATGCTCGTTAACTCCGTGTGTGTGAGAAGTTTAACAAGGTCAATTCGTGCTTCGCTCCTTTGATTGCAGATGCGTGGGTGAGGTGGCTATATCGATGCCTTGAAATGTATGCTCTTCCTGCCCAGAAAGTCTCGCGGGCTTGCACACAACATGTGTGCCTGATCCACAGAGCCAGACATAACTTTTGGCTTGCTTCACGGCGAAGCTACTCCTCAGGTACTGATACTCTTTTGTTATATCATCCACTCGAATGTCTCTATATCACTCGCAGCTTCAAGCACGAAGCGGTGTCAGTTATGTCAGCATCGTGAAATATACCCAACATCAAATGATGAAGATATAGCCATGATAAAACACAATCAATTCGACAAACTCAACGTGGTCCCACCTCTCTGACAGATGTCGTAGATACACGCGCCCGTGATCTCATAGTCGATGGGAAACCATACAAGACTGATGCGTGGACAAACGTTCCCTCTTCGATTCTTTCGTCAGTCCCAAGGCGATTGCATCAGCAAGATAACCACCCAATCTCAATCACTCGCAAGTTGATAGAGTCTCGCTTCCCAGGCTATCAGCACCATAATGATTTCTTTCCTGTGGTCACGGTCGGCCAAAACTTCGACTCACTCGGTTTCCCTGCCGACCATCCTGGACGTAGCCGGACCGACACTTACTACGTGAACAAGGACCACGTGTTGCGCACCCATACCTCTGCCCACCAGGCCGACGTTTTCCGAGCAAACACTCATGCAGGCTTCACAATATCAGCCGATGTGTACCGTAGAGATGCCATTGACCGTTCTCATTATCCCATCTTTCACCAGATGGAAGGCGCAATGACCTGGGATCGAAATGCAGTCCCAGCGGGCAAGACACTCGCCCAGCAAATTTGGGAGGACGTCGAGAAACTACCAAAACACAACCTTGTCGTCGAGGATCCCAACCCAACCACGCATCCGGAGCGCAATCCTCTCCAGTCATCCCACTCAGCCGAAGAAACCGAAGCTATGGCCGCACACTTGAAACGCTCTCTGGAAAACGTCGTGGTCGAAATCTTCTCAAAGGCCAAGGAAGCGGCGGCTGCAGCTTCTGATGATTCTTCTACAGAGGAGCAGGCTCCTTTGCAAGTGCGATGGATCGAGGCATATTTCCCTTTCACGTCACCTTCATGGGAACTTGAGATTTTCTGGCAGGGCGACTGGCTCGAAGTACTCGGTTGTGGAATCGTGTCTCAGCCACTACTGAACAATGCCGACGTACCATCTCGAATAGGTTGGGCTTTCGGCATCGGCCTCGAACGCATTGCAATGCTCCTTTACGAGATCCCGGATATTCGGTTATTCTGGAGTCAGGATCCTCGATTCCTGAGCCAGTTTGATCAGAAGCAGATACGCCGCTACGTTCCCTTTTCAAAATACCCGGCTGCGCCTCGCGACGTCGCGTTCTGGTTACCCGCAGTCACAGACGAGGCGAACAAGACCGCCATCGCGCCAACCCCTGCAGGAGTATCGACCACGCCATCTCCGGCAGGCGGACAGGCGACCGAGGGTCCTGCCACCCCGTCGGCGCTGGCTTTCCACGAAAACGACATTATGGAGATTGTGCGCAACACTGCGGGCGACTTGGTCGAGGACGTGACTCTGGTGGACAGTTTCGTGCACCCAAAGACGGGGCGCAGGAGTCTGTGCTACAGGATCAACTATCGCAGCCTCGAGCGGACGCTTTCTCGTGAGGAGACGAATGATTTGCACGAGAAGATTCGCGCCGAGCTCGTCGAGAAGTTTGGTGTTCAGCTCAGGTAGAGGGTAGAGGTCTTGTATAGTACTGAATTGTAAGATGTGAATACTAGGGCATCACAACATGTGGAAATTGTGATTTTGACCGTGAACAAGTGGACCTGCGGGATTATGCAATTGGATCAGATGGCTGACGATGTCGTGTCTCCAAAGGTCTAGTAAAGCAAAAAAAAAAAGGGAGCTGGTAGCACTTTGTTTTTGTTTTGTGTTGTGGATACGAGTCTGTTTTCTCGGGGCACTTCTTCCAGCCCCTATAAGACGTCCAGAGCATGAAGCGTTTTATGGTATGAACAAAACGCATTCAATGCCCATTACAAAGTCCGGCCCAGGAGGACTTTACCGCCTAAGACTTTTTTTTTCTGTTCATTCGCCCAAACCCCTCGATGCACCGATCCTCTAAAAAAAAGTGCCACGTGACCAGAAAGGGGCAAACACTAACAATCAGCAATTCTTGTCGATGCTGCTCCTGTTCAACGCCTCGCTCAACTCGGGACGCTCCTTGAGCAGCACAATAGCCTCCTTGTAGCCCATCCACCTCCGCTTGCGCTTGTGCTGCTCGGGCCACTCGGCCTCCTCCTTTTCGACCGTGGCCTCGAAGAAATGATAGCCGGCCTTTGGCGCCGTGGCCGTCAGCTGCTCGGGTTTCCTGCGCTCGGGGATCTTGCCCAGGTCCGCGTGCACCTTGCAGACCACGCCCGCCTCCTCCCAGGCCTCGCGACAGGCGGCCTGCTCGGCGGTCGGCTCGTCAGTCTCCCAGCCGCCTTTTGGGAGGACCCAGCCGCCTCGCCTGACGGATTGGATCAGGAGTACCGATTTGCGGTCTTTGGAGATGGGGACGATTCCCGCGACGAGTCGCTCGCCTTGGGAGCCGTAGCCTTTGAAGCAGGGGTTCGGGTCAGTATATTCTTGGCTTCGGTGGTCATGTGGCCGTTAGGCACGTTAGATACGGTCGGGGGGAGATCGACTAACGTTGGTTGTCTCTTCCGACACGGGCCTCCATCTTCCGTTCCTGTTCCTTTTGCGCCATTGCTGAATTGACGGTGGAGGGGGGAACTTCTTGCTCTGTGGGTTTTGGATCGGTCTGATTGACAGATATGGACGGGGGGGCGCGATTCCAGTTCGAAGGGAGGGTCGACTCTGAGCGAGCTTGTGGAAATCGATTGTGTTCGGGAAGGTGAATACCTCACGTGCTCAATCTCCCTGGTGGGAAAAAGCGGCGGTGGGCTTTGTTGATGGGTTGGGCAAAGTCAAAAGAAAAAGAGTACGGGGTTTGAACGGTCGAGGTGAGCCAAGAGAATCAAAAGGACTTTGCTTTGGTTGGTAGCAGACTTCAGTCCCGCTTGCGACGGGGCTGAAGAGGGATAGAGGTCCTGTTCAGACGAAGGAGTGAGGTAGACGACATGGTGGGTTTAGAAGGAGTAGCGGAGCAGGTGAATCGACCAAGAACGTCCGTGGTCGAAATGTTCGGCTGAGCAGCCCGCAATTGCAAAGCATTGGGCTATTACTGTACTTTAATGCCATGGGGCTTGGCACACGCAACCGCGCTGCTCGCCTCTCGTGTCTCGTGTTCCGTTTGCAGCTGCTGACTGTCTACGGAAATCTACTGCCACAATCATAACGCATGCAAGGACTTCTTTGTTGGTTGACAAAGACAGAGGGAAAGGAACGGTGGATCATTGATCGACTTGCATCGCCCAAGGTTAAGTCTTGTTCAGCGCACGTGTGTCAGCCTCGTCAGTGTCACTGTTACACGGCTTTTACTCATTATTAGGCCATCAAGTCTTCCGCGCGGCAGTCGGACGTTTCCTATTCGCCTTTTATACGAGCACACTCACTCACGCAGCAGACAGAGGCTCGTCTCCATCGTCCAATCACTTTCGCCTCGGTATCATCTACTCAGAACATGTGAACCTGATCTGCCTCGCCCCAAATCATAGAGTTGTTCGAGAAAGAATCTTGACAGAGGGTTACGGCCTCGGGCCTTGTTCGTTGTCAAATCAGATATTGGCTTTCTTGCTACCATCATTTCATGCTATCATGCAGACCTCCATATCTCTCATGTCGCCCATAGGTATATGCACTCCTGTAGATGTTCCATGCAATTCTGATGAGTCATTGTCTTTCCAACAGGACATGCTCCAGCAGTGTCTAGCTCTCTCTTCACTATTCAACCATGCTAATCACTACACGTTCTAGGGTATCAGAGCTCTGATTGTGGATATTGCAAATCGAATGATGACTCAAGTAAAAGAACCCCTAAATCTCGTGCGTCTGCGCAGATCCTCGATGATTCAATGAGAACTACCTTGGCTCCGTATGACTGTACTGACTAGTCCAAGGCGCTTGCTACTATGCAAACACCAAAATCCTGACAGTTGATACATACCAAGCACTGATAGACAGAGGTTGGAGGAGATCCGGGAGTCTTCTGTACAAGCCAGATGTCTTCAGAGCCTGCTGTCCGCACTACACGATACGGTATCGTTAGTCTTCCACCTCGTGGTGCAACCTCGTGCTGAATCGAGTGTTTGCAGGTTGCCTGCCGCTTCACTCAAACCAAGTAGAGACCAACGGCAAGCGCTGAATCGGTGGAACACATTCGTGTTGGGGGAAGAGTACACCAAAGAATCTCTCAAGCGTTTTCCAAAGACAAAAGAGTAAGTGACTTGTATAATGAGAACAACCACTGGTTTGACATCATCAAGGGAAAAGGCTCGGTTGAAGAATGAATTTGACTTACTGCATACGGTCCACGAAGCAGAAAAGCAGAATCTTAAGCCCATTCCACCCGCGCATAACTTCGAAGTCACGCTCGAGCCGGATACCTTTACCGAGGAGAAGTTCTGCCTATACAAAGAATACCAAATCAACGTGCATCACGATAAACCCGAGGAGCTGAAGCCGACAGGGTTCAAACGCTTCCTGTGCGGTTCGCCGCTACGACGATGTACACGCCAGGAAAACGGCAAGGAGCAGCAGCTGGGCTCGTTCCATCAGTGCTACCGTCTCGATGGCAGGCTCATCGCGATAGGTGTGCTCGATCTTCTGCCTCACGCCGTGAGTGGAGTATACTTTATCTACCATCCAGACTTTGAGAAGTGGAGTTTTGGGAAGCTGAGTGCGATGCGAGAGGCGGCATTGGCGCTCGAAGGAGGCTACGAGTACTATTACATGGGCTACTATATCCATAACTGCACCAAGATGCGTTACAAGGGCGACTACAAGCCTCAATACGTGTTGGATCCAGAGACGTACGAATGGAACGCGCTGGACGGCGAGCTTCGACAGCTTCTTGACCAGAAAAAGTACGTGTCGCTGTCGAGGGAGCACAAGTCGTCTAGCCCAGGTACGGAGAATGGGGACCAAGATTCGGAATATCCTTTTCCTCTGCCAAAGGAGGCTGCAGATACAGGCATGTCGTTGCTATCACTTGGTATGCCTGGTGTTCCCAATGCCGCAGAACTGAAGAAGCAAGTCGATCTGGACGACATGCAACTCCTCATTGGCTCGGACAGAGGCAGGAAGAGAATCGCCAATGCAAGTGTGAGTACAGCGTGTTGGAGGATGTGGCTCAAGTTACCGTTTCTAACAATGGTTCCAGGACCTAGTGGGTTGGGAAGAGGGCGATGTCCACAACAGCTCGTCTCTCAAGGGTTTGTTTGCAGAATTCGCGGCATGTGTTGGGCCCGTGGTAGCAAAGGAGGTCATTGTGGATTTCTCAGCAGCGTGAGCAGCTATTCTCGAAATTGACCTGTGAACAAACGTCCGTGGCTGGCACAGCGAGATGCAGACACTGGTGCACTGGTGGTTAGCGTGATCGGCAAACTATTTACACGGCTGCGGCACCGGCGTTTACCGGACAAATGCATCGAGCATTGGGGACTGCCAGAAGCAAGTCCAGCATTGATGAATGGGATGACAAGAGAAGTGGTTCTGCACACGACTCTAAAGGATTGATGAAGCCAGTGTTGTCTGACCTTGCAAGGGAATGGTTGACAAGGTCGTCCATCAGACCCTTCCCATATCGACTCGTAGCCGACGTCGTAGGAGCCTATCAACCGCCAGATGATTACATAGATGAGAGACCAGAAGGAGACGAAATGTGGAGCGATATCGGCAGCGGGATTGCGGGGCGGACATGGATAATGCACGGATTTCTCCTGTTCTCCTGTTATGCGTGCGCAGATTTTGAACGCCAAGCACAGCGCGTCACATCTCCCGGGCTCCAGACGCAGCAAGCAGCAAAGCAAATTGATAGACAAGAAAGAGTCATTCTTTCTCCGCGCCTAGACATAAAATCGGCCGGTTCCTTTCCCTTGACTTGCTCAATTCAATTCTCCATTTCACCTACCTATCACTTCTTACGTCTAGACCTTGCCGTGTTGAACCTCCAGACTAACCACTACCTTTCATTCACGTACACCTGTATACTACCAGCAAACACAGACACACACTCAGTTCACATATCAGAAGCCTCATCATGTGTCCCAGTGTCGAGGAGCCCGTCACCAACGGTGCTAATGGTACAAATGGTATCAATGGCACCACAAATGGCACCAACGGCACCAATGGAACCTGTTAGTTCACTTTGTCCTTTGCATCAGCGAAACAAAACCGAGTCCTAACACGCCGTACAGCTCACCAAGGCTTCACCCAATTCGAGGGCCCAAAGAAGGAAGTGCAGCGAAACCCATACCAGCCCGTCGGTGACTTTCTATCAAACATATCAAACTTCAAGATCATCGAGTCGACTCTCCGCGAGGGCGAGCAATTCGCCAATGCCTACTTTGACACCGAGACCAAGATCAAGATTGCCAAGGCTCTAGATGAGTTCGGAGTTGACTGCATCGAGCTCACCAGCCCTTGTGCGTCGGAGCAGTCGCGCAAGGACTGTGAGGCAATTTGCAAGCTGGGCCTGCAGGCTAAGATCCTCACCCACGTCCGGTGTCACATGGATGATGTCAAGGTCGCAGTAGAGACGGGTGTTGACGGTGTCGATGTCGTTATCGGCACCAGCTCTTTCCTAAGAGAGCACTCGCATGGCAAGGACATGACTTACATCAAGGTATGCTAGATGAACCGTACTCGTTTGCAGGGGAGTATTGATACTGATTTATTACAGAACACTGCCATTGAAGTCATCCAATTCGTCAAGTCCAAGGGTCTCGAGATCCGGTTTTCGTCCGAGGACTCGTTCCGATCAGATCTTGTTGATCTTCTCTCGCTCTACGCCGCCGTCGACAAGGTCGGCGTGAACCGTGTCGGTATCGCAGACACTGTTGTATGTATCCCACGTTCGTCACTCCCGGATCGAGACACATGAACTAATCCTCATCTTCTAGGGTTGCGCTTCGCCGAGACAGGTCTACGACCTCGTCAGGACCCTCCGTGGTGTCGTCAGCTGCGACATCGAGTGCCATTTCCACAACGACTCCGGATGCGCCATTGCCAACGCCTACTGTGCACTCGAGGCCGGTGCCACCCACATTGACACTTCGGTCATCGGTATTGGCGAGAGGAACGGTATCACCCCTCTCGGTGGTCTCATGGCCAGGATGATTGTCGCCGACCGTGAGTTCGTCAAGGGCAAGTACGACCTCCACAAGCTCAAGGCCATTGAGGACCTTGTCGCCGACAGCGTCGAGATCAACATTCCCTTCAACAACTACATTACCGGTTTTTCCGCCTTTACACACAAGGCTGGTATCCATGCCAAGGCCATTCTCGCGAATCCCTCGACGTACGAGATCATCGACCCATCCGACGTAAGTACAAAGCTCCAAAACCCGTGATTGACCTCTAGGGGCATATTCTGACAACCCCTCCCAAACAGTTCGGCATGACCCGCTACGTCCACTTCGCCTCGCGTCTGACAGGCTGGAACGCCATCAAGTCGCGAGTCGAGCAACTGGGCCTCAAGATGACCGACGCCCAGGTCAAGCTGTGCACGTCCAAGATCAAGGCCCTTGCCGACGTGCGGCCCATTGCCATCGACGACGCCGACAGCATCATCCGCACCTTCCACGGCAACCTCGAGCGCGGCACCGAGGAGCCCCTGCTGCCCAACCTCACGGCCGAGGAGAAGAAGAAGTTTGAGCAGAAGCAGAGGGAGCTGGCCGGCGTCGGCGAGAAGAGGAGTCTGGAGGAGCAGGTCGCCGAGGAGGCGCCCGATGCCAAGAAGACCAAGCAGACTGAGGTCCCCGTATAGAGATTTGTCGTTTTGAGGGGCCGATTCTGCGAGAAGGGGGGGTACGATAGAGCGATAGCGTGAGCGACGAGACGGAGAGGTTGAGAGAGAGGGGGGAAAGAAGCACTCGAGAGAACATTTGTATCTCGTCAAAGTGCCTTGCATTTCTTTACTTTTGTATCAACCCTGGCTTGCAGGGTGGGGGGACGAGAAAAAAAAAAGTCACTGCCACTTTTACCATCAGGCGTTTTCTTTTCCATTTGATGATTACCACTGAGACTGGTGGGGAGGAGGGGGGGTTTACCGAGGTGGGAGGATTTTGGGTCGTGTTTCTTGCTTGCTTCTGACATCCTTGCCCCTTTTTTGAGCAGTGAGTCGACATATCACACGTGTATAAAAGAGGACGAGGACTTTTCCAACTACATTGCGTGATAAAGCAGACTTCTCAGGTGTCTTGTTTTGTTATTTAAAGGCATAAGAGCTTGACCCGGGGAACGATGATGGTGATACCAGGTGCGGCGTGGTCGACGTAGGAACGCAAGTGTCTCGTCCCTTTTCTCTCCCGAGAGACGGGTAGGATGCAACTTTCGTCTCTTCTTCACCCCCTGCCCAGCCAGAAGAGACACCACCTATCGAATAACCTCACTCCCTTCCTTCTCCACCCCGTGCAGCGCTTCGAGGATATCACTCCCGCCCAGACTACCACCCAGCCCGACCCCTAGACCTCCTGCTCCCCCTCTGCCTCCCACTCCGGCGCCCTCGCTCCACACCTCGTGGAACTTTATGCTTGCATCGCTAGTCGCAATCACGAGGCAGCCTTCGGCTCTGGTCCTGCGTGCGTACCACGTCGTGCCCTCTCTCGCTCTGCTGCTCGTCGAACCACTACCACCTCCGCGCCCCTGGCCGATGCCGTTGTGGTTGGTCCCTTCCGCCCCTGTGTTGGGACCGCCGGGGTACGCGACGGCCCAGAGTGCCCTCTCTTCACCCCACCAGGGAATCTTGATCAACGTCTCGCAACTCGGCCAGCTGAAGACGGCCACTCGAAAAGCATGATCTGGCTGCGCGAACCCAAACGTCGCTGCAATCTCTCTTCTCGTTTTGCTCCACACGAGGCTGGTCACTTGTGCTGCGCAGTCGATAATGGCCAGACTGGCTCCCGAATGCGCATGGTAAAAGTGGATGCATCGGTCGTTGCTGCCTCCACCTGCGGCGAGGAGAGATGGCTGCCACGGACAAAATGCGACTGCTTTGACCGCTGCGTTGAGTTGCCAGTGGTGGGACTCCTGTCCAACAACGACAGAAATAACACTTCCCTGTCCCGGAAGAGGCTGGTCTGCAGAGGAACCACCATTATGAACCTGCACCGAAGATGATGCATGACCAGCTCGGGGCCGTAAGACCTTGCGCGTCTCAAAGAGAAAAAGCGAGTTGTCGTTTCCGCCAGTGGCGAAGAAGTCACCGTCCGGCGACCAGGTGAGGCCGCAGATCTGTTGCGTGTGTACGGTCACGCGAGCAAGCAGTGTCATGCTCCCGTGCCAATTGAACAGGTCGCGGTCAACATTGCTAGGCCATTCAACCGAATAAAGGTAGACATGTCCAACCTCGTCACCGATTAGCAGGTGTTCTGTCGATACTTTGGCATTCGAATCTCGTATAGAAGTGCGTCTGAACGGTTTCGGAGAGAAGCAGACACTGGAAACTGGCGCGGGCTGATCAGAGTCGAAGCGAGGATCACGGTCAAAGGGCGACCACAAAGTGATACGCCCATCAGCCCTCCCAATGGCGAGGATGGAATGGCCGCCTTCGTCCGACGAAAATGCTAGAGAAGTGACGTGACCCGCGAAGGGAGATGTCAGGCTTTCGGGTGTCTTTACGCCTCGTGTTTCAGACCAGAGATATACATGAGCGCCCAACCCAACAGCAAGGCACTTGGCCGTGTCCGAGTAGGCCAGGAGAGAGCAGTAGAAGTCATCTCTCAAAGCTGGTGCATCGAGGACTGTACGCCACGTCAGCACCTAGTAGGTCGTCTTCCAAGAACAGAAAAACATATCTGAAAGGTATAACCGGCAAAGCATTCTTTGGCCGTGGATGCTTCTTTGATGCTTCGAGCATAGTCAGCAAGTGCTCGAGCCAGAGGATAATAGAGGGACGGACGCGACCTGATGTTGGATCCTTTCTATTGACCATCTTTCCAGACCGTGGGACTACTTGCACCCGAAGCACGACGACCGACACTAGGAGCCGATATAGGCGAGGTCGGCGAACTTCCTGTATCTGTCGGTGCTATGAGGATTCTGTTTGCCTGGTCGACCTCAAGCGCTGCTGCGAGACGCCTTTCGTGCATTTCCTGCCCATCAGAAGGCTCGCTTTGATTAAGAAAGGCAGATTTATACAGCGGAGCATTGGTACCGCTAGCCAATCTTCCTCCATGACCGTCACTTGTGCTAAGGACGCCATCCACTGCCGCGCTGGAGCCTCCGACATTCCAGACTGCACCTTGACTAGCCACCCGAGGCGACGGATCGCCATCAGCATCGACAGATACTCGGCTCGGCCCAGGGACTGCATACTGATTATGCTGCGTTGGTGCGCATGTCCCTGAGGCGCGTGCCTCGATTCGCGAGGAACTTCCGAAAGGATCAAGGGATGTTGATTGTTTCCGGTCTCTCCTCTCGGTGCGACATAGTCGATGCACAGGTGTCGTCAATAAGTAGTTCTCCCGAGCCCGTGTGCGGAAGTTATGATTAGGTATGTAGCGATCCGGAGCACGACTTGTAGAATTGGTGCCCTGTCGGGACGTACTTGTAGTGGTTCGGTGCAGCAAAACACTTGGCCATCGACGAGGTGCTTCGGGTTGGTGAGATACATCCTTGGCTGGTAACACAAACGGAAAAGCCTGTTTCGCCGGACTTGCTTGAACTTGGGGAGTATGGCCTTCTCGAGGACTATGTGGTGGAGGAAAAAGGATGTGTGCTTCCGGCAGAGTCAGGTCCGGCATCCCATGGTGCTGTCCCTGTGGTGCTGGCAACGTGCTGTTACTGTCTTCGGCTCCTCTGTTCGCTCTCTGTGGCCTCTCATGTTCTTCCTATGGTACTCTGGTTGGCTCATCAGGCTCGGATGAAGAAGACTTCCGGGAACGATCGCTTCCTGGGGACTCATGGCTACCATCGACATATGGCGTAGACAATCTTAGTCGGGGGAAGCGCTGCATTCGTGGTCGTGAAACATGAGACTTTCGTGGTTCCGAAGAGCCGGCTGCAGATACTCCAAGGCATGATGGTAAGACGGGTGCCTCTGTTGTTTCTCCATGAGCGGTGATTGTCCCTGAGCTTTTACCATGGCTATCGAGCCCGTGTGGAGACGGAGAAGGGGTTAGTAAGGCGAAGATTCCTTGAATCGGCGGTCGCTTGACGGGCTCCCGTGTATCGGACGCCCAGTTGGGCTGCGGAAGGAGAGTCGGAGTACACAACTCTTCTTCCTTGGATTGAACGCCCGTTGTCAGATGGGTTCCATCGAGAAGTGTTTCCGACCGACTCCGTTTGTTCGCACATGGTGTAAGAGGAGGGGTCGACAAAGCCGAAGGAGCAGTCAAGCGAAGAGACTTTGCCACTTGCAGACGTTGTAGGATAGGCTGGGACACAATGCGTAGATTCTCAGAGCTTCTGTTCGTGGGAGGATTGACCGAACACATATCCTTCACCTCCACCCTGCCCTTGTGGCTGTACGAGCGTATTGTGCTTCGCTGAAGCCGGAGCTGCCCATGGATCGACAATGCTCAACCGACTACGCCATGAAACAATAAGATCTGATCGATTTTTTTCCTTTGATCTCGCTGACCGAAAGGCTCGGTCAGTCTAATAGAAAATAATACTGGTGAATAGAAAGGCCAATAGTGACAAAGCAATGATTAAAAGGCCATGATCAGAACGAGACTAAGAAGATGTTGAATGGCATTTGGAGCAAGAAACCGCAACCCGCAACCGGCCCGTGTCTGAGACTGAGTAACATGATGATAAAATTGGAAGGTACAAAAAGAGTAAGATGCACTTTAATGATCTATTCATCAAAATTGATGACTTGACGTTGTACCTACATATTGCTGCCAGCACTGGTCGGTGACCACCCAGCGTGCGACGTGGCATAAAATTCGAAGCGTGGTCGCAGTGGACAGAGCTGACCCTGTTGATACTGTACATACGAGCACTACTAGAGCTGTTTCGCTCGACACAATCTATTCGCCTCTCAAATGGCAAGCGTAAGTGATACAGATGTAGCGAAGAGAAGGACGAGGTTGACGCCGTAGTTGCAGCATGGAGTGCCCCGCGCGAGCGGCTTGATTGACCGCTCAGAAGCCGCACGCAAGAAGGACCTCAAGAGAATCGAAACATACAAGGATCTTGTCGCACAACTCCGAGCAAAGGTAGAAAGAACGGCATAAGGATGCACACCTAACGTCCAAGGCTGACACGATAACAGATCGATGCTAAGGACTACACGGTCGAAACGCTGACCTTGACGTCGAACCTCCTCACTCAGAACCCCGAGTATTATACCGTATGGAACAACCGACGCTTGATATTGCAAGATGTTTTCTCCAAGGAGCTCAGCTCGTCTTCTGGTGAATCTGTTCCGTCATCTGATCCAAAAGCTGCTGGATCCGCACCATCGTCTGACCTGAGTGCTGCACAACATGAGATACTTCTACTCATCCAAGAAGATCTGGCTTTTCTCCTTCCCTTACTCAAGAACTTCCCGAAGTGCTACTGGATATGGATCAACTGTCAGGATTTTGGTGTTTGCATAGTAGCAAGCGCCTTGGACTAGTCAGTACAGTCATACGGAGCCAAGGTAGTTCTCATTGAATCATCGAGGATCTGCGCAGACGCACGAGATTTAGGGGTTCTTTTACTTGAGTCATCATTCGATTTGCAATATCCACAATCAGAGCTCTGATACCCTAGAACGTGTAGTGATTAGCATGGTTGAATAGTGAAGAGAGAGCTAGACACTGCTGGAGCATGTCCTGTTGGAAAGACAATGACTCATCAGAATTGCATGGAACATCTACAGGAGTGCATATACCTATGGGCGACATGAGAGATATGGAGGTCTGCATGATAGCATGAAATGATGGTAGCAAGAAAGCCAATATCTGATTTGACAACGAACAAGGCCCGAGGCCGTAACCCTCTGTCAAGATTCTTTCTCGAACAACTCTATGATTTGGGGCGAGGCAGATCAGGTTCACATGTTCTGAGTAGATGATACCGAGGCGAAAGTGATTGGACGATGGAGACGAGCCTCTGTCTGCTGCGTGAGTGAGTGTGCTCGTATAAAAGGCGAATAGGAAACGTCCGACTGCCGCGCGGAAGACTTGATGGCCTAATAATGAGTAAAAGCCGTGTAACAGTGACACTGACGAGGCTGACACACGTGCGCTGAACAAGACTTAACCTTGGGCGATGCAAGTCGATCAATGATCCACCGTTCCTTTCCCTCTGTCTTTGTCAACCAACAAAGAAGTCCTTGCATGCGTTATGATTGTGGCAGTAGATTTCCGTAGACAGTCAGCAGCTGCAAACGGAACACGAGACACGAGAGGCGAGCAGCGCGGTTGCGTGTGCCAAGCCCCATGGCATTAAAGTACAGTAATAGCCCAATGCTTTGCAATTGCGGGCTGCTCAGCCGAACATTTCGACCACGGACGTTCTTGGTCGATTCACCTGCTCCGCTACTCCTTCTAAACCCACCATGTCGTCTACCTCACTCCTTCGTCTGAACAGGACCTCTATCCCTCTTCAGCCCCGTCGCAAGCGGGACTGAAGTCTGCTACCAACCAAAGCAAAGTCCTTTTGATTCTCTTGGCTCACCTCGACCGTTCAAACCCCGTACTCTTTTTCTTTTGACTTTGCCCAACCCATCAACAAAGCCCACCGCCGCTTTTTCCCACCAGGGAGATTGAGCACGTGAGGTATTCACCTTCCCGAACACAATCGATTTCCACAAGCTCGCTCAGAGTCGACCCTCCCTTCGAACTGGAATCGCGCCCCCCCGTCCATATCTGTCAATCAGACCGATCCAAAACCCACAGAGCAAGAAGTTCCCCCCTCCACCGTCAATTCAGCAATGGCGCAAAAGGAACAGGAACGGAAGATGGAGGCCCGTGTCGGAAGAGACAACCAACGTTAGTCGATCTCCCCCCGACCGTATCTAACGTGCCTAACGGCCACATGACCACCGAAGCCAAGAATATACTGACCCGAACCCCTGCTTCAAAGGCTACGGCTCCCAAGGCGAGCGACTCGTCGCGGGAATCGTCCCCATCTCCAAAGACCGCAAATCGGTACTCCTGATCCAATCCGTCAGGCGAGGCGGCTGGGTCCTCCCAAAAGGCGGCTGGGAGACTGACGAGCCGACCGCCGAGCAGGCCGCCTGTCGCGAGGCCTGGGAGGAGGCGGGCGTGGTCTGCAAGGTGCACGCGGACCTGGGCAAGATCCCCGAGCGCAGGAAACCCGAGCAGCTGACGGCCACGGCGCCAAAGGCCGGCTATCATTTCTTCGAGGCCACGGTCGAAAAGGAGGAGGCCGAGTGGCCCGAGCAGCACAAGCGCAAGCGGAGGTGGATGGGCTACAAGGAGGCTATTGTGCTGCTCAAGGAGCGTCCCGAGTTGAGCGAGGCGTTGAACAGGAGCAGCATCGACAAGAATTGCTGATTGTTAGTGTTTGCCCCTTTCTGGTCACGTGGCACTTTTTTTTAGAGGATCGGTGCATCGAGGGGTTTGGGCGAATGAACAGAAAAAAAAAGTCTTAGGCGGTAAAGTCCTCCTGGGCCGGACTTTGTAATGGGCATTGAATGCGTTTTGTTCATACCATAAAACGCTTCATGCTCTGGACGTCTTATAGGGGCTGGAAGAAGTGCCCCGAGAAAACAGACTCGTATCCACAACACAAAACAAAAACAAAGTGCTACCAGCTCCCTTTTTTTTTTTGCTTTACTAGACCTTTGGAGACACGACATCGTCAGCCATCTGATCCAATTGCATAATCCCGCAGGTCCACTTGTTCACGGTCAAAATCACAATTTCCACATGTTGTGATGCCCTAGTATTCACATCTTACAATTCAGTACTATACAAGACCTCTACCCTCTACCTGAGCTGAACACCAAACTTCTCGACGAGCTCGGCGCGAATCTTCTCGTGCAAATCATTCGTCTCCTCACGAGAAAGCGTCCGCTCGAGGCTGCGATAGTTGATCCTGTAGCACAGACTCCTGCGCCCCGTCTTTGGGTGCACGAAACTGTCCACCAGAGTCACGTCCTCGACCAAGTCGCCCGCAGTGTTGCGCACAATCTCCATAATGTCGTTTTCGTGGAAAGCCAGCGCCGACGGGGTGGCAGGACCCTCGGTCGCCTGTCCGCCTGCCGGAGATGGCGTGGTCGATACTCCTGCAGGGGTTGGCGCGATGGCGGTCTTGTTCGCCTCGTCTGTGACTGCGGGTAACCAGAACGCGACGTCGCGAGGCGCAGCCGGGTATTTTGAAAAGGGAACGTAGCGGCGTATCTGCTTCTGATCAAACTGGCTCAGGAATCGAGGATCCTGACTCCAGAATAACCGAATATCCGGGATCTCGTAAAGGAGCATTGCAATGCGTTCGAGGCCGATGCCGAAAGCCCAACCTATTCGAGATGGTACGTCGGCATTGTTCAGTAGTGGCTGAGACACGATTCCACAACCGAGTACTTCGAGCCAGTCGCCCTGCCAGAAAATCTCAAGTTCCCATGAAGGTGACGTGAAAGGGAAATATGCCTCGATCCATCGCACTTGCAAAGGAGCCTGCTCCTCTGTAGAAGAATCATCAGAAGCTGCAGCCGCCGCTTCCTTGGCCTTTGAGAAGATTTCGACCACGACGTTTTCCAGAGAGCGTTTCAAGTGTGCGGCCATAGCTTCGGTTTCTTCGGCTGAGTGGGATGACTGGAGAGGATTGCGCTCCGGATGCGTGGTTGGGTTGGGATCCTCGACGACAAGGTTGTGTTTTGGTAGTTTCTCGACGTCCTCCCAAATTTGCTGGGCGAGTGTCTTGCCCGCTGGGACTGCATTTCGATCCCAGGTCATTGCGCCTTCCATCTGGTGAAAGATGGGATAATGAGAACGGTCAATGGCATCTCTACGGTACACATCGGCTGATATTGTGAAGCCTGCATGAGTGTTTGCTCGGAAAACGTCGGCCTGGTGGGCAGAGGTATGGGTGCGCAACACGTGGTCCTTGTTCACGTAGTAAGTGTCGGTCCGGCTACGTCCAGGATGGTCGGCAGGGAAACCGAGTGAGTCGAAGTTTTGGCCGACCGTGACCACAGGAAAGAAATCATTATGGTGCTGATAGCCTGGGAAGCGAGACTCTATCAACTTGCGAGTGATTGAGATTGGGTGGTTATCTTGCTGATGCAATCGCCTTGGGACTGACGAAAGAATCGAAGAGGGAACGTTTGTCCACGCATCAGTCTTGTATGGTTTCCCATCGACTATGAGATCACGGGCGCGTGTATCTACGACATCTGTCAGAGAGGTGGGACCACGTTGAGTTTGTCGAATTGATTGTGTTTTATCATGGCTATATCTTCATCATTTGATGTTGGGTATATTTCACGATGCTGACATAACTGACACCGCTTCGTGCTTGAAGCTGCGAGTGATATAGAGACATTCGAGTGGATGATATAACAAAAGAGTATCAGTACCTGAGGAGTAGCTTCGCCGTGAAGCAAGCCAAAAGTTATGTCTGGCTCTGTGGATCAGGCACACATGTTGTGTGCAAGCCCGCGAGACTTTCTGGGCAGGAAGAGCATACATTTCAAGGCATCGATATAGCCACCTCACCCACGCATCTGCAATCAAAGGAGCGAAGCACGAATTGACCTTGTTAAACTTCTCACACACACGGAGTTAACGAGCATCAGAGCTGACGAGGCATGTCGGGTTTAGGAAGGCGGTGGAAGCACAATGACGTCTCGGGCCGAAGTGAAGAAGAAAGTCCGTCCGGTCAGCAACAGATCACACCAATGGATAAATGATAATAATTTCTTCAAGGCAGGAGCAATTGCCGCGCCGCCCGCTGCATTGGATGCGAGCAAACATGCATTGATACATGATAGTTACACGACAAGCTGAACGACTGTGTCTTCTTTCCAACTGAACCTCGCAATCCTTCCCACCGTTCATCAATAGCCATCATCTCCCTTAGTGACCTACGCATTCCTAGTCATCAAACATGTCTTCGGTGGCAGCAAAGAGTCAGGCAAAGAGCAAAGACGTGCAGAAAGCGCCCATCAAATATCCGTTATGGTTCGGAGGCTCTTCGAGCGCCATGGCTGCGCTTGTATCGCATCCGCTGGATCTAGGTATGCGCGAAACATTCCCGACAAATGAAATGAATTTAACAAGGGAAAAGTCAAGGTTCGGTTACAGACGCAGAAGTCGACGGCAGGCTCGCGTAACATGATGGGCATGTTCGTCCATGTGTACAAGGATCAGGGTGTAACAGGTCTCTATCGTGGTGTAGGTGCATGTGGGCGCATAAGACAATGGCTCGACCTCTTACTGACACGGTTTTCTGTGGTAGATCTCGGCTTCCCTCTTGCGCCAAGTCACATACTCAACGACCAGGTTCGGAGTTTACGAGAAGCTCAAGCAGATTGTGTCCGAGGACGACAAGAAACCTTCGTTCTTGATGCTTGTCGCGATATCGTCAATCTCTGGATTTGCGGGTAGTATCGTGGGCAACCCAGCAGACATTATGAACGTCCGTATGCAGCACGATGCAGCATTACCGGCGGTTGAGCGACGCAACTATCCCAACGCTGTGTCTGGAATTGCACGAATGTTTCGGGAAGAGGGAGGTCAAAGCATGTTCCGTGGGGTGTGGCCCAACTCTGGAAGAGCAGTGCTCATGACGGCTTCACAACTGGCAGGATACGACATCTTCAAGCAGGAACTCCTGGCGCGCACCAGCATGAAGGACAACACGGCGACACATCTCACGGCAAGTCTTATGGCCGGGTTCGTAGCGACGACGTTGTGCAGCCCGTTAGACGTGATCAAGACGAGGATCATGACGGCCAATGGCAAGCAGAGCGTAGTAGAGCTGCTTTCGACAGTCACCAAGACCGAGGGACCAGCATGGATGTTCAAGGGATGGGTGCCTAGCTTCATCAGACTGGGACCCCACACGATAGCAACGTTTGTGATTCTCGAGCAACACAAGAAGTTCTACAGACGTTACTGGTTAGAGCTGCAGGAATAGATGGTCGTGTATGGTCTGCAGCATTTGGCGTTGGTTCTGGCGTTATTTGAAGCAGGGAAAGGAAAAGCATTATAGAGGAAAGGAAGCATGGCACCTAGGAGTTTTGG
>Ga0139315_10008_pt1 | contig 20816 bp, 16 predicted proteins | sample In3P11_FD_99380 | JGI IMG/M metagenome (GOLD analysis project Ga0139315, IMG submission 99380) | reverse complement strand
GATGAAGGACTGGTAGAATTCAATAGGCTCAGAGAACAGAGGTTGCAAACTCCGCCTCTGGACATATTGGCTACTACACCAACAACTAAGTCAAGCGAGCCTGGACAGAAGAGTATTGATAAGCCTCATGCTACCAAGAAAATTCCCGAAAAAGGAAAAGAGCCAGAAAAAGGAAAAGAGCAGGAAACAGAACAAGAGAAAGAAAGAAAGAAAAACAGTAAAGTTATTGATTTAGAGACCCAAATTGATCCCAAACTCCTCCAAGAGTGGCAAAAATTTGACTCTATTATAAACAATCCCAAGACTCCACAAGGATTCGGCATACCCCAAGTGACAGTCAGTCAAGAAACAACCACAACTACGGTTCCAAGTAAAGGGACCAGTGGCCTACCTAGTAGCAAAGATGCGGAAATAATTCTCAAAGATCCATCCGATCAAATTGTTTTATAGATAGAAGACATACCGCCATTAGATGTCTTTTACAGTCCCAAATACAGGGCTGTGGTGAAAAGACAGAGGAAAAGGAGGAGACTTGATCAATCTTCCCTTTTGCCAGATCAAACAGAAATGGCTAATGTGGTGTGGAAGGAGGAACTTAACCCTTCCGATGACCTTACGAAACTCTCCCAGTATGTCAGAGCTTATTCGGCAGCCACCATGGATAAAGCCTCTGAAGTAAGCAGTCTCCTTAAGGAAAAATATCAAATGACTGGTTCATTGCAGTCGCAGGTGTCTGAAGCAGTGGAAAATAGAACAATTGGAACAATGACTATCAACACAGCGGCAGATAAACAACCAATTAAATGAGCAATTGCTTAAAGAAAAACAGAGGATAGATTCGAGTGCAATGAAAAAACAGAAGGAATTGTCTGAAGCATTGGCCAGATTAAAGGCGATGAATGAACAAATGAGAAAGACTAAAGATGAACGAATCGCTCAACTGTCACAAGAAGTAGAAAAGTTCAGGAGCCTCCCTAAAGCAGCAGAGTTTAGAACAAAAGCTCTACAAATCAATAAGGCATTGATTACACAGCTAAAACTGCTATGTCGTAACATTTCTCTGGCTGAACCTCTTTGTGAGATTACTACATCAATAGTTGATAAATCAGTTGAAGCCAGACAAGATTTAGAACAGGCTGATGAGACCTTAACCAACTTTCTTTCTTGGCAAGAATCCAGTGAAGAACAGGCTTCGGATCTGCCCAAAATTCTAGAGTCACACAAAGACATCCTGTTCCTAGAATGGCAGACACAACTAATGAAGGCAGAAAGAGAAACCTCAAGATGTCAGTTATCTACTAGCAATTTAATTGAATTTGTCAATGACACTCTTTATCTGTCTAATATGATTTCACAGTGTAATCTAGGTAAATTGACATCGGCCAAAGCCTTGGAACAAACATGCAGTCAGGAATTGGAAAAGAATGGAAGACTAATCACTGGCATCCAAAGTTTAACTTGGGATGCCTTTTGGTTTTTCTTAATCAAGCCATACAGTCAGAGGGCCACACTCAAATGTTTAACTGATGCCATCAGTTGTATGATCCCCGAGATCCAAGATGCCACATATTCAGCTCAACTGAATTCTCGCCTAAGTCGCCCTCCAGAGTTGCAACCAATGCTAGATATCTGCCAGCTCAAGCCGAAGGGAGATCATTAAAAATAATGAATCATGCTGCTGACTGAGGACAAGCTGATTTTGAGGAGATATTCATAGCATAGTTGTACCATTTAAATAACACTTTTATTTTGTAATTAGTTAGATTAATTAGTATTTATAGGCCCTTTCATGCATTTGGAAAGGGTCCTCAGTTTTTGTATAAACTCAAATCAATAAGTCACACTACTATGCTTCTAATCCATATTTTAATGAAAGCTGGGCTAGTATTCCGAATTTTAATGAAGAAATCTTTGATGACATGTGCACTATTTCCTTTTATGGAAGTGTTTCTAAGTTAGAAAAAGGAATTTGAATGCGATTGATATCAGGAGTTATCCATACAACATATGGTACTATTATCTATGCTCTTGTGTTATTCCTTTTTATGAATCGGCATTTGTTTGAATCTTGCTATCATCGAATATATATATGTGTTTTAACAGCAATCCTTGTACTTTTCACTATTGAATGTTTGAGGACTGTCATTTTTGCAATCATATCTATGTTTGTGATATATATGAAAGAATAGTGTAATAATGCTTGCTTAATTGTTTTGTTCAACTATTTGGATTTAGCAATTATCATATGAATAAACACCTTTGTTCACCTATAGAGTCATCTATATGCCTGTTTCTGAATAAAGGCCATCAAAAGTTACACTAGTAGTAGCAATTTCCCGGGATAGAATAGTTGTTATAATTTTACTTTTAGATTAAAAACCTTCATCCATTATCATTAAATATCAGAAAAATCACCAGTTATCCACCCTATTTATCAATAATTGGGAAGCTGGTCCCATTTTATCCAGTCGAAGCCACCACACCAAACAGAAAAGGAGCTGCCTTTAAGGTCTGGACCGGGTGGTTATCCCTGATGTTGTTGCAGTGATTTTCAAGGCATCAACAGGGTCATAATTCTTAGAATTCATTGTGTTAAAAATCATATTGCACTATGGTTTACTTAATAATAGAGTTATTCCATTAAGGATTATAGGGTAATAAATGCCATTTTTTCTTAATGGTAATAGCGGTTAGAAGTTTCCCACGGGCTTTGGATTGGCGGTGAATGGGTGCGCTGCTAAGGCACTCCTTGCGATAGGTCACCGATTCAAATCCCCCATGGGTAGTTAGGTTAGTCTAATAGATAAAAAAAATATAGTGGTTAGAAGTTGCATTTTGGAAGGGTTTGCAATTCTCCAAGAGTGATCAAAGTATATTATGGTTTATATGGGATATGGGACATATAAGTATTTTGCCTTTCATAATGGTTTTTGGTTAAGAGACACATATTGTATTTGATATTATAGTGACCATAGTGGTCAAAGGTTACATTAAGAAAGGGAAACAATTAGTGGGGCTAATATATAGTGCAATATATAGGAATATCTAATAATAAATTCATTATATGTATTTATGCCTTACGACATTTCCTTTGCAACATCTAGTGCAAATGCTAGTTATAATATTGAACTAAGAGTGATTGATATTTCAGACCTCAAAAAAAGCATAAAAGAGGTTTTGTGTTTATATATATGTTGGATAACTTGCTAATCTTGAAAGTTCAGTTCTGATGTCCTTGCATATTGTTTGACTAGATCATTTCAAAATGGAAAAGTGAAGCAAATGGCAACATATCATGGATCTTGAGGTGCAAGACCTCAAAGGAAAAATTACTTTCTCTAGTAAAGACTTGGTTTGGATGGAAATAAATCGAAAAAACAATAGTATTGATCGAGTTGCCGTAATCCCATTAGGACAAGTTTTTGACTTTATCAAAGGAGATGAAGAAAATCCTATTTCTCCATGTAAATTCATACGAAAAACAAACAAATAACCAAAATAAAGAGCTACCGCTGCATTGCAATATGAAATGTGAGCATTTAAAAAATGTATTATTTAGATATTTTGAAACCACGTTTATATTTCTTTGTATGTACTAACATTTGAAATTTTTGGTGTAGTTATCATTGTTCATTTTGCCTAGAGGACAAAAGAGGAGATCCTCTAGCTAAATAAAGGACCTTATTTGTGCAGAAGAGGGGTTGTCAATGCCAATTTATTGTGAAAGTTATGCATGACATTCCTGATAGAGAAATACTAACTTTCAATATGTATGAACATGAAGATGGGGAAGGTTGGGCTTGTCATGGTCAACGTGACACTTCAAGTGAAACCAAGATCTTGCATAGGCAAAAACTTTCAAGGGACATTGTTGCATATGTAAAGAGTTGTTTCTTTTTGGGAGTGTTTGTTGATATAGTGTATAGAACCCACATTAAGAGACATGTTGACATGGATGTGACAGAGCGAGATAGAGATTTATTCTTATGTAGGAAAGATATTGTAAATATCTATAATAAGTTAGCGAATGAAAATTATCAACTTCACAAAAAGGATGAAATGAGTGTAAACCTTTGGTATCAAAAGCACCAGGAAGATTTTTTTCTTTTACCAAAAGCTCAATGGTGTGGAGATCCCTTTTATAATAGAGATTCAAACAAAGTGGATGTTGGAGACAATGGTCAAGCTATCGCACAATAGATTGGTAACCATGGATTTAACATTTAATACAAATAAATATGGGGTAAGTGAGATGCCAATGATTGATTGAATATATTTATTTAAGTTATAGACATTTATAATGATTAATAACTTGTATTTGACTTTATGTAATGTTGAATATGACAGTATCAATTGTATACACTCGTGGAATTAAATTAGCAACAAAGCGGGGTTCCAGTTGCATGGGTCATGGCATAATGAAACACATCAGATGATATTGAAATATGGTTGGAGCAACTCATGCACAAGTGTTTCCAAACTTGTCCTGATTGGAAAGTCTATGCTTTCATAATTGATGATGCATTGGCTAAAATAATTGTCTTGAGGTAACTTTAACATTGCATGATGTAACCAAACTTGCATTTTTTCTAAAAATAGCACACTAAAATGCATTGAATATGGTAGGAGGATCATAGGTTGTAATGTGATATTATGTGTTTGGCATGTATGAAGGACTTGGTTAAAAAATTTTAATCGGTTGGCCACTAGTTCCATAAAATCCAATGAGATGTTTAGTGTGTTAAGTTGCATCATGAAACACACTTTCAATTATGAAGTGGAAGATGAAATCAATCAATTTTTTTAATCAAATTTGCAGATGAAGAGAAGTTCTTAGACTATTTCCACAAGAATTGGGTCACTGGAGATAAGATTCGTAAGTAAATAAATTTTCCGTATTATATGCATTTTTGTCTTCTATAAAGGTGATATAGTGAGCTTGACATGGTTCTATTTGCAATTAGGTATGTGGGCGAAAGGTTGTCAGGAGTTTCCTCATGCAAATCAGGAAACCAATAATGTTGTTGAGTCATACCATTGTTATCTAAAAACAACATTTCTATCTAATAGAAGGAAAAAATGTGATCGAAGGACAGATTGGTTATTGCATAAGCTACTAACAACAGTTGAACCTTGTTACCGGTTTAAGAAAATCTTAAAAGAAGAAGGATTTCTAAACAACTACAAGAGAGAAAAGAAGCTAGAATCATCAGTGGAATGAGCAAGAAAAATTCTGGATACTGATTGTTGTCCTCATGAGAGCATAACCCATGCTTACTGGGTGAGAAGTCGGACAGATCGAGGTAAAAAATACCTTGTCACCTAGTATTGTACGGATTTTATAGCGTGTGAATTTCCATGGTCTATCCGTGGAAACATTTTCAAGTATGCCATAAAGGTTGGTTGTATTCTACTCAGATAATTCAAATCCATTGCTTCATCAGCATGCAGAGGATAACATATGGAATGACCCACCTAAGATCTATATAGAGCCTCAAAACCATGATGTAGATGTCGATGCTACTCTTATGGCCACAAATATTATTGATGCAGATGTCGAGGCACTTCATTTGGCAAGGGAGGAGTTGTTTAGCCATGCACATCTCATTTTAGATAACCCTCCTACTACTTTTACAAAGACAAACCAGTTGACTGGCATGCTTAAAAAAATGTTGGATGAAGCCAATAATTTGCATGTTATGGATTTCGACTTCACACCTGGGTTGGGTTCTCTTGATTTATCTTTGAATAGGAAGAAGATTTTCCTTAGCCCTACAAAGAAAAGAAGAAGCAACAGAAAAAATAATGGTTTGGCAATTGATTTAAATGTTGATCCATCAGAATATGAACCATTTGAGTTTCGATACCTCAATAAGCGAGGATGTCATCAATCAAGTAATTCCCTATCTATGGTTCCAAGTTAGTTTCTTGGGTTGAATAGAGTCATGGTTTTATATTTAAGTATTTAATCATCACCATTCTTTAACATGTGGTATGTTTATTTTTATAGCAATGCAACAATCCCCAACCATGGTGATAACCCAAGACCAAAGGGAGATGAAAGACCATCCAACCTTACCTGCCATTCCAGGTACATTTAAGACTCTATTTTATTGTGTGCGCACATATACCTTGATGCTCTAGAAAATTCCATTGCGCTAACATATGATACTTTTCTAGGTAAATATAGAAGAAGTGGAGAAGCATCATCTTCTACCATGACTGATCATCCATGGAAATGATTCAGCTCTAGTGGGAATCAATGAGGTATGCACAAAGAATAGATAAGTACTTTCTAGAGTGTATTAAAATATATATATATATATATTATTTTATTATTTTATCATGTTTAATTATAAAATTGTAACACCCAAAGCCACATAAGAAATACTCCCAAGAAAACTCTGAATCACAAGAAATTGGGCAAGAAAGAAACAACTCTCAAGACAAGCAGGGGTAAAGCCCCACCCAACAACAAAAAAGTGAACTCGACAACACCTCAAGCATCAATAGTTATGAGGATTTGAATACTGCAGAAAATAAATCTTCATTTAACAGTAAAGCAGATCTCCTAAACAAAACTTCCTCTCCCAGTATCTTCAAAAGGATGAACACAATAGATCCCGAAGGTAATACACCAATGTCCAAAGAACCAGAAGAGATGAAGGATATGCAAGATAAAGGAAGTTGGAATACGGTAGAGAAAAAAAGGAAATCTCCAGCTCCAATCTTGCGAAGAAAGACAACGAGCCAAAGGATATGCAAGATAAAGGAAGTTGGAATACGGTAGAGAAGAAAAAGGAAAGCTCCAGCTCCAATCTCGCGAAGAAAGACAAGGAGCCAGACAATTAAAAACTAAGAAAATTAAATTAAAAACTAAGAAAATTATAGGTCCGATAAACCAATTTGTTCTCAGTGGATGTTAAGCACCAACATCATCATCATCATCAAAAAAAATTCTTGTAGTTACTAAGGTTTATTTTTATGTTTTAATGCATTAAATTTCTTACTTTATGTTGTTGAAATGATAATGACTAAGGCTCAAAGGCTATGATACATTTGGTTACCTAATTAATTGGTAATTAGGAGTTATGTTAATAAAAAATAAAAACTATTTTCAGTAATTAAAAGAAACATTTACGGAGGAACAATTACCCATTTTCCCTTGGAAGGGAGATATCGATGGGGAAAGAATTCAGAGAGGGGATCCTATAGCTGGGTGAAATAAACTAGTGGGAATATACTCAAAGATAATATGAAAAGACTCGAGGCTAGATAATGAGTCTTGAGGCCCAAGACACCTAGTTGAAGCTTAATTACTAACTGTGTAGAACAGAAAGTGTTTGAGGGAGAGTCTGGTCATGATTGCCAGGTCGTGAATGCCAGGCTCGTGGCTGGGAGGAGAGACTTTCTAGATAAGACAAGATTAGAGTTGCATGTCTTCAAGTACTAAACAGATAAGATACACAGATTTTATTTAGGAAATGATGTTGGATAATCAAAATTACTCTTTTGAATGATAGAATAAATTAAATTAAGGAGAGAAATTCCTTGAAAATATATTAGACTATAAAAACATAATTGAATTTGCAATCGAAAGTGCATAAAGTAAATGTTACAAGTAATGCATGAAGGACAATAAATGTACATGCAATGCACTAAAGAGTATATCCCTGTATCAAATAAATACTCATGTAATCTTAAAACTCTGAAAAAAATAATCTTTTAGATAAAGTGTAAAAGTAATCCTTACCATAAATTATAGAACTAATCTTTATGGTAAATGGTAAAAAAAAATCTTTATGATAGTAGGTCCGGGAATCCCTAACACATAGAATAAGTAGGAAAACTAAGTCTAACTTGTCAAAATGACTATTTGCTTACCAAGCTATTACATTAAAAAGGAAACTGAAATAAACCACTATAGTACATTACAGAGAAGATATTAATGAATTAAACCATACATTCATTCTTTTAGCATGAAGAACTAATTATAGATATTAATGAATTAAACCATACATTCATTCTTTTAGCATGAAGAACTAATTATGTATATTGACTGTAACCATAAGCATGTAACCATAAGCATGTTCCCCACAACCAAATAGGCTCAAAGACCTGAATTTGTCTAGCAGATAAATAACCCCAAAACCCTCATGATCATACTCTTATCGGGAAATATGAATTACAAAGAATCTTTGTTCAACATTATCTTTCAGAGAAAAATAGAAAAGTACGCTCATAACCGAAACTAATATAAACAGTTCAGAAACCCTTGCTAATGTCAAGCGTAAAGATTAACATTTGCACACAGACATCTAAATGAAAACGGAGTTCAACAAGTTCCAACATAAAGCCTTTATTGATAAATAGTTATTTCGCAGTGTGTTTACCATATAACAATCGAACATTTATGAACCAGAGGTGAGTTTTCCAACCTGTAAATAACCATAGAGAATATAAACTCTAAAAACCACAAAAGGTGATACCTTAACCATGCAAAGAGCTTGACGGATACAGTGGAATACTTGCAAACATATGCCATCGACAAACAAAATCCATTAGGAGGTAAACTTGCGAAGTAAAATGGCAAAATGATGCTGAGAGGGCGGTGACATTACCTGATCCTAGAGGATTGCAACAGATGCTGGTGCACCTTCATTATAACAAAGATTATCAATTAGCCAAATTTAGAACTAGAAATCTGTGAAGGAATGTAAGAAGAAACCCATCAAATTTATGAAGTTGAAGAAACTACATGCTTACCTTCTGGAAATCAACATTAGATCTCGCTACCTCTCGCAGAACTAGAAAACCGTCGAGCCACACTTGGACGGTGGAATCCACCCATTAAACACTGAACCAAATGAAATATTGAAGCTAAAACTCAGCACAAGGTGCATAGAAAACTAGAATAGTGCAAGGGCAAGTCTTTTTGGATAGCTTCTAGTGAAACGTGGATAGATATTGCCATAACACACAATAGAAGTGGTCATGAGCCAACTTGAAACCCAAAGGCCAACCTTGTCGTAGAGCAGCAGAGACCTCAAACAACTAACATCAAATGACTCCACAACCATTCAGACGGGGTGAGGTAGTTAGTTGGAAAGACCCTAAACCCTCCCCACCGTTAGATCGCCCACCAAATATCAACTGGTGAGGACTAGGCTAGCTATTGCAGGTAAAGTTAACCCTCTGTTGGATGCATGCAGTAGAATAAACCATGGATATGTCACATGTACCGGCATAACAGAGGTATTTTAATGGAAGTTCTGTTACGAGCCTAATAATTGGACTAGAGCCATGTGAAAAATTAATGCAAGACAGATCAAACCTTATACACCGCGTAACATAAATTAAAATGATCAAGTGAGTGTAATGTGCCATTAAGGTCTACATTTGCCACTATTATGGTGATAGTTAATAATATTTCTTTTACTATTTCATTTCTTTCGCATATTTCGTATGATATTTCTTTTTATGGTGTTACAAATGGTATGAGAGCTCAGGTTTGTACACTGAGACTCTTTGGGGAATTACATATATATGAATTAAATGTGATTTCTTCAAAATAAGTAAGTAAATATACATGTGAACACAGAGACCCGCATCAACACAAAAGGGGTCAGAATGTAAGGGATCCCAGGACCACCAAACCCGCTAGAAACAACTTATGTGAATTGCAACCCTAATATTTGGATACAGCTAGGAGAGGGATGTTGTTAAGCTAATGTTTTTCTACTCGAAATTGTTTAGCAGCTACGTGCTCAGATGACAAATTAAGAAGAGAGAATGAATGAGTATGACTAGAATAGGAGAGAATTCCTAGAAGTCTATCCAATCAACAATACCAACGAGATCTAAACCCAAGTGTTGAAGATAGAGATAAAACCCCAACGACTCAGCATGGAGAAGAGAATGTTGAGTCAGCTGAAAAACATGGGGAAGAGGAAGGAGGATGTTTAAAAAATGTTTATGACCAGTGTAAGATAAAAAGACATAAATTTTAATTATAAGGAGAATTTAAAAAGATTAAAAATATTGGGAACCTTAACCATGGACAAATATGTGAAATGATTCACCTCCTTACTATACTATGTGCCTTATATCCAAGAAGAAAATGACAAAATTCAGCATTTCATTTGTAGCCCACCCAATTTTATGAAGGAGAAGCTTGAGTTTGATTACCCAAGAATAATAGATGATTTAATCCGAAAAGCCTGCATGTGCTACTAACAAATGAAACAAAAAAATGAGGGACCTAAAGGAGTATTGAACAAGAAGGGAAGGAACCTGATCCCAAATAGACAAACAAAATTTACTAATGGCGGAAATATATAGCAAAAACCTCTAAGTAAATTCCCAACAAGGAACAAACCCAAAGTTGGATATTCTGAAAATAGATAGTCAGAAGGAGTTAATAAATATGTTAATCACTAGTAGTCAAAACAACTGCTAAAATGTTGGGGAAGTGAAGAACCCCACTATTACAAAAATTGTCTGCATAAGGCAAGGAAGAAACAACTATCATATATGAAAGAAGCATTCATGGTTAGAGAAGTGGCAGGGAGCATGCCCATAATTAATGCTGCTCTGGATGATCATCAAGCAAAATACCAACCCACCATGATCGAATGTGATGGTATGATTGCTAAGCAAGCTGTCTCTATTTTGTTTAATCCCAGTGCTAGCCTACGCTATGTCAGCCCTAAGGTGATAGAAAATTATCAACTACAGAGCATTAAGTTTCCAAAACCATGGTTAGTTCAATTAGCCACCAGGGCAAAAAGAAGGGTAATTGAAAGAATAGAACATTGTCCTATAACAATTTCAGGACAACCCATTCATGTTGACCTTAATATACACCCTTTGGGTTCATACAACATTTTAAGAGGGATGGATTGGATGGGAAAATTTTGGTCCCTGATTGATTTCAAGAAGAAAACTGTCAATTTTATCACTAAGTTAGGGCAAAGGAAGGAACTTCAAGGAATCAAGACAAATACCAAATTACCTCCTATTACTGCTACTCAGCTAGGAGAATGTATTAAGAAGGGTTGTCAAATATATGTTGTCTAGGTGGGATTTACGAACTCCAAAAATAAAATGATCTCCTTGGAAAACATTCTTATTATTCAGGAATTTGCTGATGTATGAATCCCTAAATCCATTCCTGGATTACCACCCATGCATGATATTGATTTCACCATCGAAATAATTCTGGGTGCATCCCCTTTATCTAGGGCCCCTTATCACATGAGCATATCTGAGTTAACAGAACTCAAAATGCAACTCCAGGAGCTTCTGGATAAAAGTATATCCGTTACAGCGCGTTCCCTTGGGGAGCCCCCGTACTGTTTGTATGAAAGTAATACAGAACCTTGAGATTATGCATAGATTATCGTCAGTTAAATAAACTGACCATCAAAAACAAATATCCCTTGCCACGTATTGATGATCTATTTGACAACATCCAAGGATTCAAAGTATTCTCAAAAATTGATTTAAGGTTTGGCTACCACCAAATAAGGATAAAGGAGGAGGACATTTTCAATACTACATTCAGAGCTCCTTATGGTCATTACACATTTGTTGTGTTTCCATTTGGCCTCACAGACACCCCAGTTACTTTTATGAGTTTGATGCACGGTATTTTATAGCCTTATCTTGATAAATTCATATGCTCAATATAGCAAGTGTGACTTTTTTGAAGGTTAGATTCAATACTTGGGTCACGTTATATCAGCAAAAGGAATAGTGGTGGACCTAGAAAATATCAAAACTGTTATGGAATGGATTGTTCCAAATAATGTTGCTAATATCAGGTCATTCTTGGGTTTGGCCACGTACTACCATCGGTTCATCAAAGGATTTTCAAAAGTCACTTTCCCAATGACCTCTTTACAGAAAAAGGGATGCACTTTCCAATGGACATTTAAATGTCAGCAAAGCTTTAACATACTAGAACACCTACTTACCACTACCCCCGTGTTAAAGGTAGTAGGTCTGGAAAAGTCTTTTGTGGTTTGCATGGATTCTATTAAAGAGAGTGTTGGTGGTGTGTTGACAAAAGAGGGAAAGGTTATTGCTTACGAATCACAAATATTGGAGTATGAGCAATGATATTTTGCTTACGACCTTGAATTAATAGGAGTAGTGCATTCACTTAAAATGTGGCGACACTACCTATTGGGGAAGAAATTTATGCTATTAATGGATTATATTAGCCTTACAAATTTCTTTAGCCAGTCTAGCTTAAATGATCGGTAGGCCAGATGGACAACATTTTTAGGTGAGTTCGATTTCAAAATGAAACATCTTAAAGGGATGGAAAATCAAGTGGCTGACGCATTGAGCGGGAATGTATATTGTATTTATGAGGTCCAAATCAGCCAGGTACACTCAAACATCCCTGAAATCATAAAGGAAGCCTCCCTCAAGGATCCAGAATACATTTCTCTTTGGAAGAAAGTAAAGGAAGATCAAATGAAAAGGGAAATATTAGATTTTAAAATAAATTCAGTCAAAACCCTTACCTTCAAATATAGAATATATGTTCCTAACCAAACCTCTCTTAAACAATTGATACTGGATGAGTCTCATAGGAAACCATGTGCTGGCCACGTAGGGTACCACAAGTTGCTTTCAGCCATCAGGTATTTTTGGCTCGACTTAAGGAAGGATGCCACTGAGTACTTGTCCAAATGTTTGGAATGTCAGTTGGTGAAGGCAAAACATCAACATCTTGTTGGTTTTTTTGCAGCCATTGCCCATCCCAGAATGGAAATGGGAGACCATATCTCTAGACTTCATCACCGATTTACCTCACACCAAGAAGCAACATGACTCAATTATGGTGGTGGTGGAAAAATTGAGCAAAACCACTCACTTTATACCTATGAAATCCACTTACAAAACTTGTTAGAGCAGTAATGTTCTTGGTGAACTCTCATCTAGATATATGCTTTGTAGTCAACACATTGAGTTAACATATGGTTTAGCCTCACCACTTACATTGGATTGGTGCTAAGAACTTGCTAAGATATCTTCGTGGCATAATCACTCATTGGTTGAGATACACTACTAGAGATGTGAGACTACTTGAGTGTAATGTTGCTGATTGGGCAGGCAGTGTGGTGGACCAAAGGAGCACTTCCGGGTGCTGTTTCTCTTTGGGATCTGCCTCAATATCCTGGATGAGTAGGAAGAAAAAGTCTGTGACTTTAAGCACCGTAGAGGTAGAGTACATTGCTACTAGCATGGCCTCCTATGAGGTAGTCTAGTTGCAAAATCTTTTCAATGAGATGTTTTGATTTACATTGGATACCACCATGGTTCTATGTGACAACCAGAGCGGGATCCATTTATCAGAAAACCATGTATTTCATGATCGCTCCAAGCATATTGATATCAGGTACCACTATATTCAACATATGGTGCAATGAGAAGCAATAAGGCTCCAACATATTGCTAGAAATGAACAGGTCGCCAACATTCTGACAAAGCCACTGGGAAAGCTCAAATTCTTGGCTTTCCAATAACGTCTTGATGTCATTCAGATACCCTCTTATGAAGGTAGAGTATGATGTATTGAGCTCTAGGAGCTCCAGAGGGGCGCAGGGTACTTTTTGGAGCGACATGAAACCATAGCATGACTCATCATCCCCTGGTGGTGCACTATGTACAAGGTAAAGGTTCAACCTTCCCCTGTGACACCTCGTGGTGACTGTGGAACATGATGACTTGTTCTCCTATGGGCCAGGATGATTCGTTCTCTATGGCAACTGTGGGGCAGGATGATTAGTTCTCCATGGCATCCATTGGACAAGATAATTCATTCTCCTGTGGATAGGATGATTACTTCTCCTATCGAGGCATCCTAGCCTTGTAGTCTGGGACTCGTGGGAATTACCTCTCATCTGATAAATGAGCAGGGAAATGAGGATAGAGACCATAGTAGTTCTATCGATAGATGCATCGTTGTACCTATTGTACTCCCTATGCTAGGATGACCTCCATTAAACTAGGATCAATGATACTGATCTGGGATCAGTGAGAGTGGTACACACTCTAAGATTGACTTCGGGTCAGTGGAGGATGTTATGATACATCCTAGATCGTTTCTTGTTCTTCATAGTTCAAGCAAAGGAGAGCAGAGTGGGGTCAAGTTGTATGGGACACTGCATTTGATGGATGGATAGCAGTGACAGTCTGACAAATTGCAGATGAAGTTCTCCCTAGTTGAGAGGGAGTGTTAAAATTGGTAGCTAGGGCCAAACTCCATGTGTGTCACCATATTTATGGCTATTTATATTTCTCCTAGATTCCCCTCATCGAGAGGTGTAGGATTGATCCAAAGAGCATCCGATTCTGATAAGTATTTATGAACATAGGAATTTATTTTGATTATGGACAATTTATTTTTATTATGGACAAATTTTCAAGTCAGCTAGCAACTTATGTAAGCTCAAAATCCCAACAGTCATGTTTATTCAACCTCAACGTTTTGCATATAATTACAAGGAGCATTCTCCTCATTTGGACACTTCACTCTCACACACATCTATCTCTCTCTCCTGCGCAGAAAGAGTCTCTCTCTCTCAAACGTGTGGCTGAAAGGAAGACATCCTAGGGCAAAGAGGATGCAGAGAAAGGACTACATGTACGAATGTGTTAATCTTTCATTCTTAGTTACTTTGTTACGATCATGGTGACACCTCAACATTATAACAATATAATGAAGTAATCATCTAAATTAAATAGGTAGTAAACACTAATAAGCACATATTTATGATAAACATCAACACATTCAAATTTTAAAACAAAAAACTTCTTCCTCAAAAAAAAGGGAGAAGATATAACAAATGTATGTAATATTTTATTAATAAAATATATTATCGTCATAAAATTTTATTTATTTTATCTATAAATAAATAATCTAGTAGCCTTTAAGTGTCACTTTTTGGAAAGTTTTCACGTTTAAAGTGTTGAATCCATATATATATAAAATGCAAAAACCAGTTTCAATAACACAATTCAAGATTTTGCCACAATTTGTTTTTATCAAGTTTTGACTAGAAATCCACCAAAAACTAATACTTAAAACTACTCCCATTAAAAATAATAATTATCCATATTTAAAAAAGTCAATTTTCACTTATTAAATTTTAAACCATCGTTTAAAATTATTTAATTTATTTTAAATTCCTCTATTATATTGTATCATACCATCCCAGATTATTATATTTTAATTATTATTAACTATTGATGTTAATTTATTTATTAATACCCAATCCTAAAGACATGATTGCACTGCGATCCCGATACATACCCCAAATACCCAAATCTAGAGAAAACCCTTTGTTCAACCGTGGAAATGGTAAAATAGAAACGGAGTACGCACGAGGATATGGATGGTTGACCACGTACGCCAAGCATTACCTTATTCCAAAAAAGAAACCGCGTTCAATTAATTAACGGAATTTCTTTCTTGTGCGAGAAGATCCAATAAAACCGTCCAATAATTATTAAATTTAATTTTAAAACACCGAATTATTATTATTTTATTTTATATATTAATTTAATATTTTATTAAATTTAATTATAATTTAAATCATTATTAATAACGTAGTGGTGGTTAATTTTTAGGAAGATTATTTTTTATTTATTAAATTTCAATCCGACCATCTGTTTTATTTTTAATTTTAATATATTTTTTTAAGTTGAATTAAAAGGTGTGAATATTTTTAACTTTTAAATTTGGAATTAATAATTTCTTTCCAACTATTATTTTAAAAATTATTTCTCCATAATTCTCCGATTCCCATAATCATATGGTGATAAGTCTCAACAAAAAGTTACATTTTATCTCACTTTCAAGGGTCTATTTTTTTCTCTATCTTCTTCCATGTAAGGGTAATCATTCCACCCAATTTCTTGGTAAAAAAGTTCAAGATAATATTATGATGTATATTATCTTCTAGATAACTATATGATGTCACTGTCTCCATGGTTTTGTTGTCATTTAGAAAATTAACATAAATTATCATTGTCAATATTTTAATATTAACATTTATTCTTCTCATTGTATAAGTGATACTTGTACTAATGTATAAATCATGACAACACCTCAATTTTTTTTTTATTATTTATCTAAATCATAAGGACATCTGAAAATGATTGAAAAATCTATAAAATAGAGAAGGTTATATAGGAGTGGAGAATGGGGGATGGATGCAAAGTGCAGCCTCTCTCCTCAATCTTCATCAGTGATTATGACAATCAAATCACAGTTGACTCTTAAAATAATAAAAGGTTGAACAAGTAAAGAAAGTTTTACATTATTCCAAAAGCATGATTTAGACAATCATTTAAAGGAATTTATTTCTTGTCTAAGAATAAAGAGATCTAATAAAGTTATCTATTCTTTCAGGCTAATTACAATATTAAGATTTGGTCAAAGTTTCAAACCAATAATGCCGTTCATCATTATAACAAGGTGAGAAATTAATCGATCTGTAAATAGTATGGATGCATCATTACCTAGAATTAGAGATTTATATGAAATAATTATTTAATAATATCACTTTATATAGTACTACTATTTGAATTATTCCCACTAAATGAAAAAATATATTTAGTTTAAAACTAATCAATTTAAAGTATTTTATTTCATTATATTTTATTAATTATTTATTAATATTGTTATTATCAATTTTATAGGGTCATTGTTTGTTAGAGGATGGCTTATTTCCCTTAGTTAGAAATATGACAATATTAAATTATATAGAACTAGAATTATAGGTTAAGAATTGTTACTAGGAAAATATTAATAATCTATAAAATAAAAATAAAACGAGGTTCCATCATGTTATATTTTTAGTGATATTAACAAATTTAGTAATATTATAACAAATAAATTTAGAAAGAGAAGGTCAAGAGGGGGAATAAAGTAAGAACTAAAATCTAGGGATCTCAAAAAAACATAATTTAAAAAAGGGGTTGCTAATGATCAAAAGAATATTTTAAAGAGAGGCTGCTAAAAAATATATTAATTATGTTAAACACATGAAATTAAAGAATATTAAAAAGGAAATTAGGGTATGAATAATGAAACCACAAGAAGATAAAGAAATAAGAAAAAATAATTAATACTCCAAAATTATACTCCAAAAATTGTTAATTACTCAACATCTCAACATAATAATAATTTAATATAAATATATTCTTTAATATTTATTTTTCTAATGGTAAAAGTGATAATTACTTATTAGAATTATGGCGACACTTCATCATCATAATAATATAGTAGAATAGTTTTCTAAATTAACTAGCTAATAAACACATATTTATAATAAACATCTAACACATTCAATCTCTAAAACAATGCTAAGATGTTTTTCCTCTTTCATGATTTTTATCTTCTTTTTGTACTTTAAATAGTTAGTCGTGGTTATGTGCTCAATGGGGAATGACTCTTTTTCATTTGAAGTATCCAATTCAATGTATTTCTTTTCTCAATTGTTTTTGAAGGCAAGAAAATCATTCCACATAAAACTTACATTTTTCTTAGTAATATAGTTCGAGTGACTGTTATGATGTAGTTAACTTTCAGATATTTATGTGATGTCACTTCCTCCATGGTTTCCTAATTAATTGTCAATATTATGGCGTCACCTCGAAAATTAAAATAATAACAATATAATATAATTGTAGTAATATAGTTGCAATGAATGTTATGATGTATATTAACTTTGAGATACTTGTATGATGTCAAATCCTCTACGGTTTTGTTGCTATTTAGAAAATTAACAAAAATAATCTTTTTAGATTTTTTAATCTTAACATTTATTTTTGTAGTTGTAAAAATGATACTTGTACTCATGTATGAATCCTTAATAATTCTTAAAATATAAACTTTTGAGAATTCTTAATTACCTATGGCCACTTACCTCGAAATTATAACAATATAATAGAGTAACTTTGAGATATTTATATGATGTCACTTCGGGTTTCCTGATTACTTGTCAAGATCGTGACACCTCCAAAATTAAAATATTAACCATATAATAGAATTGTAGTAATATAGTTCAAGTGGAAGTTATGATGTATATTAACTTTGAGATACTTATATCATGTCACTTCTTGCAAGGTTCTGTTTCCATTTAGAAATTTAACATAAATAATCTCTTTAGATTTTTTAATCTTAACATCTATTCTTCTAGTTGTAAGGATGATACTTCTACTTATGTATGAATCCTTAATAATTCTTAATATATGAATCCTTGAGAATTCTTAATTACCTATAAGACATTAAAATAATAACAATATAATAGAGTAGTTTTCTAATGGCAAGAGGCACTTTATTTCCAAGTATGGAGGTAGATCTCACGTAAAAACATAAACACTTAAATATGTAAATAAGTAATGTTTAGCATCTCACATTTTTAATCTAATGTGACTCTATTCAAAAATCAATGTAATTATTATTATGTATAAACACAATAAAAGAGGTCAAGTAAAGAAATAAATAAAAATATAAATAAACTAGAGGTATGGTAAATAACTAAACTCCCTTTTTATATCTAATCCATAAACTCTTTATATTTAAGAAAACTCAAAAAATAGGTTTTATTTAGGTGAGGAATATTGGCCAAATAGCATGGGACAAATAATTATTAATGCCATGGGCCGAATACCATATTTATAAAAGAGATATGGTAAATAAATAAAGATAGAAGAGGTATAAAGAGGTATGGTAATATATCAAGTATGATTAGAAATCACTATCTAAATATATACCAAGACTATGGGGAAAATACCATAGTAAATAAAATAGCTATGATAAATAAATAAAAATATAAATAAACCATAGGTATGCTAAATAAAATAAAATAAAATTATATTTACTCCATAAACCTCTTCATACTTACTAATAGTAAAAAAAGGTTTTCATAGTTGTATTAGTTGTATTAGCAATTGTGAATATTTTTAATTTTTAAATTTGAGATTAACGATTATTTTTGAAGATATTATTTTAAAAATTATTTTTGAGTTTCTTTTCCATATTAATTTAATTAAAAATATTTTTATTTATTTTAATTTGGATTAATAATTTCTTTGTATTATTTTTATTTTTCAAGGGAAATCATTTTTCCTTTCAACTCTTGAGAGAGAGTGAGGGTCAATACAAAAATATTCATAAACACGTATTCATTACATCAATATTTCTCATCATCATGTCATTTGCAAGGAATTGAAATTGGTGGGAGAGATAAAATACATTCTACGTAACCACATGACAAAACCCTATTTGACCACCTCTTAGTAATATTTTAATTCTATTTGATCCTCTAATTCTTTACAAGACACCAATTGATTTTTAATTCAAATCCCTAATTGTTTAGTCAAGATTTGACATACTTATGCCAATAGAGTTTGAGGAAGAGGTGGGAAGAGGTGTTTCTCAGTAGAGCTTAAGGCAACGCTAAGATGTTTTTTTTAGCTTCATGATTTTTATCTTGCTCTTGTACGTTAGATAGTTAGTAATACTTATGTGATCAATGGAGAAAGACACATTTTCATTAGCAGTATCTAATGCAATGTATTTTCTTTAATTTTAACTTTATATGTTAAGAAAAGCGTTTGAATTTTCTTGATATTCCTCCATAATTCCCCGAACCTCATAATCATCTAAGAATAATGCAAGTGATAAGTCTCAAAGAAAAGCTACATTTTATCCCACTACCAAAGGTCTATTTTTTCCAATATCCTTTTCCACACAAGGATAATCATTCCACACAATTTATTGGTAATAAATTTACAATGAATATTATGATGTATATTATATTTTAGATACTTGTACTTATGTATGAATATTTGAGAATTTTTAATTACTTATCTAGATCATAGAGAGACCTCAAAATGACTGAAGAATCTATAAATAGAAAGGGATGTAAAGTGAGGTTTGTCCCCTCAATCTTTATGAGTCATTATCACAATCACTGTTCACTCTTAAAACAATAAAAGGTTGACCATGTAAGAAAATGTTTACATTATTCTAGAAGAACAACATGGTTTCGAAATGAAGAAAGGATCTAATAAAGTTATTCAAATTTCATTAATTTTAAATTAATTATATATATATATATATGTCTTTCGAATTAATCACATCGTTAGCATTTGGTCGACATTGGAACCAATTAATGTTGTTCATCATCATGACAAGGCGATAGGATTTGGTCTACGTTGGAACCAATTAATGTTGTTCATCATCACGACAAGGCGAGAAATCAATCAATCTGTAGGTATAAATAGCATGGATGCATCATTTGCTAGTGTTAGATTAGTCGTTGGTAAATTAGTTAAAAAATTATTTAAGAATTGGTAGTAGGGAAATATATGTTAATATATTATATAATTAGTTAAAAACTAGTTGTTATAAAATAATTAGATATAAAATATTATCTTTCAAAATTATCGCTTTATATAAAATAATTGTTTAATAATATCACTTTATATCGTATTAATAGTTAGTGGTTGACTTATTCCCATTAAATCAAAAATATATTCAGTTGAAAAATAATTCCGGAGAATAATTCAATTTAAATTATTTTATTTCAATATATTTTAGTAAATATTTATTAATATTACTATTATCAATTTTATAGGATATTTTTTTGTTAGATGATGGCTTATTTCCCTTAATTAGAAATATAACAATTTTAAATGATATAGAACTAGAATTATAGGTTAAGAATTGTTACTAGAAAAATTATTAATAATCTATAGAATAAAAATAAAAAGGAGGTTTCATA
>Ga0139315_10006_pt1 | contig 22548 bp, 21 predicted proteins | sample In3P11_FD_99380 | JGI IMG/M metagenome (GOLD analysis project Ga0139315, IMG submission 99380) | reverse complement strand
GAACAGAAAGCTGACTTATTATTCAAGAAATGAATGATATATTAAGACGATTTGTCTTCGAAAGTAGAGAATTGAATATTAAACCTCCAAAAAGGTTTAGAAAATCCTACTCACATTAGGGTATAGGGCTAGCTAAGTATGGTCGATGTTTGTAGGTATATATTTAACTAGTTTACTTTTATTTACACTTGTGTCACTTCTAGAGGTTAATTAGGAACCTCAAAAAAAACCATTACTTATTGTTGGAATCCTTTGTTCTAGTTGGGGAAGTTTCATAGTAATGGGTATTAAAAGGGGTCAAAAATGATAAAACTTAATAGTAATGTGTTGGATATAAATGTCTATATACTAATACATATAAACAATAACAGGAAATTTATAAAAGATTTTACGGTTTATAACAGATTCGTAAAATAGTAATAAAAGGGGTCAAAAAAGATAAAACTTAATAGTAATGTGTTGGATATAAATGTCTATATACTAATACATATAAACAATAACAGGAAATTTATAAAAGATTTTACGGTTTATAACAGATTCGTAAAATAGTAATAAAAGCAGTATAATTGTTAACATAATTTATTAAATAGAAATAAGATTAAAAAATAAAAAAAAAATAAATGAGATTATTAAAAAGTCATCCAATTTTAAGATTAGCGAATTCTTACTTAGTAGATTCACCACAACCTTTAAATTTAAGTTACATGTGAAATTTTGGTTCTTTATTAGCCTTTTGTTTAATTATACAAATTGTTACTGGTGTAACTTTAGCAATGCATTACAACCCTAGTGTAGCAGAAGCATTTAATAGTGTAGAGCATATTATGCGTGATGTAAACAACGGGTGATTAATACGTTATTTACATAGTAACACTGCTTCAGCATTTTTCTTCATAGTTTACTTACACATAGGTAGAGGTATGTACTATGGATCTTACAGAGCACCTAGAACTCTAGTATGAACTATTGGTACTGTTATCTTTATCTTAATGATGGCTACAGCTTTCTTGGGATACGTCTTGCCATACGGGCAAATGTCATTATGAGGTGCAACAGTTATTACTAACCTTATGAGTGCTATACCTTGAGTAGGTCAAGATATTGTTGAGTCAAATAATTTTACAGAAAACTACACTACAGTTTATTGCTTATCTAGTTTACTACCTACGATAGGTACTGTTAGTGCTAACGCATTAAAAAAAGGAAATAAAAATGTTAGATGTAACAAAAAAGAATATTTATCCATACCTCCTTCTTTTCTGTCTTTTTTAGCAGGATTGATAGACGGAGACGGTTACATACAAATAACAAAAACAACTAAAGGATTTATAGCCATTAAGCTAGTTATATCTATTCATTTAAAGGATATTTCAACTTTAGAGTATATACGTTCCGTTCTAAATTTAGGTAAGATTACTATATATAAAGATAATAAAAGTCCAACTTGTAAATTGATTATTAACAAAACTGATTTACAAGAAATTCTGTTCCCATTATTATTACACCATAACATATTTTTTTTAACTGAAACAAGAAATAACCAATTTAACACTGCTATGGTAATACTAGATAAAGACATAAAAAGGTTTGATCTTATACCAGATATAAATAATATGGTTAAAATATTTAACTTACCAGTAGATGCAGTAGATTATGTTAAATTAAGTTTCTTTAAAAATTGAATAGTTGGTTTTACAATGGCAGAAGGGTCATTTTTTATAAAAAGTAATAATGACGGTTGTTTTCAATTGAAACAAAGAATGCATCCTAGTTTATTTGAATCATTTAAATTAGTGTTTGATACAAGTAGAAAGATAGATATTGAAAAAAATATGTATAATCAGTTTTCTGTATCTTCCAAAGCTGACATACAAACTGTTATAAATTTCTTTTCTTTTTCAGGTTTACATTCTTTGATAGGACTTAAAGGTATTTCTTATATAAAATGATTAAATGATTTAAGAAATAGCAATCGTTATGGTAATCTTAATTTTCCTTCCAACAAATAATTACATTCTTTCATTTTTATTTTCTTTTATCTGTATTAATGGGCTCCTTTGAATGGTAACATTCAATAGGCAAATGGGGAGAATTGCAAGAACATCTATAAATAATAACCTCCGATTTATAGATTACTTGCAGCGAAGCTTGATTCGGTATTATAAATGGATCAAGAACGTTCAACGACTAATGAGTGAGTAATACCAACAATAAGCTCGACACGAGTACCCCACAACCAATCATTAAAAACTATAGTTAATGATGCTTGGTTGAAGACATAGTCTAAACACCAAATATATATAAAATTGGTGAAAATAGGGATTAAATGCCCTATTAAAACGATTAATATTCGTTTATATCGTCATTTGAGGAGGTTTCAGTGTTAACAATGCAACATTAAATAGATTCTTCTCATTACATTTCGTTTTACCTTTCGTATTAGCTGCTTTAGCACTAATGCACTTAATCGTTTTACACGATACAGCTGGATCAGGAAATCCTTTAGGTGTATCAGGAAACTACGAAAGAATATCTTTTGCTCCTTATTTCATATTTAAAGATCTTATTACAATATTTGCATTTATATTTGTATTATCTTTATTTGTGTTCTTTATGCCTAATGTATTAGGAGATAGTGAAAACTATGTTGTGGCAAACCCTATGCAAACTCCTGCAGCTATCGTGCCAGAATGATACCTTCTGCCTTTCTATGCTATATTAAGATCTATACCTAACAAATTATTAGGAGTTATAGCAATGTTCGCAGCTATTCTTATATTATTACTATTACCTATTACAGATGTAAGTAGATCAAGAGGTATGCAATTTAGACCTTTAAGTAAAGCAGCTTTCTTTGTATTTGTTGCTAATTTCTTAATCTTAATGCAATTAGGGGCTAAACACGTTGAGTCTCCATTTATTGAATTTGGTCAAATAAGTACCGTTTTATACTTCTTCTACTTTACTTTTGTAATGTATGGTGTTACTGTTGTTGAAAATACTTTTGTGGATTTAAGACACAAAAAATAGTTTCCGGCGAACTTTTTTTTAATATATCATGATATATTAAAAAAAAAGTAAGTCATACAAGACGACTTAAACCTGCAAAAATTTTATTTTTTTTTGCTGGAAAAACTTAACAGTTAAATAGAAAATAACGGTTAGACTACCGTTAACTTGTTATGAAAATGGTAAAATTTGTTATTTATAATCCCTTGTGGTGACTATCCCAAAAATAAATAGTACTGTTCTATAAACAGATCATTTTTGTCCTATTCTTATCTTTATTACAAGAACATTAGTAGGATAAAATCTATGTAATAACTCTCTCTAAATTTTTATAAAATAATGGTTATTTTACCGTTAACTTGTTATGAAAGGTAACACCTTACCAGATAGTATAACATATCCCAGTAGATAAATGTTTTTTATAGCTGGAAGATTGCAAGATAGACTTATATTTCTACAGCAATCGGGGGAGAAGATTCATTTAGGATTTACCTATTATTATTAAAGCCCCCATAAAAAAAGAAACTTTTTTAAACAAAAAAAAGAAATTAGCTCAATTGGTAGAGCATCCGTTTTACACGCGGCAGGTTAAGTGTTCGAATCACTTATTTCTTATTACTTATTGATGGTAAGTAAATATATTTATAGAGATCTTAGCTTAATGGTAAAGCGTATGACTTTTAATCATTCTCATAAGGGCGCAAGGGATTTGTATAAATATTTTGTGTAGTGATACCTCTAATAACATTATTTAATCGCCTTTATAGCTCAATGGTAGAGCGGAATACTGTTAATATTTTGATAAATGTTCGATTCATTTTAAAGGCTTCCTCTATACAATTTTTCTCAGAATAATGTAAGGAAAATAGTTACTTCCTGTAGAATGTAAAAGGGGAGTTCGAATCTCTCTATTCTGATATGTTACTAAATTCATTAATATTATTACTTTTATCTAATGCTATTACATCAAGACGAGACAAATCTATCTTGTACTCTAGAGCAACGATTACTATCTTACTTATTTCAGCTTTTATAGCTTATGATAATTTATCTCTTTTATTTTTAGCAAAAGGTATAGGAATATTCGGTGGGTTATTCCATACTACAGCTACTACGAATTTTTTCCACCTATTTATCTTTTTAATAACTAGCGTTATCTTATTGTTAACTTCATTTTACCCTAGAAAAGTTTGATTGAAAGAATATAGCAGCCCGACTAGACTTTTATTTACAAAATTAGTTTATTACGGAACCTTACTTTTAAATAAAATGGGTGAGCAGTTTAAAATAATAGAATACTCCTTAATTATCTTATTTATTGTTACAGGAAGTGTTTTTCTAATTTCTACTAGTGATTTAGTATCCATATTCCTATCTATAGAATTACAAAGTTATGGACTGTATTTATTATCAACTATCTATAGAGATTCAGAACCCGCTACTTCAGGTGGTCTTATGTATTTTTTACTAGGGGGATTGTCATCCTGTTTTATACTATTAGGTACAGCGTTACTTTATGCAAATTCTGCTACCACAAACTTAGACAGCTTATATATTATAACTAGCATATCTAATGTAAGTAAAGACAACCTTACAGGGCTACTATATTGATATAAATCTTACTATATACACATAAGTTTACTATTTATAGCTGTAGGATTCTTATTTAAAGTTTCCGCTGCACCATTCCATTTTTGAAGTCCTGAAGGATGATGTGGGAAATCATCCATAACACCGTCATCGTGTTTACGGGACAAACTACCAAATTCCGGGAACACCCTAGAAATCCAAGTACCAAGCTATAGTTTAAAATCTATAAGTGGATGAACTAATCACTCATGTATGGTAACAAGCTTGGAAGCTTCTGAAAAGAATACGGGTTATCGCGGATCTAAATCAGTCACTGTTTTATCTCTAAATAAAACACAAACTGTAAAAGAGCAACGAGTATACGGTAGTTGATGTGATTTATCATATTTAAGATGTATTCTATCAGGTTTCAAGAGAAACCGTTCAGTAAAAATCCCTTCTAACCAAATTATGCCAAGACGATTTTATACAATTAGTAATAATATTAACCCTAAGACATATTCTCTTATTACCCTACCTTGATTTGTGACAGGCTTTACAGATGCAGAAGGATGTTTCACCATTATTGCACGTAAATCACCTAGAAGCAGCACTAGTTGAAAAATCGAAGCCAATTTTATTATAAACCTTCATAAAAAAGATGTTAAACTCTTAAAAGCTATTCAAGATTTCTTTGGAGGTATAGGACGAATAAGTAAAGAGAGAAATGGTTGTCGTGATTTTACAGTTAGTTCTTTAGATCAAATTGTCACAAAAATTATCCCTCATTTCGATAAATACCCCTTAATCACTCAAAAGCTTGCGGATTATATTTTATTTAGAGAAGTTATTATGATAATGAAAAAAGGTGAACATTTAACATCTTCAGGTTTAAAAGCCATTATTAACATAAGAGCTTCTATTAACAGAGGATTGACTCCCGCATTGAAAGAAGCTTTTCCTAGTTATGCTCCTGTCCATAGACCTTCCATTGATGCACAAACGTTGCTTCCTATTAATCCTTATTGAATAGCAGGTTTTGCTTCCGGTGATGGTTCTTTTATGGTTAAACTGAGAGTTAGTGATGCTTACAGTGCAGGAGGTCGTGTTGATTTGGCCTTTGTTTTAACTCAACATTCTCGTGATCTGTCTCTTATTAAGTGTTTAGCTGATTACTTTTCATGCGGACAGTTTTATACTTATAAGGATTATGCGGAATTTAAATGTAGTAATTTCAAGGAGATCTATGAAACAATCTTACCCTTTTTCCTTAAATACCCTATTCTGGGTGTGAAATCCAAAGATTTCGAAGATTGAGTTAAGGTTGCGGAGATTATTAGTTCGAAAGCTCATCTTACTAAGGAAGGGTTGGAGCAAATTAGAGCGATTAAGAATGGAATGAATAGAAATAGAGAGAATGTTAAATAGTTTTTATTTTTATATCATAATTGTCTTATCATGTTATATATTATATTTGTATAAATTTATTAAGGTTATTTGTAAGATAAATTTTACTTCCGAGGACGTTTATGATGCTATTCCTACTGTTGTTACAACTTTTGTAGCTATAATAGCCAAAATTTCTATTTTTATTTTCTTATTAGAATTAGTTCACTATACAAGTAAACCAATACTAGATCTAGATTTTTCTTGAACAAATAGCTTATTACTTAGCTCTCTTCTATCTTTAGTTATAGGAACAGTGGTAGGGCTAACACAGTCTAGAATAAAAAGACTTTTTGCGTTTAGTACAATATCACACGTAGGGTTTATATTATTAGGTTTAAGTATACACACTGTAGAATCAACACAAGCCTTTATGTTCTACTTAATTCAATATTCTATCTCAAATTTAAATGCTTTTATATTAATATTAACTATTGGTTACTCTCTTTATTGTTATGTAGATAATACAAATTCTACCAAAAACATTGGAAAAGAACAGGATAGTAATGAAAAACAAAAAGATAGTAATGAAAACAATGGTAATTTAACGGATGTTAATAATTCTCCTATTCAACTTATTGATCAGTTGAAAGGATATTACTACATAAATCCTGTTATAGCCTTAAGTTTAGGGATAACTTTATTCTCTTTTGCGGGAATACCACCTTTAATAGGGTTCTTTGGTAAACAGATGATTTTAAGTGCAGCAATTGATAACGGATATATTTTTATGAGCTTAGTTGCTATATTAACAAGCGTTATAAGTGCTGTATATTATTTAGCTATAATAAAACAAATCTTTTTTGATAAACCAGATTACCTAGTAAACGATGAACTAAAAGATTTTAATGCAGATGGTTTAATAACTGAAAAAAATACTATCGTTAAAAAAGTGAATGTAAATATAAACAATATTGTTATATCAACCTCATTAAGTTTATCTATTTCAGTTATTACATTAGTAATAACATTATTTATTTTTATACCTGAAGAATTATTAAGTTTAGCTAATATATTAGCATTGATCATTTTTAATTTATAAATGACAAGTACTACTTTTTTCATTATTTTTATACCTATATTAGCTATTATATTATTAGCGGTTAATTTAATCTTAGCACCCCATAATCCTGGAATTTGATATAGGAAATCAAATATTAGGGATAAACTGCCCAACTCCGGGAAACCCCTAAAGCTTCTGATACCAAGCTATAGTTGAAAGGCTATAAGTGGATGAACTAATTACTCATGTATGGTAATAATTTAGAAGATATCTGAAAAGATAATGGGTAATCGCGGATCTAAATCAGAGTTTAAATTAGTAGATTAGAGAAATCTTATGTTAAACTCTGTAAAAGAGCAACGAGTAAACGGTAGTTCATGAGGTAATATCTTACCTCATGTAAGATGTACTCTAGCGGGTTTCGAAAGAAACTATGAAGTCAAAATCCTTTCTAACCTTATAAATTACACTACCTTTTTCTCACTTATTTTTTTTTTCTTTTGCTTTAAATCCACAACAAATCATGAGCAAAAGAAAAAAAAAATTAAACAAAACAGACAGGGTAAACACCTTTCAGCTGCGAAATTATACTAACCACCCATCTACATTAAACTTAAACCCTTTATATATTTCTGGATTTACATTTACTTTTTTTTTATATAATATAATATATTAAAAAAAAAGTTAGGTGAAGGTTGTTTTATGATATCTATAATAAAAGATAAAAAATATACATTAGGTTTTATTTTTTTTCGACGTAATTTCTATGAAATTACTAGAAAAAAAAATCTAGTGTATCTTGTAGATTCGTTATAAGTTTAAACAAAAAAGACTTAAAAATACTAAATGGTTTTAAGGACTTTTTTGGTGCAGGTACTATTTCGTTTACGGGGGAAAACGCTGTCCAATATCGTGTTGAATCTTTAAAAGGTTTAGCTATTATAATTAATCATTTCGATAAATACCCCTTAATAACTAAAAAACAAGCGGATTATATATTATTTAAATCAGCTTATTATTTAATTAAAAATAAAAGTCATCTGACAAATAAAGGAATCTTAGAACTTGTAGCTTTAAAAGCTGTATTAAATAGAGGTTTAAGCAAAGACTTAAGTGTAGCTTTTCCTGATATAGTTCCCGCTTTAAGACCTGAAGTATCATTATCTAAAGTTGTACATCCTTACGGATTAGTAGGGTTTACGGATGCAGAAGGTTGTTTCAGCGTTGTGATATTTAAATCTTTAACATCTAAATTAGGAGAGGCTATTAAATTAAGCTTTATTTTAACTCAGAGTAGTAGAGATGAAGATTTAATGAATAGCCTAATTGAATATTTAGGGTCTGGGTTTATAACTTCAGTTAATAGAGGAACAATTGATTTTAAGATTACCAAATTTTCTAGTATAAGAGATATTATTATCCCATTATTTGAAAAATATCCTTTACAAAGCAGTAAAAATAAAAAATTTTTATATTTTAGTGAGGTGGTAAAATTAGTGGATAATAAAGCTCATTTAACTGAAAAAGGGTTAAATCGAATTCGTATTATTAAAAATAAAATAAATACAGATTAATAAACAATAGCGTTATAAAATTTAGTTGTAAATATATAAGCATGATAAATTTGACTATGCGTACCAAGAAAAAGATAGTGTTTTCGAATGTGGTTTCCACTCGTTCTTAGGTCAAAATAGGACACAATTTAGTGTTTCTTTTTTCATCTTTGGATTATTGTTCTTACTTTTCGACCTTGAAATTGTTTTAATCTATCCTTACGCTGTAAGTACAAACACTAACGATATTTATGGTTTAAGTATAATGTTAATTTTCTTTGTGCTATTAACATTAGGTTTTGTGTTTGAATTAGGTAAAGGTGCTCTTAACATAGAGAGTAGACAATATAATTATAAAGAACAGGGTACTAGTGTAAAAGCCTTTATCTCTTTGCAACCAAACAAAGCAAAATAGGATCTTTTACTCAGTTAAGATTTTATTCAAAAAAAAGTTTCAATTCTTATGTCCTTTGCAGAAATTATTCAAAGGATTCTCGTAAGGGAACAGACTTTTGGAGAAAAGCTAAATCATTAGATGAATCAGATATAAATAATCCTTTTATAATTGTGAACAAAATTTTTTTTTTTAAAGAAATACCCTTCCAAGGAATTAGCTAAAAAATCTTTAGATTTAAATTTAATTAACTCCATTTTCCACTCACCTGATTTTAAACTAACCCTAAAAAAGTTCAATCTTTTAAGGAATATCCAACCGATACGATTTGATTTACCTATTACAGATAAATCTAAATTTACACACACTGTTGGTAAGTATGCAGGTAAAGGTACAAAAGGCGTGGCAGGTGTATATGTTTTTACTAATAAAAATATTGGGTTTTCTTATGTAGGATCTTCCATTTCTTTAAATAATCGTTTAAGTACAGGGTATTTTTCAACCGCTTTAGCTACAAGAAAAATAAATATAGTCATCGCTGATTTAGGGCTCCATTCCTTTTACCTTGATCTATATATTTTACCTGTAGAACTGCTTGAGAAAAAACTTTTTCAGGTGAGAACGCTAAAGTTTCTAAAGTAAAAAATCTTATTCTAGCTTTAGAACAAATATTCCTTCTAGAACTTAACCCAGAGTATAATGTTTTGAAGGTGGCAGTAAGAAAAAAAATAAAAAAATGTAATTTTTTTACTTTTTTTTTCTAACACCAGCGGGTTTAAAGCGTACTCTTGAATCTATGATGCCTAGTTTTATTAAAAATTCTAAACTAGTGTATTTATATGATGAAAGCAATAAAGAACTTATTTATATTTCTAAAAGTCAGACTGATTTAGGTAAAATAACTAATAGTAGTATTTCAAATATAAGTACTTATAAAGCTAATAATAGATTATATCTTAATCAATTTCTTTTTTCAAATACACCATTAAATGGTTATACTAATAATCTAAAGAGTTCCTCAGATTTGTTACACTATATAAATGTTATTAAGTTAGCTAGAAAAAAACATCGTATGGAACAAGTAGATAATACAAGAATTGTTACTGCTTCAAAGCTATCTAAATGTGTTGAACTTACTAATTCAAAGACGTCAGAGGTTTTAGTTTTTAAATCCATAAATGAAACAGCTAGATATCTTAACGAGCTAAACTCTGATTATAAATGCTCCGCAGCTACGATTTCTGATTATTCTAGTAGAGGTACCCTCTACAAAGGTTTATTTAAAATTAAACGTATTAACAACGTTTAATCAAGGTTTTTAATTAACCTTATTGTTTTATAATGTGGCATACCTTTTATCCCTCCTCCCTATACTCAACTTCTCTTTTTAGCCTATGCTACAGTCCTACTTTTGACTTCTTTTTCTTCTATTTGATTTAGAAATCTTACTTGTATACCCTTACAGTGTAAGTAGTTATACTAATGATATTAATGGTTTAGTTATTATGATGGTATTTTTTGTACTATTGACTTTAGGATTTATATTTGAATTAGGTAAAAATGCATTAACTATTGATAGTAGACAAACTTCTTCATATAATAATGTAGATACTACTACACCAGTTTCCTTTATTGCTAACCCTTATAGCACACTTTAAGGTAGCTGTGTTTTATATATCAATAACTATCAAATAATGCATATTTTAGCAGGTTTTTATTAGTTATACCTACTGTTTTATTTGGTATATATACTGCACCAATATTAGACGCTATCTATTATTCAGTTTCAACTTTAATTTACATTTTTGATGGTAACATAGTTACATGTGATCCCCCCCCCCCCCCCCCCCCCGCAAGCTTGCGGGGGAGGGGTTACGGTTACTTTTTTTTACAGGGTAATTTATAAATTACAAAAAAAAATTAGAGAGTAAGTAACTATTACCTATAAATTATTCTGAAAAATTTTGTATTGGTGAGTTCAAATACTACACTATTTTTTATTTATTTATTTTATCCTCCCCCGAGGGAGGATAAAAGAGTTTGGTTTATAAAAATATTATACTGATAGGTATAACCTAGGGATATGAAGGAGTTGAACCTTATATTTATGATCTGCAATCAAAATGCATAGCCCTATGCAACACACCCCTTTTTTCTATAGTACGGGACTATTTTTTTTTTGAAAAAAAAATGGTATAATTCTTTAGAATACAACATTATACCGCAGTTAATGTAGTTCTAATACATCTTTCGTGAAAAAGATAAAATTACAAAAACTTGTTGTCTAATTCTTTCCCTTTTACTTTTTTATTTTTAGTTTCTTTTTTTTTATATGGAAAAAAAATAAACAAACAGAAATAAAAAAGCAAGTAAAGGAAGCCCTAATGTTTTTTTGACGTTATTTCGCTAGTGAAAGAACTAAAAAAAAAATAAGGGGGGGGGTAGAAAATAAAGGTAATATACCTTTAATGTTATTCTAATACATCTTTTGTAAAAAAGATAAAACTACAAAAACCTGTTTTCTAATTAAAAAAAAAGGTAATAAAGCTAACAAATTATAAAAAAAAAAGGTTATTATGTATAACAACATTATACATTTCATACCAAATATACTATAACACCATTTCCTGTTATTTCTTGTTAATGTAATTCTAGTGCATCTTTAATGTATGAACAAGATAATACCACAAACACTTGTGATTGTATAAAGGCAATACCTAATTCTAATCCAGAGAATGCTATTATAAAGGCTAATGGTAATAATCCTAGGATCAAGAAAATGATACCAGAACTCATAATATTGTATGTAAATCCACTTAAGATATTTAAAAGCATGTGACCTGAAAGTCACAAATTTATTCTATTATTATGTAAACGGACAATAAAACTTTTCTTATTTTTCTATAAAATGTTACATGTAATATTGAAACCCTATATAGTAATAATAATACTCATTATACTCCACCTTATAAGGTGAAATAAATGTACCAAATAATATGACTAAACTATTGTAGAGAAGGGTCAGTTCGTATCCGTGCTATAATGTGAGTTACATTAGTAGCCCCTCTACTTGGAAACCATTCAGGTTTTACTGCATAAAGCGAAGCTAACCCAGGAAAATCTGGAAATTGCGCATTATCTGAATCAGCCCAACTTGCACCAATATCGTTAAAACTAACAATAGTAGACCTTGCACCTAATATACCTCTACGATGTATCTCCCTGTTCACTTTATCTTCTAGAAGATTAGAGAGTGCACGTCAATTAGCACTTTGTGCGGAATTTACACCATCATGTAATTGAACATCACTAGGTCCACAACACTGTACAGGTTCCATATAAAATTCAACACATAAATATATAGCAAGTGATAATAGTGTTAAAACCCTAATAAACCTTGTTAAAAACCAAAAAAATTTTAGAATCTTAGTAATATTACATTTTTCTCCGAAAAAAAAAAGCTCAAACGCTTTTCTAATTTGCACAAAATAAGATAAAAATCCGCTTTGTTTAATATCAAGTGTATACACAGTAGAGCTATTAATGGCTCGAGAGAAAAATGTTAATGTAATTCCAAAGCATCTTTAATATATGAACAAGATAATACCACAAATACTTGTGATTGTATAAAGGCAATACCTAGTTCTAATCCAGAGAATGCAATTATAAAGGCTAATGGTAATAATCCTAGGATAAAGAAAATGATACCAGAACTCATAATATTGTATGTAAATCCACTTAAGATATTTAAAAGCATGTGACCTGATAATCGTCCAACAACTTCATCCTTAGATTATTTTATTTACTTAAATTTTTAAAGATATATACTTCAATTACGAGATGTACTATAAAAGTATACAACATATACCTCAGTATTCTAGTCTACTAGTTTGAACAGATATTTCCCTTTAAAAGGTTTAGTTCTATTATCTTTTAAATATAAAGATATACTAGCTTGACTCTATGATTCTATATTAACCATCTACTTATTCTTATGTTATACAACTTAAACTAATTTAAAAAGATAAATACCTCTAAACGGAGTAGTACGTTTCTTGCTTAAATAAACAGAAATACTTGCCTGTGGAATACCCAGAGCTTCACCAGCTGAACTAATCGAAGAATAATTAATAACTTCATTTGTCTGAATATTAGTAACTTCTATAGTTTTACTGTTTTGTTTAACTGAGTCTGAGTCTATTTTAGATATAATGTACCCTTTAATCGTACTAACTTGCCCATTTGTAGACTCAGACTTATTATTTAAATAGTTTAAAAGTCGTTTATGAGATATTTCCAAAAATTGATATGCGGCTTTCATCGTAGAGAATTGTTCGGTAATCCCTGTAACAGGGTTAGTTAATTCTACAGCTTGTTTTGAATTAGTTAGGTTAGAGACAGAAGAGGAATCTAAAATAGATGTAGCTTTAGTGATCATATAACCTTTGTATGGCTTATTATTAACTAAATACCTTTTCACAGTAGTCATATGAACACCTAAAAACAAAGCAGCCTGTATCAAAGAAGTAAATTCTTTATTCTCTCCTGTTTCGATATTAGAAAGAACAATCGGCATCCTAAAGGGATTATTATTAGCCATTCTTTCTAAATGAACTTTAGATAATTCTCGCCCTAACATAACCTCTCTTTTAAACTTAAGGACTTCTTCGGATTCATTTCTACTTTTGGAAGCATCACTCATAAGTTTAAGAGAGGCTTCGCTATGTTTATATCCTAAATTAGTTAGAAAAAAAAGTAAAAAAATTATATTTTTTTATTTTTTTTCTTACTGCTATTTTTAATATATTGTATTCAGGATTTAATTTATCTATGTAGAATTGCTCTCTATCCAGTACTATTGTAATAGGACAATATTCTAAAATCTCTAATCTAAACCCTGCATAACCATATTTTAAAAGTGCCTTACAAATAAGAGATGCACCTCTCTTACTGCTCGACAAATAGCTGTTATTAAAGTATCGTCTAAATCTATCATTCAGCATAGTAGAAGAACCTACATAACTTTTTCCTGAATCCTTGTGAACTCAACGATAAACACCAGATTTACCTTTATTTTGTTTAGCGATCAATCCTTTATGCTCATCAGGATTAGTATAAATTAGAACAGGTTCAAATTCAGATGAACAAGTAGATATAGTTCTTATGTCTGTTTCCCCGACTCTTTTTTTTATAAAAAAAGAACTAAAATGTATATTACTTAAATTGGTTGATGTAAGCCCAATTCGTTTTGGACAGTGAATTCCATTAAACTTTTTTGGAGTATAAATAGATGTTTTTAAACTTAATTTCTCTTCCATATCTGAAGGATAAGTTTTAACGAAAGATAAAATACTTAGTGATTTGCTTATGAATAAACGAATCACAATTTTATCCTCGTGTTAATATATATGTTTAGGCTATTACCACTTTAAAGGTATATATAAACTTTGTCCCGACTCTTTTTTTTTATAAAAAAGAACTAAAGGTGTTTATATACTTTATCCTTTCTTTAAAGTATTACATCTTACGAAATTGCCGATTATATCTTTATTTTCCTTTTCAATTCCCTCTTTATTCTCAACTATTATGTCGATAGAGGAAATAAAAACAAAAAGGTCCGGCCGCCACAAGTGGCTGGACCTGCTATGCTGGAGAAATATTATAAAATGAGGATAGGCTATTGTGATAACTTTAATCTTAGGTTACTTAATTTCGACCAAGAACCGGCTTTCCCGGCGACTAGAGTACACCTTACCATTGGTTTTACCTAATGGAAGAACCGTCTACTCGTTGCTCTTTTACAGATAGTTCATTATCTATTTTAGATCCGCGATCACCCATTTCTATTACTAGAATCTCTAATGATGTTACTATACCCTCAATCATTAATGAGGCCAGGTAAGAAGTTTCCGTCTTACCTTTAGTTATTAGAGCTTTAGGGCTTCCCCGGAATTTGGCTCTTTTACACAGTAAGAATGAGGCACCTAGTCTCATCTTTTTATGTTGGCTGCTAATCTTAATCCTAAAGACACATTCCTTGCTAAGTATGAGATGAATTCTATTAATACCAGTAAAGGTAATAATGCTAACGGGCACCCCGCTGGAACAAATAAAGAAAAGAATTTTAATCCGTGCTCTTTGAATCCTAAAACTGTTGCACCTAATACAACAGTAAAACTAAGTGAGAATGTTAAGATAAAATGAGATGTTGAGGCAAAACTATAAGGACTTCTTGATAGACATATAGACATATCAAGCCGGACTATATCTTGACTGCTCTATTTAGTAATATGAGCAGCCTTTTACGTGTAGTCTCTGAGGACCCTCTAGTATACACTATTTTTTTTTGTCTAAAGTATTAGTAATATCTGTTGGTTTCCTGCGGATTTTTCATTGTTTTATCTTTAGAGTTGTTACGTCTTTTAATAAATTCTACAACCATTGTTAAATTTATTATTCATGATCGTATCTAAAGCATTAGAAATTTTCAGCATATAGTAAAATTTTACATATTATATTACCAATTATAATAAAGCGTAATTAAAAACAAAATATAAGGGTTAGACTATTTTATATCTAAGACGTTTAGTTAATGTATTCTTTTACTGTTCATATTACTTTTAATTCTTTTTATATTTTCTACACCCTGCTTTGTTAAATGATCCTTAGATTTTATTAACTCGGCTACTTTACAAAAATCTAGGTAATCTTCCTTTTTAGTGCCTAGTAATGGGTATTTATTAAATAAAGATATGATTTTATTTATATCAGAAAAAGTTGAAAAAGTTAAATTTACTTCATTACGGCTACTATAACATTTCCCACAACCTAAATAATTTGAAATATTATCTAATAATACTGAATCCTTAGAATGTTGAGTTATTACAAATCTTAAACCTATATTGTCTGTTGTTTTTTTGCTTTTAGATTCTTGAATAATAACCATAAAAGATCCTTCCCCTTCAACAAACCCAACTAGTCAATAAACATCTTTTATTTCTGAAATATCAACCTTTGGTCTTACTACGGGTATCATATTAGGAAATGTTTCTTTAAATTTTTCAGATAAACCCCAATTTAATACAGATTTTATACCAACTAATGTTAGTAAACCTTTTTCAGTTAAATGTAACTTTTCCTGTATTAAATCAATAGATTGTTTAAATAACAGGTAATCTGAAAATTTTTGGGTTATTAAAGGATAATTATCGAAATGAGTTGTTATTACTCTTAAATTCTTCAAAGAACTAACACGATACATAAATGAATCTTGACCATGTTTATATATTTTACCTACACCCCATGTTTTTTGTAAAGCTTCTAAGATTTTTATATCTTTTTTATGTAAATTAAGTTGAAATATAGGTTTAACTTGTCATCCTGTTTTCATTCTACAATCTTTATAAATAGATGTTGTAAAACAACCCTCTGCATCTACAAGACCTGTAATATAATAAGGGTTAAGATAATAGTTGTTATTAAGGTTATATCTAGGATATTTAGAAGTATTTGAATAATATAGTCTGATTATTTTGTTTTTTAAATTAGTTAAGCTAAATGTTTGTATAATATATATATGTAGGCTCCTTTTAACCTTTCCATACAGAGTGCAATATGAATAATGCATAATGATTATAAACAAGATAATGGTTATTAATAAGATAATGGTTATAAATAAGATAATGGTTATAAATAAGATAATTTAATACAAGTAAGAGTAAGTTTAGATATTTTCTATTTTTCGTTAATGGAAGGGTTTTTTATTCTAATGGCTCTATCACTTTTAATAGCATTAATCAGTTCTAACCCTTTTTCAGTAAGATGAGCTTTAGATTTTAATAATTCGGATACTTTAACAAAATCCAAGAAATCTTGTTGTTTAGAACCTAATAAGGGATATTTCTGAAATAAAGGTATAATAATATTGTTTATATCCTTCTGGTTAGAAACAGTAAAATAAACTTCTTTTCGAGTAGCTGTAGGAATATATCTACCGCAGCCTAAATATTCCACCAAACTCTTCATTAATATATTATCACGAATATGTTGAGTCAAAGTGAACCTTAAAGATACTCTTATTTTATCTTTTTTTTTTTGAGTAACAATTTGGAAAGACCCTTCTCCCTCTACAAAACCCGCTAGTCATTGCTTATCCTTTATAGGGCTAGATAAAACCGTAGGTCTATCAGCAGGAGTAATATTTAATCATTCTTCCTTTAATTTATCCGGTAAACCTCTATTAAGAGAAGCCTTTAGATTTATTATTTTCAAAATTCCTGGTTGAGTTAAATGTTCTCCTATATTCATTAATTCAACAACCTGCTTAAATAAAATATAATCCGCTTGTTTTTGAGTAAGTAAAGGAAAACTGTCTAAATGTTTTATTATTACGCTTAAATTATTTAAACCAAAGATACGATAATAAAAAGAATCCGGGCCGTGTTTATAAATACGACCTACACCGAATGATTTTTGAATTCACTCTAACAACTCTTTATCCTTAGCATGTAAAGATATTTGAAATGCAGGGATAATTTGTCAACCAGTTAATAATTCATTGTTTTTAAGGATAGATATATTAAAACAACCTTCACCGTCTATAAATCCCGTTAGATAATGAGGATTGATAACAAGAGAAGAGCTATCTTTATTTGGATGATTATTATCAGAAAGAGTAGAATATAAATTAAGCCTCACCTGGGCGGCTTTTTTATGGGGAACTTTTCAATTACTCGTAATTAAACTAACAGTATTTAGTTTAAAACCATTATCTCTTTTACACCTCTGGCTTATAATTTTAAAATCATTCTTGTTATTAATACTGTAATAAAGGTATTGTTCGCGAACCATTCCTATTAGATTGTTTATTAAAATGAAAATAAATAATGCATACATAAATGGAAAGTAAGCTTGACCATTTTTATTATTAATTTGGCTTACAACAATGCTATGTATAGTTGCATATAAAGTTTCTTGACTTAAAGATCATTTGTTAGGTGTAATTTTGGAGTGGTTAGTAGCTAAAATACTAAAATAGAAAGCTATGAAAGCAGCTATAGTCAGGTACAACCCTATATTAGTTATAGATAGGTTCATGTTTGCTAATAATGGTGTATCTATACTAAATAAGTTCCTAATTTCAAACTGGTCTAGTGGGCTAAGTATTGTATTGTATTTCATATTGTTATATTATGTTCTACTACAAGTATAAATTTTATTAAATTGTTCCGAAAAAATGTTACAATTAAAAAAAATGGTTTTAAATATGTACTAGGCATAAAGTTAATCCTTATAATCTAAATATAAGGGTGATAGAATTATGAAGTAATACATTACATATCAAATATACTACTATATGTATTTATAAAGAATGATTTAAAATCCTATTCCAGGTTATTATGATTCAAACATAACAAATCCTCAACTCAAATGAGGCGCCTAACCAACCTGGCTCTAACCCGTATATAATATACAATATACTCTATAAGGTAACTAAGAGATGTTTTTAATAAAAAATAAAGTTGTACTCAACCTTTAATGTGTATTATAATGAATTGCTATATCGTATCAGCTCAGCTGTATTTGTTACAAAATAATAAATATGGAAAACTGAGAACAAGTTATTAATTATTATATAATGTTGTCATAAAAAGAAATAACTTGAAAGAAAAATACTTTATATCCAATAGATATAAAAATCAATCTTTTACCAAATATGTCTAAATTCATAACACAATTAAACTATGAAAAAAAAAATTTTTTTTGTGATATATCGTATACTTTAAAAGAATTATCTGTACAACATGCTACTGTTTTACTAAACTAATTTGTTATGTTTGCTATACTATCTATTAGAATTAGTAGCCTAAGGTTTTTTGAATATATCTTTATTTTAAGACAACATAAGATATATAACTTGGATACAAGTAAGCCGGGTCATGTACGTAATATTTAACTAAAATAAAGATTAATTAAGGCTTTTTATTTCATAGTTATAATAAAAAACTGAAAGTTTTTATTATCTTAATTTCTGTGGATTACCCAAGCTTTTACCTCACTTTTTAAAAAGCTATGTTTAAATCACTGGACTTCCCTACTATTCTCCTAAAAATATTAAATATAATAAAATTAGGATGAATTACATTTGTATCACAAGTTTAAAAACAATATAAAAGTTTTTTATGCTTTTGTTTAGAACTAGTACATTCTAAGTTTATAGTTATATATACGTGGGGATCCGACTAACATCAATCCTCCTCCCCCTTCTCCCCCCCCCCCCGCAATTTTGCGGGGGGGGGGGGGGGGGGGGGATAGGACGCATTATAGCCGGTAATGTTGATGAATGCAACACTCAATTCGGCAGCCTGCTCGACGCTTCGGCACCTGTTTTGAGTTGGAAGCCGTTGAGCTCTTGGGTCGCGTCGGTTGATGAGCGTGTCTAAGGTATAGACAGGATCAAGCGAGATGAATTAACTTGACTTGCAGCGATGGCCCCTCTCTGCGGCGCTGGTGTTTGTTGACAGGTGGCGGGCTATGAGCTCGATGCTCAATCGGCATAGGGCTAGACAAAGATCTGTGCGGTGCGACATGGCCAATCCAAGGCTCTCTGCAAAACGAGAGCGCCAATGATCACCGTTGACCCGCCCGGAAAGGTTGGAAGCGCGATGGGTTAGTGGGGGGTGTTGAGAAACGAAAGGCACGTGCTGGCCGCCCGAGTCAGTTTCGTCACAACCAGGTCCCGGTTGGCTTCCAAGGTCGAGGGAGGACTACATCGCGTGGAGCATCTTTGGTGGGTCACAGTGAGACATGAAGGTCGAGAGCTGCTTGCCGCGACCCGCATATGGCGCGATTCCAGCGATTGCTCTGGCTAGGCTGGTTCACCTCCCGTGAGGGTCTTGAAAGGCACCGAAGTCATGCCGGCGGCACTTACCACCGATCTACGATGAAAGGCTTTCCTCTTTGAGCATCTGGAGAGGGTGCGCGCTATCAGATCATGGTCGTTGTGTCGCTGGTGTCGTGGTGACCGAAATGACGTAGAAAAAAGCCATCTCGCGCTCGATTGTCGGCGTCCCCGCAAACAGGTCGCTGGGAGGAGGAGGCAGGTATCACACGGCAGGACAATTCCAGTAGGATCAACTCAGGCTACAGATGATGCCCGTCGCGACGGGCATGGCTTGATCTAGGATGCAATCACAGCAAGGCACGTGCTGGGCCCACTGCTGTCGCGAAAGCTATGTGATTCGGCTGGGTAGTTGATCCTCCGTCGACACACCCTCTCACTGTCGCTTACTCGGTCTGCATCGGTCAATATTGCGATATGCAACACGCGCATCTGGGCAGCGTCCTCTGCCTCGTCCATCTACTCCCCTATCATGCGCCAAACCACCCCAGCCTCACCGCCATGACACAGCTGTACGTATCTATCTTGCACATGTCGTGCGGGGCAGGTGCACCAAACGCGGGCCCAAACAAGACTAGCGCTGCCTCTTCCCGTTGCTAAAGTTAGCTCCTCGCACATGTCCAGCCTTCCGGCTAATCTTTCATGAGGCGGAACCAACAGAGTCTGCCTCGCCGAAAACTGTCATTACCACCAGCACATCATCGCGACATCTGCATTATCCTCGCAATGACGGCACCGTGTGTACCAGCAATCAACTTTCGAATCCCGACAGCGCCGTGCATGTTCCCGAAAGACGTCTGCAACCAGCCGCGTGCAATCGCAGCCCGTTTTGCTCTTGCACGTGCCTGGCTCCGCCATGCCCAGAACACCGTGCATTCACATGCCCTCTCGAATCTGCTGCCTTCTTGACGAGACGTCCCTCGTCCCACCGAGTTGGACATCGTAAACTCACGCTCTTTGGTCCTCCGCCGATTGGATGAATAATGCGAAATGAGTAAGACGCCGGCAAATCCCCACCACGAAACCTGTAAGCGCCGCCGAGCAAGCCACCTCTCTCTCGTTCTCTCTCATATCACCCCATCATACCTGCTGCTTGGACGTCGGAACCATATGCAGACCACACACCTCAGCCCTACGTGCAGCTACTAAATCGAGGTGTTGGCTGGGGCGATGCTTCACATGGCCTGTTGATCTACCATGTTTTGTCAGCTGCATGCTCAACTCACTAAACCCTCCTCGATCTCGCGAAATACTCGATGCACATTGTAATGCTTTTACTTGCTACACTGCCGCCTGCCTACTGCAGCTTACCTCTTCTCGGTCCGCGTCAAGACACTCGCGAGAAAAGTCTCTGTATTCGCCTGCTGCGACAGCCACTCTGGCCAGCTATTGGGAATCGAAATCGAAACCAACCCGAATACACTATCGAGACTATAATCTTACCAATCACAGTGGCAAGAGCTGGCGCTTAGATATACGTTCGGCCGAAGTGGTGGCTAATATCACAAACTGAAACTCTCGAATGCACTATCAGCAGTCGCAGAGACGGTTATCGAGTAGCGTCTGCCGACGTTATGACAATACAACCATGTCAGAGTGGATGCTACATTGCTAAGCACTCTGATAAAGACTGACATGTCGGTTCAATGGCCACATATACGGCCAGGAGGAAGGGAAAGCTTTCTAGACGATGGAGCCGCCAAGATGAGTTCGCATATGCGTCCGGTCGGCTTTATGGATACCCGTCATATAGTGAGACATTCTGAATCACCGCATTATCGTTATCCCGATGCTGCAGTAACGGCCATCACATGGTAGGGAATATGAAGGATAAGCGCGCTAATGCATCGCAGCAATACACGACGATGCGGAAGCGTTTTGTTTTTGTGCTTCCTAGAACCAACACTGTACTACTATCGATGACCATGAATGTTCTCATTAGATAGAGGAGATGTTGCGGGTGCCGTTTCCCAAGGTCTTGTTTCCTATAGTTACACACTCTACGGCACAGTCGTGTATGTACGGCGATGTACATTTGGCCTCCAACTATATCGAAAATACGGCGTAGCTGTCTAGCCTCGACTCCAAGGAACCTGTCGATCATTGTGTCTTGTCTACGCAGGCAAAACTGTGCCTCTACGGGAACGTCCGCACCGGTGAGGGTCTCACCGTGATACGCTGCGTTCCGAACCTTCACAAGCTGCGCCTCATGCGAACATGACGCCTCTGCCGCTGTTTGCGTCGCATTGTATTTGATGTGTGCCGCAGTCAGGCCGACTGATCCTATCACGTAGCGCTGCTCGGAAGTTCGAGCTCTGCTGTGCCGCAACGCCGCAAAGGTACATGGCCACGGCGGGGATCGCCATGGCGGGGATAGCCAGTGTGATCATTTGGGCCCAGCAATGAGCTCTTCTATGACACATTCGACCGAATGAAGTCGTGAACTGACAGTCGTACTCCGCTCCGCATCAGATAACTTCCCCGCCTTGACACGTCGCATTGGGGTCGACGTGGGAGTAAAACGCCTTGGTTGGTGAATCGAACAAACCGGATTTACACTTTCGAATGATGATGTCCTCCCATCAGCTTGAATGATGAGATAAGAATCTTTCGTTGAAATCACGGCAGGTCCACCGGAGTGACTGAAGTGCGCGCGACAAATCTTCCAGACTGA
>Ga0139315_10004_pt1 | contig 24818 bp, 19 predicted proteins | sample In3P11_FD_99380 | JGI IMG/M metagenome (GOLD analysis project Ga0139315, IMG submission 99380) | reverse complement strand
TAAATTGCATACCTCTTGATCTACTTACATCTGTAATAGGTAATAGTAATAATATAAGAATAGCTGCGAACATTGCTATAACTCCTAATAATTTGTTAGGTATAGATCTTAATATAGCATAGAAAGGAAGTAGATCGAAAATTAAATCAACATACATTTGAATACAACTAGTTAATACTAGAATTAAAAAAATGTAAGTGACAGCTTTAGAGACCCAATTTATATAACATTTCATTTATGAAATATGGTTTAACCATAGTACGTAAGTTATCCATAGATTCCTTAAATATATAAATACGGGGCTTATTATCCCTGTTATAATGTATTGAGCATCTTTAGATAAATTTATCAGTATCTTCCAATTTTTTAATAGATGCTGGGTTGCAAATCAAAGGTTTAAAGTATTACTTTTTTAATCGCACCTTTTTTATCAGAGTGTTATCAAATCTATTTTTCAACTAATTTTCCCTATGAAGGGAAACAGGATGAGAATAAAAACGATAAGATGGATGATTTATCAAAAGGTGTCTATAAAGAATTACCTAAATCACCTATAGATAGTAATTTTATAGAATGATTTATAGGCCTTTGTGAAGCAGAATCTAATTTTTTAATAAGGACAAGAAAAAATGAAAAAGGAGAAGTAGGAGGTTTTGAATTTGTATTTAGAATTGTTTTACACATAGACGATAGAAAAATTTTAGAACGTATAAAAGATGTTTTAGCTTGCGGTAGATTAAATACTGAGAGAAACACTTTAGTATTTTCAATATCTCAATTAAGTGATATTGAAACAATATTAATACCTTTGTTTGAAAAATTTCCATTAAATACTACTAAACACTTGGATTATTTAGATTTTAAAGAAGCATTTTTCTTATTTAAAAATCGTAAATCTAATGAATTAAGTATACTACAAATATACTCAAATATTCTTGAATTGAAACAAAATATGAATTCTAATAGAGTTAATTTTGTTTTACCTGCAAATCATAACATAAGAATTACAGGTAATTATTTGGTAGGTTTTTTAGAAGGAGATGGGTCATTTTACTTAAATAAACAAGATATTACTGTTCGTGTTTCACTTGTCACTACTTCGGTAAATAGACAAGTTTTAGAAAAAATACGTGAATTTATTTTAAGTTTATTAGACGAACACTCTTATATGTTAGGTAGTACTACTAAACTAATTAATATCTCCGATAAAAAAGTAAAAAGTGGTTTTAGGCCTATTTCTATATTAGAAATCTACCAAATTGATTTTATTCATAATATATTAATTCCTTACTTAGACAGTTTTGAATTTAGAACTAAAAAATTTAAAGATTATTCAGATTTTAAAACAATAGCTTTTTTACTATTAGAAGGTAAACATTTAACTGAAAAAGGTAAAGAGTTAATAATAAAACTGGGAGATTGTATGAATAATAATAGATTATCTACAAACTTAAACCCTCTCATGTTGGATGAAATCGTTAAATCAGAATTAGATCTTTTAATTAAAGCAGAACCTTTAATACATATTGATTCTGAGGGTAGAGCAATGATAATTTCGGAAAAAAAATACATTAGATCTACTTACATTATAAAAGCTTATTTCTTAAATAATTCTTTTAATTATTTTACTAATGGAATTTCATGTGCTAAATTTCTCCATGTAAGTAATAATACTATAACTGCTCGTTTAAATGATGGTAAACCTGTAAAAAATAAAGAAGGTTTAGTAGTCGCTAAACGCATAAAAAGAATAAAAGCTTACTCTAAATCAAATTTTTCTCCTATTAAAAATTAGTTAAAGCAACCATCTTATTGTGAATTTTGTATTACTAACCTTATGAGTGCTATTCCTTGAGTAGGACAAGATGCAACCATAATAAGAGTTATTCAAATACTTTTTAGCAACACAAAAATGGCCAATACAAATACCGAATCTTACAAATATAACAAAAAAATATACAATACTTTAACTAACGCTAAAAATCTTAAACCCCCTTTTATTCGAAATTATTCTACTGGCAATAATTCTTCGAATTTAGGGAAGTTAAACCCAGATTTTGTCTCTGGGTTTATAGATGCAGAAGCTTCATTTTCTACTGTAGTTTACTATAAAAACAGATGATGTATTAACTCTGTATTTAAGATTACTCTCCATAAAAAAGATATTTATCTTTTAAAAGCTCTGCAAGCCTATTTCGGTGGGGTAGGAAAAATATCTGGTAGTGATGTGGTTTCTTATAGAGTAGAAAGTGTAAATAGTCTTGTTAATAACATAATTACACATTTAGATAAATATCCTTTGCAAACTCAAAAAAAAGCAGATTATGAGCTTTTTAAACGTATTGTACTATTGATGGATAAAAAACAACATCTTACTGACAAAGGGTTACAAGAAATTATAAATATAAAAGCTGTTCTTAATAAAGGTGTTTCTGAAGAATTGCTGGCTGAATTCCCTAATACTACTCCTGTTTTTAGACCTTTAGTGGAATTACCCGCAGTACAAGATATAAAACCTCATTGGTTAGCTGGTTTCACAGCGGGTGACGGTTGTTTTTTTGTTTACACAGAAAAAAATCATAAATTCAGTTCTGGTGTTCGTATTAAGTTAAGATTTAATATTTGTCAACATTCTAAAGATAAACTTTTGATGGAGCGTATAGCATCTTATTTTAACTGTGGTATTGTGACCGAAACTGCTAGAGGTGAAGTTAACTTTGATGTTCATAAATTCTCAGATATTTATGACATTATTATACCTTTTTTTAATAAATACGCTATTCATGGGGTTAAAGTTGAAGATTTTGAGAGTTGAAAATCTGTAGCTGAGTTAATGAAAATAAAAGCTCATTTGACTAAACAAGGAATAGAAAAGATTATCCTTATCAAATCTAACATGAATAAAGCGCGTGAAATTAACTAAGTATGTTATGTTATGTATTTTTCTAATAAAGCAGTAAGGATTGATCTTCAATCTTTCTGCGAACCATCTCGTAAAAATAGATGTGTGTATATGTATTATATTCGGATTTAGTATCCTTTTGTGTATAAAGTATCAAAATAATGAAGTTATGTGTGCCAATACTCATAGATGCACTTGTGTGGTATTTATATTTATTTGATGGGGCACTTCCCCTGAGCGGATTTTAGTATATAAACTGCTTAATCGCTTTATATTCTTACATCTTGCTACTAATGTTAAATTTAGTAAAACAAAATTAGCGTACATAAGGGTGTATTACTAACCTTATGAGCGCCATCCCTTGAGTTGGGGTGGATATTGTTGAGTTAAAAGATCTTACAGAAATTTATGCAAATTTTTTATGTAGTTTACCCGTAATAGGTACTGTACATAAAAATGCTTTGAAGAAAGGAAAGAATAATTCTAAACTAGAAAACCAAGAATACCTTAGTATTCCTTCATCTTTTCTGGCTTTTTTTGCTGGATTAGTTGATGGAGATGGGTATATACAAATAACTAAAACAACTAAAGGATTTATAACTATGAAACTTGTTATATCATTACACCTAGAAGATATATCTACGTTAGAATATATACATTCAGTACTAAAAGTAGGTAAAATAAACACTTATCGTGATAATAGAAGTCCTACTTGTAAATTAGTTATTAATAAAACAGATTTGCAAGAGATTGTGTTTCCTTTGTTTTTATATAATAATATATTCTTTTTAACTGAAACTAGGAGAAATCAATTTAATTTAGCTATGCATATTTTAAAAAATGATATAAAAACTTATAGTATTATTGGTTCTATAGAAGGTGTACCTCTTTGTTTTGAATTACCAACAACACCTTTGGATTATACAAAGTTACTTTTCTTTAGAAATTGAATCGTAGGTTTTGCAATGTCCGAAGGTTCATTTTTTGTAAAAAAAAACAATGATGGTTGTTTCCAATTAAAACAAAGAGTACATACTAATTTATTTGAAGCTTTTAAACTGGTGTTTAATACAAATAGAAAAATAGAAATAGAAAAAGGACTGTATAATCAATTTGGTGTTAGTTCTAAACATGATATACAAAATGTTATTAATTTTTTTTCATTCTCTGGTTTACATACTTTAGTTGGATTGAAAGGTATTCAATATATTAAATGGTTAAATTCTTTACGTGAAAGTAATCGTTATAGAAGTCTTAACTTTCCTGAAGCAGTATTATAGATTATTGGTTTTATATGCTTTATTGCTTTTCTTCAAATAATAAATTTAATGATCAATGGGCTCCTTGAAACAGTAATGTTTCATAGGCAAATGGGGAGAATTGCAAGAACGTCTAATAAACATCCTCCTATTTATTAGATTATTTGCAGCGGAGCTTAATTCGGTATGTAATAATATTGTAATATTATTAATGAATTAAGAACGTTCAACGACTAATGAGTGAGTTATACCAACAATAAGCTCGACACGAGAACCCCACTACCGGAAATATCTGGTTGAAGACATAGTCTAAACATCTTTAGTTAAATTAGATGAAAACGGAAATTAAAAGTTCTGTTATAAATAAACCGTCATTTGAGGAGGTTTCTCAGTTAACAATGCAACATTAAATAGATTCTTCTCATTACATTTCGTTTTACCTTTCGTATTAGCTGCTTTAGCACTAATGCATTTAATCGTTTTACATGACACCGCGGGGTTGGTATTCAATTTTTACTCTAATATACAAGCGACTACAAATAACTACTTCCGCAAATACTTTACTCATAATTATAAAGTAATATTATTAATTACTATCTTTATTATTTTATTTAGCATATGTATCTTATGAGATACGTATAAATCAGATACTATTAACGAGTTGTGTTTTTTAAAAAGTTGTCTTTTCATACTTAATCTAAAACCTACTATTCCTTTAAATGTTCGTAGACATCATTATTCTACGAAAGCGAAAGGGGTATCATTACCAATAGAATCGCGTCTACATCCTAATCTAAATAGTTTCTACGATTGGTTTTGTGGGTTAGCTGATGCGGAATCATGTTTCTTTTTTAGAATACGAGAAAGAGCAGTAGAATTCGAGTTTAAGATATCTTTACACCTAGACGACTTACCGGTTATTCTTTTCATACAAAAAAACCTAGGAATAGGTAAAGTAGATACTAGTGGTATGGCATCTTTCCGTGTAAATAAACAGAGTGAGCTCCTAATTTTAATAGAGATTTTTGAAAAATTTCCCCTTAATTCTACAAAATACCTAAACTACTTAGATTTCAAAAAAGCCTTAGAGCTTTATGTTCTATCTAAGTCAGCCTTAACCAAAAAAGAGATTAGTAAACTTAAAGCTAGGATGAATAGTCTTAGAACTGATTTTACAATGCCAAACTCACATAAATTACGTATAACTCCTGAGTGGGTATTAGGATTCACAGAAGGGGAAGGTTGCTTTTCAGTTCAAAAAATCTTTCCCTTCTCTGTAACTTTTTCATTAACCCAGAAGAACAATACTGATTTAATGAGGGCTATACAAAAATTTTTTCAGTCTTTAGCTGTTAGATTTAATTTACCTAATGAGCAAGAAGCTGTAAGAATTTCATTGGATAGTAGAATAGGGAATAAAGGTGACATAACTAGTTTACATATCAGCCGTACAGATTATTTAACTTTAGTGTTAATTCCTTTCTTTGATAGTTTAACCTGGGGTAGTAAGAAAGAAAATGACTATAATGATTGAAAAACAATATTACAACTTAAAAAATTAGGTTTACACTATACTGAAAAAGGTGTAACAATTATAAATCTTATCATTAGTCAAATGAATCTTAATCGATCATCTACTAATGCAGCAAAAATGAGTCAACCTCAACTTGATGCCCTTAAAGATGATATTGTAAAATTATTAGCTGGACCATCTAATCTTGAGGAAAAAAAAGACGGAAGAATTTTCATAAAGTCTTTAAATAAATATTACACAGGAAGTGGTAGTATTAAAATAGAACTCCAAAATAAAGATGGTTTAGTTGTTAATACATTTGGTTCGATATCTGAGTGCGCTAAATTTTTAGGTCTAGCTCCACTTACAGTTACAACCAGATTACAGAAAAATATGCCCATAGTATTAAATGATAATGTAGTATTTGTAAAGAAAAGGCTGAAGCAAGATTTAGTAGCGAGTAAAAATTTAGAGCCTCCTGGCCCCAAATTTATATATAAAAATCCACCAACTTTAGGTTATACCCGTCTACCTTTAGCTCCTTGTGACAATGATAGCGAAAGTCATAAAGGACTACCTTATATAAGTACTAGAAGGGAACCCCCTAAAGCAAAGCTAGCATTTATATTGCCTAATTTTAAACCTGATAAAAGAATAGGTCCACATAACGAAGATGTTATCTCTCTATTGGGAGGTTCATTGTTAGGTAATGGTCATGCAGAGCGGGAAAAAAATGGAGGTGTTAGATTTATATTCAAAAAAAGTGAAGCATATAAGGAGTATATGTTTTGGTTATACGAGTTTTTTAATAAAAGGGGCTATTGTACCAATAATTTGCCTGTTGTTTGCAAACATGGTGGTGCTAGTTGCCAGTCTATGTATTATAGTTTTGTTACGCATAGTTTTACAAGTTTAATCTGGTTATATAAATCCTTTTATAATCATAAAAAACAAAAGAAAATACCTGTAAATATTGCGGATATATTGACACCTTTGAGTTTAGCCGTTTGAATTAGCGACAAAGGTTTTTTCCATTACCCTAGTCTTCTAATTCATACCCAGAATTTTTCAAAACAAGAGGTAAGGTTATTGTCATTAGCTTTAGAAACTAAATTTAATATTAAAAGTACTTTGTGATCGGAACGTAGGGGGTTTGCCCTTGCCCATGAATCTCGCAGGAGCACGAGTCAAATTAAAAGTAGTTATCTATTAGTTATTAAAGTAGAACATATGCCTTTACTAAGAAAACTCTTAACCCCTCACATGGAACCCAGTATGCTTTACAAATTAGGATTATAATATATAAGTAGTCGTGGGGTTAAGTATTTAATCCCTAAATATCCGACGGGATATTTAAATCATAACTACTACTAATTGGGTAGTATGATTTGGCAACACTAGTGAAAACGGTTAAATTTTAATTAAGAGACCGTCGGTTATATAAAGTCTATATATGACTTAAGTATGATCGCTACAGACTGGGTCACTGGTGGGTGTAGATTTAAGATTTATGCTTATTGTACAGTCGAATTATTTCGCAGGAAATCCTTTAGGTGTATCAGGAAACTACGAAAGAATATCTTTTGCTCCCTATTTCATATTTAAAGATCTTATTACAATATTTGCATTTATATTTGTATTATCTTTATTTGTGTTCTTTATGCCTAATGTATTAGGAGATAGTGAAAACTATGTTGTGGCAAACCCTATGCAAACTCCTGCAGCTATCGTGCCAGAGTGATATAGAAAGATGTCACTTAATCTCGCTATTTGCTGGAAGTTCCTAAAAAGCAGGATAATCAGCAGGAAACCCAAAGACCACAGGTCTTAGTAGGATCCTCAGAGACTATACGCGAGACATAAAAATATTTTTTATGAAGAGATAGTCCAAACATAGTAGTAATACTATGAATATGAATATGAATATATTTATATAATCAACATGATTAAGAAACTGATCTACTTTTCTCACCTACCACTGTTCGTAGCGCTGCTAGTTCAACTAAAGGTATTGTACGTTTATCAGCCGCTCAGAGAGCTGATATGACAATGCCAGATGAGTTAAGAGAAATATTAGTCGGTATTTTACTCGGTGATGCCCACATAGCAAGAAGGTCCTCTACTAGTAATTCTAGATTAACATATGCTCAAACAGCTGTGGCACATAAAGAATATTTTGACTATGTATTTAGTTTCTTTATTCCTTTTTGTGTTAATGATTATAAACCTCATTCTAAACTAGTTAAAGATAATAGAACTAAAAAAATATATAGTTCTATAACCTTCACTACTATGCAACTTCCCTGTTTTAATGTATTTAAAGATATGTTTTATGTAGATAGCGTTAAAAAAATACCTAGTGATATATACGAATTGTTAACACCTAGAGGGTTAGCTTTTTGAATTATGGATGATGGTAGCAGACACGGTACTGGACTACATATAAGCGTTTATGCATTTACTAATGAAGACGTAGATAAACTTATGTTCACATTACAAGATAAATTTAATCTTAGATGCTCAATACATTATAACAGGGATAATAAGCCCCGTATTTATATATTTAAGGAATCTATGGATAACTTACGTACTATGGTTAAACCATATTTCATAAATGAAATGTTATATAAATTGGGTCTCTAAAGCTGTCACTTACATTTTTTTAATTCTAGTATTAACTAGTTGTATTCAAATGTATGTTGATTTAATTTTCGATCTACTTCCTTTCTATGCTATATTAAGATCTATACCTAACAAATTATTAGGAGTTATAGCAATGTTCGCAGCTATTCTTATATTATTACTATTACCTATTACAGATGTAAGTAGATCAAGAGGTATGCAATTTAGACCTTTAAGTAAAGCAGCTTTCTTTGTATTTGTTGCTAATTTCTTAATCTTAATGCAATTAGGGGCTAAACACGTTGAGTCTCCATTTATTGAATTTGGTCAAATAAGTACCGTTTTATACTTCTTCTACTTTACTTTTGTAATGTATGGTGTTACTGTTGTTGAAAATACTTTTGTGGATTTAAGACACAAAAAATAGTTTCGGGCTAACTTTTTTTTAATATATCATGATATATTAAAAAAAAAGTAAGTCATAAAAGACGACTGAAACCTGCAAAAATTTTATTTTTTTGCTGGAAAAACTTAACAGTTAAATAGAAAATAACGGTTACACTACCGTTAACTTGTTATGAAAATGGTAAAATTTGTTATTTATAGTCCCTTGTGGTGACCATCCCAAAACGATAGTTACATTTTTATCCATAATAGTATAACATATCCCAGTAGATAAACTCCGTTTGCCCTATTTATCTAGTGGAAGATTGCATTAGTAATTACGATTTCTAGAGCAATTACGGGGGAGAAGACTAAACAGGTGTTTGTTAAAGCCCCCGTCAAAACAAAAAATTGAAAACTTATACTATTAATCATTAATTAGTAGTAAACGAGTTTATCTTTATGCACAATAATGATATGAATATATAACTTTATAAAAAGGTATTATGCTATAATAGTATTGTGCCATGTTATAAAATTTAATAACAAAATTCTTATTAGTTTAATGGCAGAACAAGATATTCCTAATAACCTGATCTAAGTTCAAGTCTTAGATAAGAATGATCAATTTTTAGAGCATACATTTTATATATGTATGTTTTTATCAAGAATTTATTACCTTACTATCCATATGGTGAATATTAAAAGTATAGCTGATACATTATCATTCTATACGAAGTAGAGGTATTTATACCTCTATTTGACGTATTTGTTCTTTTTGTTTTATAAATGTTATTATCATCTTTACTTTTAACTCCTATATTAGGTGTACTTGCAATATTTATTAATAAGGATAATGGAGTTTCATTAAGAAATATAAAATTAATAGCGTTAACTACATCTATCTTAAATTTCTTTATATCATTAATAATCTTTATTTTATTTGACTTTAGTACAAATCAGTTCCAATTTGTGCAAGAATATCACGAAATAAGTTATTTTGATTTATATCTAGGTGTAGATGGTTTATCTATATATTTCATTCTATTAACTACAATAATTATTCCTATCTCACTAGTATCGAATTGAAAATCAATAACAAAAGATGTAGAATCTTATGTTATTATAATACTGTTGTTAGAAACTTTATTATTAGCGGTTTTCTTAGTATTAGATATTTTACTCTTTTACATCTTTTTTGAATCTATTTTACCACCATTATTTATATTGATAGGTATATTTGGGTCAGATAACAGAGTAAAGGCTAGTTTTTATTTATTCTTATACACATTAATTAGAGAAATTTATCAGTGTGAAAGAGCCAAACTCCGGAAAAGCCCTAAAGCTTTAGTAACCAAGGTAATAAAGGAAACTTTTTTACTGACCCCATTAATGACTGGGGGTATGGTAAGATCACTAAAGATTTCAGTAATGAAATGGGTTATCGCGGATCTAAATCAGATAAGGGTTACTTTATCTGTAAAAGAGCAACGAGTAGATGGTTCTTCAAAATCTAGAAATTTAGATTTTGTAAGGTGTACTCTAGTCGCTGGGAAACCAGTTTTAGGGAGAAAAATCCCTTTCCATCCTAATAACTGCAAAGTTGTAAGCGGGCTTTTATCACCAAGAGCTTTTATACATACAACTAAATCTATAGGAGATAATCTCACTCTAAGTAAACAAGTAAACAATATATTTGGAGAAAAAAAACTCTAATATAAAATTAAACCCTTTATTTGTAACGGGGTTTGTAGATGCAGAAGGATGTTTTGCAATAGGATTATTCGTTAGTAGTAATTACAAAATGGGTTATCAAACTCAAGCAATATTCAAAATTACTTTACATAAAAAGGATTTTAATTTATTATCTCAGGTTAAAGATTATTTTGGTGTAGGAACTATTACGAAACATGGTGACACCACTATAGAATATAGAGTAAAATCTTTAAAAGATTTAGATTTAATTTTATCTCATTTTGAAAAATATCCACTTATTAGTCAAAAATGGTCTGATTTAGAACTTTTCAAGCTCGCTATTTCATTACTTAAAAATAAAGAACATTTGACTAAAAAAGGGTTTAATCAAATACTTGCCATTAAGTCTTCTATGAATAAAGGTTTATATGAGGAATTACAACTAGTTTTCCCTGAAATTACTCCGGTAAACAGACCTTTACTTATCGATAAAGATGTGAAAGATCCTTATTGATTAGCAGGGTTTACTAGTGGTGAAGGATGTTTTTTTGTTTACATACGTAATAGTTCTACAACTAAACTAGGTAAATCTATCACTTTGAAATTTCATATTGCTCAGCACAGTAGAGACACTGAACTTATTAAAAAATTTATTGCTATTTTTGGTTGCGGTAGAATTGAATTAAATTTAGATAGATCAGTTGTGTATTTTGTGGTGACAAAGTTAGAGGATATTACTTGTAAAGTAATACCATTTTTTGACAAAGCTCCTATTAAAGGTGTTAAAACCTTAGATTATGAAGATTTTAAAAAAGTGGCTGTGTTATTAACCAAAAAACACCACTTAACTGAAAAAGGTATAAATGAAATTAAGCTAATAAAATCTAATATGAATTTTCAAAGAGGTTCTGTTTAACAAATAACTACTACTAAACGTTATAATTTGCATTATATTCCATGGGGTGGATTAAACCGTCTAGTACGGTGTGGATTGAAGTAACCCTAAATTAAAGATAAACTAAAGTCCTTTTTAAGGATATATTAGTTACGTGTTGGGTTCTTTATTTTTACTATTATCTATATTAGCAATGTCATCTATAATGAGTGCTACCGATTTTGATACTCTTTTTAAAGGAAATTTCATTTATTTAACACAACTTTTCTTATTTTATGGTATTTTTATAGCTTTTGCTGTAAAAACTCCTACAATTTTCCTAAATACATGACTTTTAAAGGCTCACGTTGAATCACCTTTAGGAGGAAGTATAATTTTAGCAGCTATTGTTCTTAAATTAAGTTTATATGGTATTCTTAGACTAATTTTACCTGTTTTACCTAAAGCTTATATGGAATATACTTATATAATTTTCCTAATTGGTGTTATTACTATAGTATACGCTAGTCTTAGTACATTAAGAACAATAGATATTAAAGAACTTATTGCATACAGTTCTGTTTCTCATGCTGCAGTTTATCTTCTAGGTGTGTTCAGTAACAGTATACAAGGTATTGAAGGTGCTATTAATTTAGGGTTGGCTCATGGACTAGTTTCACCTGGTCTATTTATATGTGCAGGAGGTGTATTATATGATAGATCTTCTACAAGAGTAATCTCTTTCTACAGAGGAGTTACTCAAGTAATGCCATTATTTGCTATATTATTCTTTATACTATGTCTTGCTAACTGTGGAGCTCCTTTATCTTTAAATTTCATAGGAGAATTTTTATCATTATATGGGGTATTTGAAAGATCATCTTTATTTGGTGTTTTTGCAAGTTCTTCTATAATTTTCTCTGCAGCATACACTATATATATGTATCAAAGAATAGCTTTTGGTGGATCCTATTCAAGAATGTTTACCTTTAGTATACCGGATTTAACTAAAAGAGAATTTACTATCTTATTAATATTAGTTATACCTACTGTTTTATTTGGTGTTTATCCAGCACCAATATTAGACGCTATCCATTATTCAGTTTCAACGTTAATTTACCTTTTTGACTCTAACATAGTTACTTGTGATGCACCAAATGGTTGAGCAAGTTACTTCCCACAGGATAATACTAGTTATTATCCTACTGTATTTGCTTTATACATATGAGCAGTACTTGTACCCTTAGCTATAGAAGTCTTTCACTTCCAAAAAAACAATATAAAAATAAGGGTTATACGTATTTTAACTATAATGAGATACTGTTTAACTATACAAACAATCATTTTAGCTTTATATACACTGTATATAATTATTAACTTATTTCTTGTATTTGGTCATATTCTGTCTGTTGAGCTTACAAGCTTATTTTCAGAACACTATGCTCATGCTGGGGCAGATTCAGAATTTATCTGAAACAATAATCCTAATTTAAATGTTTCATTAAGTACTAATTCTGGTTCTGATGGTAACCAAGATGGTTACCACCATCATCCGAGTTGTGTCTGTCCTCATGAGAATACGGTTGATATGCAAGCATCAGAAAGTCAAAATAATAATTGTTGTCTTTGTGGGAATGGAAGTCCGGATGCAGCTTGCGTAAGTTGTGACTGTCAGATGCATGACAGTTGTCTTGCAGAGACAACTTATGATTCTGTTTTACCAAACAATGGAAATAATGGAAACAATGGAAATAATGGAAACAATGGAAATAATGGAAACAATAATTAGTACTCTTCTATAAACAGATCATTTTGTCCTATTATTATCTTTATTACAAGAGCAATAGTAAGATAAAACCTTTCTAACTCTAGATTGTTAGTAAAATAATTGTTTTGTATAATTAACATGTTAAGTAATTACCTTACCAAGTAGTATAACATATCCCAGTAAATAAGTTTATATTAACTGGAAAATTGCAAGGTAGATTTATATTTCTACTGCAATAAAGGGAGAAGATAAACAAATGTTTAGTAAAGCCCCAAAAAAAATATTGTCGACCTTTTGCAAAAGACATATGACCCAAGGATCTAGCTTCGAAGGCTGAATTACCCGTAGTTAGGTTAGCCCCCTATGCAGGAATTGATAATAGGGTATGGTACTGTAGAAGGAGATGTTAACAGCTTGAAGATAATTTGATTACTTCCGGAACTTGTGGAGACGGGAGTATTCTTAAAGATGAGCTTGATAGGTAACTATCTTGACCCATGCTTGGTATGAGACGGGCACTAAGCTGTAGACATTTAAACATTCAAACATTAAAAATTTAATTAACAAAAGCTACTACTATATTTACAACTTTAAAAAATATAAATACTAAAAGTTTTTTAATTAAGCTTAAAATTAAAACAACTTCTTACTATGGTAGTTTGGTAATCTTATTAGGTATTTTGGTTATCATTTTAGCTAAATTAGAATGAGATATACCTCAAATTATAGTGGTATTGTTCATATATTTAGCTTATATGAGTTTTTTAGTGTTTTCTTATAATAATTTAGAGATCCATAATTATGGATCTGATTTTGGTTTATATCTAGGATACTGTATATCTAGAGAAATTCTTGATTACAAGAACTATAGTAGGATAAAACCCATCTAATAACTCTAGAGTTATTTTATTAAAATAATTGTTTTGTACAATTAACATGATATCCAAAAGTAATTACCTTACCAGATAGTATAACATATCCCAGTAGATATATTCTGTTTGTCCACACACAAAAAAAGAGAAAAGAGCTCAATAAAGAGCATCCGTTTTACACGCAACAGGTTGTTTTATACATACCGTATTACAGAGTCATTATAGCTAATTAGCCATAAAATTTAATAGTAATGTATTAAATATGTATATCTAATACATGAATAATTCTTATTTGTTTAATAGCAAAATAAGATATTATCAATACCCTAATGCAAGTAAAGGTCTTATACAATAAATTACTTTAGAACACCTATATTAATATTATTATTTTTATACAATGAATTTATCACTAATTTTATTTACAATTGGAATTTTAGGTTTTGTTTTAAACAGAAAAAACATAATTTTAATGCTTATTTCAATAGAAATAATGCTATTAGCTATTACATTCTTAGTATTGGTTAGTTCACTTAGCTTCGATGATATATTAGGTCAAACATACGCTATCTATATTATTGCCATAGCCGGAGCAGAATCTGCGATCGGTTTAGGTATTTTAGTAGCTTTTTATAGATTTATCTCTTTTAAATCACTCCATCTATCCTTTAGTCAACCCAAATCACCCATTAAACCTCTTAATATTATTCCACTAGCCCTCACAGGCTCTAATTTTTTTTCTAGTAATTTCATAGAAATTACGTCGAAAAAAAATAAACCATAGCAGGGTTGAAAAAAAAGAACATGTCTATGTTCTTTTCCTCCCCTGAGGGAAGAATATAGTATTGCAGGATAAAAGTAGTCAAATTATTGCTCTTTTAAAATAGCTGCTTTTATGGTTAAAAACAAAGAACATTTAAAAGAAGATGGTCTGAAAGAAATCTTGTTATTAAAAAACAAAATGGGGATTACTACTAAAAATAATCATGGAGATGATTAGGGGTTTGAGAGAAAATAGGTCAAAAAAGGTAGAGCAAACCTCTATCTAGTCTCATTAAGGCGAAACCTTAAAAATGCGGGAAAATCTTAAAGACAAATCTACCAAATTAATATAGTAATATGATTAATGGAACAGGTAATGACTCGTTGTAAGGTAAAAACGGTTTGTATGAAGAAATGAAATAGATAATCCGCAGCTAAACATCAGTATAGAAATATTGGTGAACAGTTCATCGACTAAATGGAGGTTGGTTTATAATTATATCATTATATAATTATTTGCTTAAGATATAGTCAGGCATAATAGAAAAATTATGGTAATATCCTATCCTTCCTAAGGGAATACAATTCCTATGGAAAAAGGGAGAAAACGAAGAGGAAGTATTAGTATTGAATTTAAATAATGTATCTAGCTATAATTATCTTACCACTATTAGGATCAATAGCTTCTGGTTTTTTTGGTAGAAAAATCGGAGTATCAGGAGCACAAATAATTACATGTACAGCTGTTGTAACTACAACAATATTAGCTGTTTTAGCTTTCTTTGAAGTTGGGTTAAATAATATACCTGTATCCATAGAGGTATTCAGATGAATTGATTCTGAATCATTAAATGTATCCTGAGGATTTCATTTTGATTCACTAACAGTTTGCTACGTGGCTATCTTAATAGAGATAGAAGCTGTGTTGGTTTGAATCCAACTGTATAAGAATATGTTTATTCTTTGAATAAGCAGGTTAGTTAGGTCAGATAAGACTAAAAATAACCCTGCTTATCTTCCCTGTCCATCTAATTCATATGGACTAAAAGGATTTAGATGTAAATACCCCTTTACGAGCACTTTCCCGAACCGTAAAAAAATTCATTATTCAACTATTAATAATATAAAGCAAATCGAAGAGGAGAAAGGTGGTGCTATTAACCCTGAATTCCTGCAATGATTTGTAGGATTCACAGACGCTGAAGGAAGTTTTACGATTAATAGTCATTTAAAAAAAGATAAATTTACTATTTCTAGTTTTTCATTCATGTTTAAAATAGGATTACATAAAGATGACGAAAAGGTTTTAAGAGATATTAAAGACAGATTAAGAATCGGAGGAGTTCGTATTTATAAAGATGAATGTATATTTAGTGTTACAGATAAAAAAGGTATTGCTTTATTAATTGATATATTCGATAAATATAACTTAAATACTTCCAAATATCTAGATTATTTAGATTTTAAGAAAGCTTTCCATTTTTATTCGAATAGATCTGAAGATTTAAACCCTTATACGATAAAAGATACAATTTTACAATTAAAAAACAAAATGAATAATAGTCGTGTAAATTTTGATAGACCAAATAATTCTGAAATCGTAATAACTAAAAGTTGACTGCTAGGGTTCGTTGAAGGAGATGGGTCTTTTTTTTTAAAAAGAGATAGTTTAACTCCTGTATTTGCCATTGAAGTCTCCGGAGTACAACTACCGGTATTTGTGAAAATAAAGAAATTCTTAGAAAATAATCTAGGTTTTGATTCATATTCCTTCTATAAACTAAAAAACTCCTCAACCATAGCAGTAGCTGAAGTAAAGGCTAGTAATGCTAATAGCAAAAGTAGCGTAACACTTATTATAAAAAACATTAATGTTTTAAATAATTATTTGGTACCTTTTTTTGCGGATATGGAATTTTTAACTAAGAAAGGAATAGATTTTAAGGATTTTAAAATAATTTGTAAAGCTATATACGATGGGGCACACAGAATACAAGATATAAGAGCCTTAATATTAAAATTATCTAATACTATGAATAATTTTAGATTGTCAACTTATAAAGGTATAGTTGTAGCTTTAACTCAAGAAGAAACAGAAAAACTATTAAATGCAGGATCTACAGTTGAACGTCTTTTAGATGGAAGAGTTGTAGATTGTGACACTAAAAAAGTACTACCAAGACAAGTTTCTTGTATATATGAAATATGTGAACAAGATGGTGGGGTTTTATTGGCGAATTCTTTAACCGAAGCTGCTGCAATTGTAGGATTATACCCTGACACTTTAAGTAAGTATTTAGATAGTGAACATTTAAATGGGGAGTTCATAGAAATTAAAAATCATAAAATTAAAAGAGTATGTGTTTTTTCTTAGATGTACTCCTAACTTCTTAATCTAGCCCCTTTTGTAATTATTTATCTTTTGTAATTATTTATCTTTATTTTTCTTTTTAGTCGCCTCAAAATACTATGACTAGCTGTCAATTAAGTTGCATATTTAATGAGCGACGGTGGACTATTGTAAGGATATACACAAATATACATCTAGCAGCCTTGATAATAGGGATAAGGAATAAACATACAGCCGTTGTATGAATATAATGGCTGTCTACCTATCATAGTTGAATTAATATAAGGATATATTTTTTATATTAACGAAGGAATATGAATAGCCGTGTAACTAAGTTAGTCAGGCTAGGTAGAATTAATAGGAATTGGGTAAGATTATTATCGAACAATTCTATACTTATATAAATGGGTGAAAACGGTTAACAAGGATATACTTAAAGACCGTCGGCAGTAATAAATGTCGCTACAGACTGGTTCGCCGGGGTTAGGCTGAAATGTCTGTCCGAATGTACAGTCGGACCTTAGAACGAGTGCGAGATCGTAGGGAGGAAATATTTATCATAAAAAACACTACGCACAGTGGATAGCCTTACCACAAAGGTAATAAACTCCTAAGTATCAAAGATACTCTTAATGTCTATTCCTCTGTATAGAGGTGACATTAAGGCCAGGTTAACTAAGGTTGTTCTATGCTTATACCTGTTTTAATAGTTTCTTCTTTAGTGCATATCTATTCTATAGGTTATATGAGTGAGGATCCTCACCCTCAAAGGTTCTTTAGCTATTTAAGCTTGTTCACATTTATGATGGTTATATTAGTTACAGCAAATAACTATTTATTAATGTTTGTAGGTCTATTCTCGGCCGTTTATGGGTTTAAGTTCATAAATAATTATTCCACTGTATGCTGGAAAGTATAAGCCCTTTTGCTTATAATAATCAGCAGGAAATAAAAGGACAATATGTCTTAGTAAGATCCTCAGAGACTATACGTGGGATACCCTACTATATCTATAAAAAATGGTTTCTTCCCACAAGCTTACGGTTATTTTTTCGACGTAATTTCGAATATCCGAAATTACTAGAAAAAATTAGGGAAACAAACAGGATATAGGGGTAAAGATATAGTCCAAGGTTTGTTATAAAACTATTGCATCATGGCTATATTTTGGTTAGTATTATCATTTTTTACTCATACTATTTTTTTATATCCTTACTATACCTCTTATACATACTATATCACTTATCCTTTATGTGTATTTAAAAGATTTTATAGTAAAATACCTGAAACCAGTAAATACTCTAAACAGTACAAAAAAGAGTATGAACTAACACAGGAGCAAAAGGAATCAATAATAGGTATAATGTTAGCAGATGGCTTTTTGGAAAAAGGTAAACCTACTTATAATACAAGACTTAGAATAGATCATACTTACCCTGACCAAAAGTCATATGTATTCAGTTTATACACTTTATTTGACGATTTAATAGATATGGAGCCTGTAATAGTTGTAAGAAAAGCTGATCCTAGAACAGGTAAAATATATAAATCTATATATGTTAGAACATTAAGGTTTCCTTGCTTAAATGAATATCATTTTTTATTTTACAAAGATCAAAAAAAAGTTATTCCTTTAAATATACAAGACTTATTAACACCCAGAGGGTTAGCTCACTTAATCATGGGAGATGGGTTTTTATATAAAGGTATAATTATGTTATGTACAGAAAGTTTCACTAAAGAGGAACAAGAACTTCTAATAAATGCATTGCATAAAAACTTTGGAATAAAAGCTACTTTGAATAAACGTATTAGTAGCAGTGGTGTTCAAAGTTATAGAATTAGAATAAGTAAAAAAAGTATGGATAAATTAATAGTATTAGTAAAACCGTATTTTATACCTGAAATGTTGTATAAATTAGGGATATAACCAATGAAATCTTTACTACAAAAAATTCGCAATAGTTTTTAACTCAAAACCTGTGAGAGGGTAGCCAAATAATATGCCCTAAATGGTTAATTGAGTCAGACAATAGTATTTTAAATTTTATGCTTTTTATACATACTTGCAATCAAAAAAGATTTTTCTTTTCAAAAAAATTAAATTCTTCTCAAAGAATAGGCCCCCATAATATAAATATAATATCTTTAATCGTAGGATCTTTATTAAACAATTCATATATTGAAAAAAGAGGATACGGGATTAGAATTATATTTATAAAACATAACGATAATGTGGAATATTTAATGTGATTTCATTCAGTGTTGTTTAATGCTGGGTATTGTAACAAAGAAAAGCCTAAATTATATAAATTAATAGGTAGACATAATAAAGTGTTTTTTATTTATAGTTTCAAAAGTTATAGTTTTTCTAGCTTTAATTGATTATATGATATGTTTTATAGAGATAACATAAAAATTATACCACATAATTTAGATGAATATCTTACACCCTTAGCTTTGTCTACTCTATTCCTATCACCTGGAAAACCAGAAGAAAGGGGAGTAAAGCTATCTAAATCACGCGTTTTAGTAGAAGATCTTACATATCTATCACTAGTTTTGGAAAAAAAATATAACATTAAGACAACTATTAATGATAGCAACCTCAATAACTGTAAGTATTCTAGTGTTTCCTTACACATCGAGAATAATTCAGTTTCTACTTTTTATAAGATAATAAAGCCACATTTGTTATATTCACAATACCACTTATTAAAGAGGCCTATTCTAAAGTTAATTTTCCCTGGTAGTAATGGTATTCATAATCATTCTTATATTTCTAAAAGAGATTTTTAAAGTAAAAAAGATCTTTCCGATATAAAATATACCCTTAACTATAAAAAAGAGTATGTCTTGAGCTTAGAACAAAAAGAAGCTCAATTTCCTCCACGCAATGAAAATTTACTTAACCCCTTTTTTTTATCAGGTTTCTGTGATGCTGAAGGTTGCTTTACTATTAGTGTCATTAAAAACAACTCGAATTTAGGATGGACGGTTAAACAAAGGTCTTTTCAAATTAAATTGCATGAGAAAGATTTAGATTTATTAAAAAAAATTCAAAGTTATTTTGGTGTGGGTTATTTAAGTAAATCTGCATCCAATATGATTCAATATCGTGTTCAAGCCGTTAAAGATTTAAAAGTTATTTTCCAGCATTTCGATAAATATCCGCTAATTTCACAAAAACAAGGTGATTATCTTTTATTTAAAAATGTTATTGATTTAATTGAGAATAAAGAACATCTTACAATGGAAGGATTACGGAAAATTTTAGCTGTTAAAGCTTCAATGAATAATGGTCTATCGGATGTGTTGAAAGTCGCCTTTCCGGGAATTGTTCCAGTAAACCGAGATAAAATACCAATATCAGTTTCTTCTATTAACCCTTATTGATTATCCGGATTTGTGGAAGGAGAAGGTTGTTTTTTAGTTAGCATCAAAGCTTCTAAAACGACCTCTTTGAAGAAGGCTGTACAATTAAAATTTAAATTATGTCAACATAAACGTGATGAACAATTATTGATAAATATAGTCGACTTCTTAGGTTTCGGGCGTATTTATAAAGTTAATGAGGCGGGTATTGAAATCTTAGTTACCAAGTTTACGGATATAATTAATCTTCTTGCACTATTTAAAGAGTATCCTTTACAAGGAGCTAAATCCAAAGATTGGTTGGATTTTTGCAGAATAGTTGAATTGATGCAGAATAAGGCTCATTTAAGTGCATCTGGTTTAGATCAAATATGTAAAATCAAAGCTGGCATGAATACAGGTAGAGAATTACTTTAATAAATTTTCCCTCTTTCTATTTGGTTATAGTAAGACAATATTTAGTTGGGCGGGAAAGGTAACTATTGTTTATTGTTGGTATCGGTATAATTTTAGGGGACGGATTCTTAGATAGAGTTAAACCTAATCATAATACAAGATTGCGTATAGAACAATCATACCCTGAAAAGGAGAAATATTTAAAAAGTTTATACGAACTACTTGAACCCATTACTACTATGAGTCCTACAATTGTAACAAGGAAAGATAAACGTAGCAGTACTACGACTCAATCTCTTTATTTTAGGACTTTAGCTATGCCTTATTTAAATGATTATTATGATTTATTTTACAAGGAAAGAGTTAAAGTTATACCTAGAAACTTGAATACATTATTAACAGCTAGAGGATTAGCTTTTTGGATAATGGATGATGGGGGTAAATCTGTATATAACCAAACTATATTACATACTAGATCTTTTATGCTTGAAGATGTTAAATATCTACAATCTGTTTTATTTGAAAACTTTGGTTTAGTTACAAGGTTAGAAGAAAAGAAAAAAGATAAGTGAGTTATATACATCCCTGTTAGACAAAGGACAAAACTTAAAGATCTTGTAGGGCCTTATATGAACGAAAGTATGTTATATAAGATATAAAAATAAATATTTATTTATGATAATTTTCCATAGTTGGTGATATTATATTTAGAAAATCAGAATAGTTTCATAAAACATGAAACCTGTATAATACAGGAGAATAAATAGATTAAAATTCTTATGATAACCATTTGAATTTTAATATATCACTAGCTACATCATTGAAAACGATCAAAGATATTTTTAATAAATTTAAAAGATCGTCGGTTATATTTTGGATCGCGATCGACTAGTACAATGATGGGTGCCTGAAATGGTGCTTAATGCATAGTCAGAATCTTTATATTTATAATATACTAGGGCTTTAAGTAAATCCTAATAGGTTTTAAAAGTACAGGAGTTAATGTATTGATTAGTTAGACATCAATATACGTAACTTAAGATTTGGTTGGGGTTTGTTCATATCTTTTAGTATGTTTTTGATTTACTAGAATAGCAGCAAATCAAAGTTCTCTTTCAGCATTTTTAACAAATAGAGTAGGTGATTGTTTCTTAACTATAGGTATGTTTGCGATTCTTTGAGCGTTTGGTAAGACAGAAAAAAGTAAAGTTTCTAAATGTGAGAATAGTTATGGTTGCGTTCCTAAAAAGAATAGATCTATTTATCACCATTCAATAAGAAAATATTCTACAAGTAAAGTATCAAGTAATTATTCACTTGGACCCTACTTAGCTGGATTAATAGAAGGAGATGGGTACATTGGTGTTCAGAACCCAGACTCTAAAACTAATGTGATTTATAGACCAAAAATTCTTATTGCTTTTAATATTAATGATAAACCTTTAGCTGAAAAATTATCTGCTGAATTAGAAGTAGGTAAAGTTATTAATAGAGAAAAGGCAGGTCATGTCATATTACAAATTTTAGCTAAAGAAGAAGTTTTAAAGATAATTCACTTAATAAATGGACACATGCGTACACCAAAAATAGAAGCTTTGCATAGAGCTATTTGTTGAATAAATGAAAAAGATAGTACTACTATACCTTGTCTAGGTTTAGATTTATCCTATTTAGATAGTAATAGTTGATTGGCAGGGTTTACAGACGCGGACGGTAATTTTGCTATAACAGTGTATGATAGAAAGAAAAATGGAGTCTTTTTAAGAACAAGTGTTCAAACTTTTTTTCGTATAGAAGTTAAACAAAATTATTCTAGGGAAGTTGCTGAAAATTATGGAGGTGCTAGTTATTTTAATATTTTAACAAAAATATCTGCCTTTTTTACTGTTAATCTCTACACTCGAACTAGAGAAAGAGAAGATAAAGTCTTTTATTCTTTTATGGCGGTGGCTCATAACTCCAGAAGTCATGAAATCGTTCGTAAATATTTCGATAACTTCCCACTACGTTCTTCTAAGTATCTAGCATATAAAGACTGATGTATGGTTCAAGATCTTAATAAAGGAAGTCTAACTAAAGAGAAGTTGGATAAGATAAAAATTATAAAAAATAATTTTAATAGTAAAAGGAAACAATTTAATTTTTCACATTTAGATTCTTTACATTTTAAATAAATTGCCGTGGGCAGTAGTAATATTACCCTTATTATATAACTGTATCGCTGGAAACCCCTAAAGTCATTTTATAGGATATTGTGAAAACATCCTTTTTAGATGCGTACACAGACCATAAACATTAAAATGAATAGATCTTATTGTTTAATAAGTGAAAATGGACAATCAGCAGGAAACATTAAATATATACATACTATATATCGAGGATCCTCAGAGACTGCGCGTTATACACCCTTTTTGTTTCTTTCAAAGAAACTAAAGATAAATATATAGGGTGAAGATACAGTCCAATTATAGCTTAAAGGCTATAAGTAAATTGAATTTAGATTATGCAACTGTATTCTCATTAGCTCCTTACATGAATGAAAATGTTGTTACTATTGTAGGTATATGTTTATTAATTGGAGCTATGGCTAAAAGTTCTCAAGTAGGTCGAATGAAGGCCCTTAAAAAACCAAGATGAGATTCAGGTTTTTTACGCACTTTGATATATGCTGGAAAAGTTTCAAATGCTTTAGAGTCCGCAATAGGCTTATTAATAGAAAATAGCCCGGAAAAATCTCAAAGACAAGGAACCAATCAGCAGGGAATAAATAAATTTAATCCATCATTTTTAGAATGATTTATAGGATTTTCCGAAGGAGATGGTTCATTTTTAATTAGCAGTGGTAAAACTATATTTTCTATTCATTTACATAAAATAGATTTACCTCTACTTTATATAATAAAAACTGAATTAAATATGGGTAATGTATATGAAAGTAAAGATAGTGCTATTTTCATAGTAAAAGCTAAACAAGATATACTTACTTTAATAGAAATATTTAATGGTAATATTTTTCTTAAAAAAAAACAAGTTCAGTTCGAAAGGTGGGTTTATAATTATAATCTTAAAAATAAATTAAGCATTGAAATGAAAGATTTTCATTTTCAACCTTCTTTAATGAATGCCTGACTGGCTGGATTTATTGACGCAGAAGGTAGTTTTATGGTTTCAGTGTCTAAAACTAAGATCATTCAAAGATTTGTATTAGCACAGAAAGATGCTGAGTCAGAGTTTATTTTTATAAGTAAATTAATTAACGGTTATACTGAAAAGTTAAAAGGACACGATAGAATTGTTATAAATTATTTAAAATTAGACCTTCTTATTGAGTATTTAACTATCTTCGAATTAAGAACTGCAAAGGCTCAATCTTTTGCAAAGTGAATGGAAATATATAATGGCCGGAAAAATAAACCATCTTTAGAAATAACTGACTATAATGAAATAAAAAAGAAAGCAAGCTTTATAAATTTATTGAGTCCACATCATAAAAGAATATAATTAAATTTACTCTTTATGTATAATTATAATATTATATGATTGCCTAATATGCTTAGTACAGCAATAGGCTTCAGCTTTAAATTTGTAAAATTAAATTTATTTAAATAACCCTCAGAGACTGAGTTTTTACTCCTGGATAACAAACAACTTTTAGAGTCGGTTGTTTTTATTACCCTTAACGGTAATTTAGTTTATTTAGACACTCAAAGTAAATAGTCAATTTATATTTGCTATTTAAAGATATAGTCCAATTTTTATTGCTTCACGTATGACTACCTATGGCGATGGAAGGTTTGAATAGGGCCTTCCTTAAACTTTACTATATGCGGGAACATCCCGTTTTTATATACTGGTCCACTGTTTACTTTGTAAGCTTCGGAAAAACCCAGAATGAGGGACAATCCGCAGGAAACCACGTTAGTAACTTGGGCTCTTCAGAGACTACACGTGAAGCAATTACATTAAATGATAAAAATTTTTTTGAATGATGGTTAATAGGATTTGCTGAAGGAGACGGAGGATTTAGTATAGACAAAAGAGGCTATTTA
>Ga0139315_10001_pt2 | contig 28473 bp, 19 predicted proteins | sample In3P11_FD_99380 | JGI IMG/M metagenome (GOLD analysis project Ga0139315, IMG submission 99380) | reverse complement strand
GCAGATGACAGGGCTTGCGGAGCGCACTGCTCGGAAGGCTCTCGCGCGGCTGCTCAACGACGGCCTGCTCGTCTCCGGGAGCCCCAAGGGGGCGGTCGGCATCGGCTTTCCGCTGGATGCGCTCAATCTCTTGTTTCCAAACCTCTATCCCGAGGCGGCAACCGACCCAGGGGATGGTTGAGCGGCGCTAGTGCGCGCGGATACCGGGCAAACACGGTCGCGCCGCCCACCCTGTCCACCAGCAACACCTCGAAGCGGCCCACCCGGCCGCCCATCTCCATGCCGGGCGAACCGACAAGCATCCCGGGCACGGCCAGGCCCAGCGCGTCCGGGCGGGCGGCAAGCAGCGGCTGCACGTCCGCAGACGGCACATGCTCGAGCACATAGCCTTGCACCACGGCGGTGTGGCACTTGCGAGTCGCGGGTCTCACGCTCCGCGCGCAGCGTTGCGCATTCCGGTGCCGCCGCTACACTTCCCGGAACCGTAACCTCCATCGCCCCTCGCCCATGTCTGCGCGTCCCTTGCCACTCCTGTCGGCGCTCGAAGCTCGCGCGCTTGCGGTCCTCGTCGAAAAGGAGCGAACAGTGCCGGATACCTATCCACTGACGCTGAACGCCCTCGCTGCCGGGTGCAACCAGAAAAGCAGCCGCAATCCGCTGTTCAATGCGACGGAAAGCGAGGTCCAGGCGGCCGTGGACAACCTGAAGCGCCACTCGCTGGTGATCGAATCGAGCGGCGGGCGCGTGATGCGCTACGCGCAGAACGTCAAGCGTGTGCTCGAGATCCCTTCCCAGTCGGTTGCCCTGCTCGCAACGCTCGTGCTGCGCGGCCCGCAGACGGCGGGCGAGCTGAGGATCAACAGCGACCGCCTGAACCGCTTCTCCGACATTTCGGCGGTCGAAGGTTTCCTCAACGAGATCGCCGACCGCCCCGCCGGCGCCCTGGTTGTCGAGTTGCCACGCCAGGCGGGCTCCAGGGAGACAAGGTGGGCCCACCTGCTCGGCGGCCCGCCACCGGCGCAGGCCGCCGAAGCCGCAGGGACCGGGTCCGCCGCGTCGGGCGAAACGTCCCGATCAGCCGCTCGAGCCGCAACTGACCTGTCACTTTCCGACACGGCAACTCTGAACGCGCGCCTCGCGAGGCTCGAAGACCAGGTCGCGCTGCTCGAGGCGACCGTTGCGCAACTGTGCGATGAGCTCGGCGTCGCTTCGCCCATAACTGCTGCGACGCCGCCGACCCTCGCGCAACGGCGTCAGGAGGAAGATCGTGAAGGCGGCTGATAGGTGCCCGGGACGGTACGGAACGCGATCGACAGCCGGTTCCAGCCGTTGATCGCGACGACCGCCAGCGACAGGTCGACGAGTTCCTTCTCCCCGAAATGTCGGCGAGCGGTCTCGTAGATCTCGTCACGCACGTCATTCGTCGAGATCAGGGTGAGCGCCTCGGTCCATGCCAGCGCGGCGCGTTCGCGCTCCGTGTAGAACGGCGCCTCGCGCCACGCCGACAACAGGTACAGGCGCTGCTCGGTCTCGCCCTGCGCGCGGGCGTGGATTCACGCCTGACTGCCTTGTCCGGCATGACTGGCGTGATTCATCGTGTCGATGGCGAGCGCGGAATGGGCGTAGGCGCCTCCCGCACGCATCTCGGCGGCGACCCAGATCGCTTCCATGATCTCCTGCTCGGTGGCGCCGGACTTCAATGCGCCTTCGGTATGCCCACGGATGCAGTACGGGCACTGCGTGACGTGCGCGACCGCCACGGCGATCAACTGCTTGGTCTTCGCGGACAACGCCCCCTCTGCGAAGACCACCTTGCTGAACGCCTGGAACGCTGCCAGTTGTTCCGGGGCAAGTTCCCTTCGCTTGTGAGCGATCTCACGGCTCGCGCCGGGATACATCGAAGCTTCCATGTCGAATCTCCTTCGGGTTGCGGACATGGTCGATGGTGCCCGCGATCTGCGGATCGGGAGGCGTTCACGCACCCGGCAACGGGGCCTTCGCCAGAAAAACCGCGCCCGGGAAGCTCGCAAAGGCATCGGCGAGGCGAATCGCTCCTTCTTCGACGTGCAGTATTTCACCGGTGAGGACGTTCTCGAGCCGGGTGCCATCGGGCAGCGACGGCCTGGCGGTCGTGTCCGACCAGACGCCCTCCCCGAGGGGAAGCGCGCCAGGCTCGCCCAGGAGTTGCGCGAACAACCGCCCCGCCAATGCAACGAGGACCACGTTCCCGTGCTGCCGGGCATAACCGAGCACATGCCCGGCTCGCGCGCCTTTCACAGTCAACGGGGTGTAGCCGCCGCTCGCGAACAGCTGCGGGTTTTCCCGGTGCAATTGAAGCAGCCGCCAGGTGAGCCAGAGCTTGGCACGGCCGTCGTGGGGCGCCGCCGCCAGGACGGTGAGCCGGGCCGGCAGTCCGGGCTCACGATGCATGGCCACCATTTCATCGAGCCAGCGCTCGCGCACGATGTAGTCGACCGGGCGGCGGTTGTCCGGGTCGACGAGGCTCAGGTCCATCAGCTCGTTGCCCTGGTAAAGGTCGGGCACGCCGGGCGAGGTCAACTTGATCAGCGTCATCGAAAGGCTGTTCATGGCACCGAACCACGCGAGCGATTCCGCCAGCGCTCGCAGGTCGTCGAGAAACGGGTTCGGATGCAGGCGTGCCAGGGCGCCGCGAACAAAGGCGGTGAGTGCTTCCTCGTAGGCTTCGTTCGGGCTGATCCAGCTCGTGTGCGTCTTCGCTTCGCGGGCCGCCTTCAGCATGTAGGTCTCGATGCGCTCGCGCCACGCTTCGAGTGCCGTTTCATCGATCCCGGCGGCCGGAACGGTGCCGAGCAGGATCTGGTACAGCAGGTATTCGTCCGCAGGCGACGGGCCGCTGCCGGAGTCGTGCTCGATTCGATGAGAGCGGTTCATCAGGCGCCAGCGCCGCAGCGCGAGCCGCCAGGCGGCAGGCAACTCCGAGAGCACGTCGATGCGGCTGCGCACGTCCTCGGAGCGCTTGTTGTCGTGGGTGGATGTCGCCACGATGGTGTGCGGCCAGTGCGCGGCGCGATCGGCGCTAGCCCCGTGGAACGCGCGCACGGTGATGCCGAAAAGGCCCGGGTCGCCGCCCACTTCGTTCAGCGACACGAGCCGGCTGTAGCGGTAGAAGGCGGTATCCTCGACACCCTTGGCGGCAACGGGCGCGCTGAACTGCTGGAACCGCATTGCAAAGCGCAGCACTCTTGCCTGCAGTCCGGCTGGCGCATCTGCCGCCGCCTCTGCGAGCAGCGACTGGCGCACGAAGTCGAAGATCGAGGTGTCGTCCGCCTGGCTGCGCCGCCGCGCTTGCGCCACCGCCCAGTCGACATAGCGCAGATCCTGCGCCGAGGGTACATCGACGATGTACGTCCGGTACACCGGCATGCATGCGGCGACCTCGGCCAGGGCGCCGCGCAAAGTGTTGAAGGTGTAGTCGCGGGTGCGTCGGTCGGCGCGCGCGATCCGCAGCAATTCGGTCGCCAGCACCGTCAGTTCCGCAGCAAGCGTACTGCGCATGATCGCCCGCTTGCCCCGGTAGGCGATCTCGGTGAACTCCTCGGCTACGCCGCTGAAGACGCGCCAGACGCGGTCGAAGCGCTTGCCCGCCGCCGAGTCGATGAGCACGCCGTTGACCACGTTGGCGAACCGGTAGCCCGTCGTGCCGTGGACAGGCCAGTCATAGGGCATGTCCTCATGCGGCGCGGTAATCTTTTCGGCCACCACGTACAGGGGCCGCGCCGGCCGGCCGTGGCCGTCGCGCCCGGGCATCTCGAAGCCCGCACGTCGTACGTAGCCCTCCTGCAGCGAGCGAAAGTATCCGGCCGGATCGTGCAGTCCGTCGGGGTGATCGATGCGCAAGCCGTCGACCGCGCCGGTGGCCGCGAGGTCGAGCACGAAGCGATGGGTGGCCTCGAACACTTCGGCGTCTTCCATTCGCAGCGCGGCCAGGTCGTTGATGTCGAAGAATCGCCGGTAGTTGATCTCGTCTGAGGCTACCCGCCAGTAGGCCAGGCGGTAGGCCTGTGCCTCGATCAGTTCGTGCAGGGCGTCGCGCGCTCCTTCGGCGTTGAACCCGGCGAGCGCCGCATCGATCGCCCGGCCTGCGGCGCCCCGCTCTGCTGTCAGCCGTGCAAGGCTTGCCTTGTGCCGTTCCTTGCTGCGCGCGCGCTCTGCAATGGCCTCCGCATTCCTGGTATCCCGCGGCGCCAATGCGGCGAAGGACACCGCCAGCCCGGCCAACTCGTCGCCGACGAAAGCGTCGCTGCACAGCTCCCGGGCGCTTGCCAGGACGGGCGCGTAAGTGCGCGGGTCCAGTGGGAAGCGGTGCTCGTGGTAGCGCAGCGCGAAAGACCCGGCGGCGGGCTCGAAGGCGAGATGGAGGTCTTCACCGACCAGCACGTCGCCGTAGTGACCCCCCAGGACCGGCAGCAGCACCTTGCCTCGCAGTTCCGGATCGACCGGCTCCCACTCGATATCGAAATGCCGGGCGTGCGCCGACGACGGCCCGTTTTCGAGCACGTCCATCCACCAGGCGTTGTCCGCGCCGAGCACGCCCATGTGGTTCGGGACCATGTCGAGCAACTGGCCCATGCCATGCTCACGCAACGCCGCACTGAAGCGCTCGAAGCCCGTCGCTCCGCCCAGTTCGGGGCTGATCTCGTCGTGCGCCACGATGTCGTAGCCATGCGTGCTGCCGGGGCGCGCGCGCAGGATGGGCGAGCAGTACACATGGCTGATTCCCAGCCGCGACAGGTAGGGGATGATGCGCACCGCATCGTCGAAGGTGAACGCGCGATGGAACTGCAGGCGATAGGTGGCCCGCGGCACCCGGGCGTGCAGCGAGCGCGGCGGATTCAGCGAGTGCGGGATGGGACTGGGTCTCAGGCGCGACAGCGTGCGCGCCAGTTCGCCGAGAGCCGTGCTTGCCGGGAACCGTTCGAGCGCGACCGGCAGCTTGCGCCGCCAGTTCGGATGCTCGTCCATCGTGCCAGGCAGGTTCGCCTGCTCCGCGATGCCGAGCGCGTCTTCCACCTGCAGCAGCATCACGCGCGACGGCGTATCGGCGATGCAGGCGTGGATCGCCCGCACGAGGGATACGTCGAGCGCTTCCGGCGCGGCATCCTCCGCCGACGCTTGCGACGGCAGCCGGTTGTCGCGCGCCAGCGCGCGCAGCAACTGCCCGCGATCGCGGGCGCGTTCGCTCAACTGCTGTTCCAGCGACCCATCGTCCACGGTCAGGCCCAGTTCGCGCCGAACCCGTAGGTCCCTGCCTTGCCACCAGCCGGCCAGCGTGGGCAGATCGTGGGTGCCGACCGCCACCAGGGCGTCGCGCGGATACTCGCTTGCCGGCTTGAAGTCGCCGTCGTCATAGCGCTGGAAATAGAGCAGGCGGCACGACAGGATGCCGCGCTGGGCCAGCGCCGTCCGGATCTCGTCAGGTACCGTTCCGAGGTCCTCGCCGATCACCATGCACCGGTTGCGGTGGCTCTCGAGCGCCACGATGGCGAGCATCTCCTCGAGCCCATAACGCACGTAGGCGCCGTCGCGGGCGGTGCAGCCGGGCGGGATCCAGAACAGGCGCATCAAACCCATCACGTGGTCGATGCGCAAGGCGCCGGCGCTGAGCATGTTCTCGCGCAGCGTTTCGACGAGTACGCGGTAACGGCTTGCACGCAGCCGGTCCGGACGCAGCGGCGGCAGGCCCCACCCCTGCCCGCTCGGGTTGAACTCGTCGGGCGGCGCACCGATGCTGGCGGCACTCGCGTAGCACTCCTGATGCGTCCAGACGTCCGAACCCGCCCGATCCACCGAGATGGCAAGGTCGAGATAAAGACCGACTCCGAGCCTGAGCGCGTGGCAGCGGCGGCTTGCCTGCATCAGTTGCCGGCTCGCCTGCCATTGCAGGTACTCGTGCCATTCGATGCGCTCCGCGTTGCGCTCCTCAAAACGCCGCACCGCGTCGGACGCCGGATCACGGTATTCCTGCGGCCAGACCGGCCATCCCCAAACCGATGCATCCCCGGCGTGAAAGTGGCCCTGCAGGGCCTCGAACAGCGCGTGCTGACGCAGCGCCTTGCCGCCCTGCACCTGGAACTCGCGGAACTGGCCTGCGCGCGCGCTGCCTGCGGCCAGATGGTGTTCCCGGAAGTGCGAATAAAGCATCGCAAGCACTTCGAGCTTGGCCCCGGCAACACCGGGGTAGTCGACCAGCGATGATTCGCGCAGCGCCGCCAGCCGCGCCTGGAAGGCCGGGGAGACGACATGCCGGCGCGCAAGCTCGCAATCGCGGTAGTCGGCGACTGCCTCCACGTCGATGTAGAGCACGTTCAACTGGCGACGCGACGACGGGCTGTAGGGGCTGACGTGCGCCGGGTTGTGCGCAAACAGTGCGTGCAGAGGGTTGACGCCGATGATGTCGGCCCCGCAGTCTGCCCAGTGCTCGACAAATCGCTTCAGATCGCCGAAGTCCCCCATGCCCCAGTTGCGCGCGGAACGCAGCGAGTAGAGTTGCGCCGCCACACCCCAGACGCGACCGTCGCCATGCAATGCGGGCGGCTCGTAGCAGCGAGGCGGCGCGGCGATCAGGAGCATTTCGCCGGGGAGGTCGTGCAGGGCAAACCGGTGATAGCCCGGCGGCAGCGCGAGCGCGATCGTGAGCGTGCGCGCGGCCAGCCGCTGGCCGTCTATCGTGGCGCGGGCGACGATGTCGAGGGTCGACGCGTCGAACTCGCCGTGATGCCGGGCGCCGTTTTCCTCGACCAGGTTCCAGCGCATCCGCGTGGCGCCTTCCGGCAGGCGCAGCACGACCGACCACGATGCGACGTCGGCGATGACGGGGGTGACCGGCGGCATCGCTTCCCGCCAGCTTGCTGCCTGTGCCTCGCGCTCGGCGCCCGGGATCTCCTCGAGGGTCGAAGCATCCACGCCGAACTCGGCGAGCAAGGCGACGAGGTTTTCGTCCGCTATGCGATGGCGCTCGCCGACGATGTCCACGTACTCGGGAACGATACCGAAGTGAGCGCAAAGACGCTCGAGAGCGTGCCGCGCCTCACTCATCGGCGGCGCCGATCGAAACGATCACTGCACCGGGGCGCAGGCGAACCCGGTCGACCCCGACGGCGTCCGCCTCCAGCGAATAGATCGCCGACCGGCCCGGCCCCTGTGCCAGTTCGAGGTCGTGTTCCCCGAAGTGCGCGAGCAAGTGCCAGGCGCCGCCGTCGGTGAGCGGCCAGCGAACGTGCAACAAGCCCTCGTCGACGGAGTACCGCCCGCCCGAGCGCACGGCCTCGATCCGCGGCACCAGCTGCCGGTGGCGTACCGCGAGCAGTTCGCGGGTCAGTGCCAGACGCTCGCTGTGCGGCGCCTGTTCGCGTTCGTTCCAAAGCAACTTGCAGGCCCCGAAGGTCGATTCTTCGTTCGGGTCCGGTATCCGTTCGCGCGCGCCCTCATCGGCGAACGCCGCAAAGCGCCTGAATTCGTCGCGTCGACCCTGCGTGACCGCCTGCGCGAGCTCCGGGCCGAAATCGCAGAAGAACAGGAAAGGCGTCGAAGCAGCGAACTCCTCGCCCATGAACAGCATCGGCACCTGCGGCGACAACAGCAGGCAGGCGTACGCGGCGGTCACGCGGCGAGGGTCGGCGAACGCATGCAACCGCTCGCCGAACGCGCGGTTGCCGATCTGGTCATGGTTCTGAAGGAAGGCCACGAAGGCCTCGGGGGGAAGATGGGCGCTCGGCTCGCCGCGTTGCGCACCTTCGCGGAATGACGAAGGCTGGCCCTGGTAGACGAAGCCTTCGGCGAGCGCCCGGCCGAAACCATCGAGCGCGCTTCCCTTCGCATCGATGTAATCGGCGTAATAGCCGTCGGCCTCGCCGCTGGCCAGCACGTGCGCGGCATGATGAAAGTCGTCGTTCCACTGGGCCGTGGCGCACCGGGGCACTCGGCGCGCGTCGCGCTCGAGCCAGCGCGCCTGGTTGGCGTCGTTTTCGAGCACCAGGTGCACCTGTCGCTCGCGACCCGGTCCATCGCGCAGCGCCTGCCCGATCTCGCAGACGATATGCGCCTCGGAGTCGTCGCGAATCGCATGAACGGCGTCCAGGCGCAGGCCGTCGAAGTGATACTCCTCGACCCAGTACAGCGCGTTGTGCAGGAAGAAGTCGCGGACCGGCCGGTTCAGCTCGCCATCGAAATTGATCGCGGCGCCCCAGGGGGTCTGATGCCTGCCGTTGAAGAACTGCGGGCACCAGCCGTGCAGATAATTGCCTTCGGGGCCGAAGTGGTTGTAGACGACGTCGAGGAGGACCATCAGCCCGGCACCATGCGCGCGGTCGACCAGTTCCTTCAGATCGTCGGGCGTGCCGTACGAAGCGTCCGGGGCGAAGTGCAGCACGCCGTCGTAGCCCCAGTTGCGCCGGCCGGGAAAATCGGCCACCGGCATCAGTTCGATCGCCGTGATGCCGAGCGCGGCCAGTTCGGGCAGCCGCCGTGCGGCGGCGCTGAACGTACCCTCCGGCGTGAAGGTCCCGACGTGCAGTTCGTAGACCACCGCCTCGTGCCAAGGCCGGCCACGCCAGCTCGCGTCGCCCCAGGAGTAGGCGAGCGGGTCGATCACCTCGCTCGCGCCGTGGACGTCGTCCGGGTTGAAGCGCGACGCGGGATCGGGTACCGCGAGCCCGGGCGCGGCGGGCAGCCGGGCGGCGTTCTCGCCCTCGCCAGCGGCGCCCTCGCCAGCGGCGCCCTCGCCAGCGGCGCCCTCGCCCGCCTCGCGCTCGCCCGCCTCGCGCTCGCCCGCGGCGACCTCGCCTGCCCCGTGCTCGCCGTCGTCGCCCTCGACCAGGTACCGGTAGCGCGTGCCCGCCCCCGCCCCGGCGACCACGAGTTCGTGCCAGCCGCCGGGCACTCGATCCATCGTGTGACGCGAATCGCCACCGATCGGCTCCAGCAGAAGCTGGACCTGCACCGCGGAGGGTGCCCACAGTCGGAAGCGCGTGCCGCCCTCGTCGAGCAGCTCGGCGCCGAAGGGCATCGCGTGGCGCGCCTTCATGACGGCATGACCATCGGCCGGGTCAGCAGCGCCAGCGAGCGGGCCTGCAGCGCGTAGCTGTCGCCCGGAACGTAGCGCTGTGCCGGCGGGCTGCCGGAAGCCGCCGTGGTGTCGAGCAGCGCCTCCCAGGGCTCGCCGTCGATCTCGGGCATCCTGAACTCGATCTCGTTCTGGTCGGCGTTGAACAGGATGAGGAAGTCATCGTCGACGATCGGCCTGCCCGTCCTGTCGACGTCCCCGATTCCGCCGCCCGAGAGGTATGTGCCGAGGCAGCGCGCGTATTCGTGCTCCCATTCCTGCGCGGTCATCTCGCTGCCGTCGGGCTTGAGCCAGAGCACGTCCTTGAGATGACTGCCGTGCAACGGTCGGCCGGCAAAGAAATCACGCCGGCGGAAGGTAGGATGGGCGCGCCGCAAGGCGATCAGCCGCTTCACGAAGTCGAGGAGCGCGGCGCGCTCGGGCGTCATCGTCCAGTCGAGCCAGCTGATTTCGTTGTCCTGGCAGTACGCGTTGTTGTTACCCCCCTGCGTACGACCGATCTCGTCGCCGGAGAGCAGCATCGGCACACCCTGCGAGAGCAGCAGGGTGGCGAGGAAATTGCGCTTCTGGCGCTCACGCAGCGCGTTGACATCGGGATCGTCCGTCGGTCCTTCGACGCCGCAATTCCAGGAGCGGTTGTTGTCGTTGCCGTCGCGGTTGTCTTCACCGTTGGCCTCGTTGTGCTTCTCGTTGTACGAGACGAGGTCTTGCAGCGAGAAGCCGTCGTGCGCGGTCACGAAGTTGATGCCCGCATGCGGCCGCCTCCCCGAGCGGCCGTACAGGTCGGATGAACCGGTGAGGCGGCGCGCGAACTCGCCGATCACCCCGCCGTCGCCCTTCCAGTAGGCGCGCATGCCATCGCGATACCGGTCGTTCCACTCCGCCCATCCGACCGGGAAGTTGCCGACCTGGTAGCCGCCGTGGCCGAGATCCCAGGGCTCGGCGATGAGCTTGACCCGGTTCAGGATCGGATCCTGGCGAATCACATCGAAGAATCCTCCCAGGTGCTCGACCTTGCCGCGCTCACGGGCCAGCGCCGAGGCAAGGTCGAAGCGAAACCCGTCGACATGCATTTCCTCGACCCAGTAGCGCAGCGAGTCCATCACCATCTGCAGCACATGCGGGTGTTCGAGGTCCAGCGTGTTGCCGCACCCGGTGAAATCGTCGTAGTAGCGCCGGTTCTCGCCAGAGATCATGTAATACGACGCGTTGTCGATGCCGCGCAAGGACAGGGTCGGCCCGAGCTGGTTGCCTTCGCAACTGTGGTTGTAGACCACGTCGAGAATGACCTCGATGCCCGCCGAATGGAGGGACTTGACCATGGTCTTGAACTCCTTCACCTTCTGAGACGCCGTGTAGCGCATCTCGGGGGCGAAGAAGCCGAGGGTGTTGTAGCCCCAGTAGTTCTGCAGGCCCTTCTCGAACAGGTTGCGATCGTTGATGTAGCTGTGCACGGGCATCAGTTCTACGGTCGTGATCCCCAGACGCTTCAGATGGTCGATCGCGGGCGCCGAGGCAAGCGCGGTGTAGGTGCCGCGCAAACGCGACGGCACGCCCGGGTGCAGGATGCTGAAACCGCGCACATGCAGTTCGTAGATCACCATGTCGTGCCACGGCACGTCGGGACGGCGGTCCTCGCCCCAGGTGAATGCCGGCTCGAGCACCCGGCACTTCGGCATGAACGCGGCGCTTGCGCGACGGTCGAACGAGAGGTCTTCCCTCTTGCTACCGATGATGTAGCCGTACAGGGCGTCGTTCCAGCGCAGCGCGCCCACGAAATCCCTGGCATACGGATCGACGAGCAGCTTGTTCGGATTGAAGCGGTGCCCGTCCTCCGGCCGGTACGGGCCATGGACGATGTAGCCGTAGGCCATCCCGGGGCGCGCCTCGGGCAGGTAGCAGTGCCAGACGTAATCGGTGCGCTCGCGCAGGGCGACGCGCTGCAGTTCGCGCCGGCCGGTCTCGTCGAAAATTGCCAACTCCACCTTCTCGGCGTTCTCGGAGAACAACGCGAAGTTCACGCCTTCGCCGTCCCATGTCGCACCCCGCGGATACGAGCGCCCCGGCCAGACCGCCGTGATCGGTGCTTCATCGCTCCTTCGCTGTACCTTGCCACGTCGCTCGGCCATGCTTGCCTTCCCGGCGGAAACGTCCGGGTCGAAATCGGGGTTCAGTTCGAAATCAGGCTTCATCGTCTCTCTTCAGGGTCGGCCACCAACGCTCCAGGCGTGCGGCCGCCCACGCCTTGCCCCCCAGGCCGAAGGCCAGGGCGAGAGCCAGCACGACTCCCGCCAACACGATCAGGAAGGTCTGGCGCAAGATATCGCCGCTGATGTTCACCTGGTCGAGCGCGATCATCAGCACGAAGAAGGCGACGACGTACCGGGCCAGGTTGCCCAGCGCGTCGGCATCGCCGATCCCGGCGCGGTCGCAGTAGCCTTGCACGGCGGTGCCTACGAACCGCGCGAAGTAGGCGCCGAACGAAAGGATCAGCACCGCCACGATGATCTTCGGAACGAACAGCATCACCCGGCTGAGCAGATCGGTGACGTAGGTCAGGCCCAGTCCGTTGAAGGCGATGATAAGCGCGGCGAGAATGACCAGCCAGTAGGCGAGCAGGCCGCACATCCCGGTGGTGTCGTTGCTCATGCCACCCTGCTCGAGGAACGCATCCAGACCGGAACGCTGCGTGACGATATGGAAGTTGATCGCCCTGAGCGCCTTCTCGATCGCGAAACGCACCGCCTTGGCGATGAGGAAACCGACGACCAGCACCACGATCGCGAGCGCAAGCCGCGGCAGGAAGGCGCCGACCTGGATCAGCACCGCCCTGACGGGCTCCAACATCACGTCAACGCTTTCCATGAATCCTCCCTCCTTCCTTCCTTCCTTTCCGTAGCCGGCGAGCCGTTGTCTCTCACGCTCGGTCGGCTGCGGCGATGCCGGCGATGCCCTGCAGGGGAATCGACACCCACTCGGGTCGGTGATCCAGTTCGTAGCGCAATTCGTAGAGCGCTTTCTCGAGTTCGAACAAGCCGAGCACGCCGCGCCCCGGCTCGAGCGACTCGTACAGCCCGGTGCCTGCGGCAACGGCATCGTACGCGCGCAGGAAGGCCCCGCGCGCCTCGACCTCCCAGACGCGCGCGAAAGGCGCCAGTGCTGCCAGCTCCTCCCCGGTGGCCGCCACGCGCCTCAGCGCGCTCGCGCGGGCATAGCTGAACGAGCGCAGCATGCCGGCCACGTCGCGCAGCGGCGACTGCAGGGTGCGCCTCTGATCGAAGCTGCGGCCCGGTTCGCCTTCGAAGTCGATGATGACGAAATCGTTCTTGACGAGCAGCACCTGGCCGAGGTGGTAGTCGCCGTGCACGCGCGTCCTGAGCATGTCGTGCGCACTCTCGGTGAACTGCTCGATCCGCTGCAGCACCCGACCGCGCGCAGCGAGCACCGCTTGTGCCTCTTCCAGGGCCGCGCCGCTCAGTTGCCCGAGCGCAGACTCCAGCATCGCGAGGCTTTCCCTCGCCTCACCGGCCGCCCGCTCGCGCCAGGCGATCAGGTCCTCGGGCGCCAGAGGCACGGGATCGAAGGCCGGATCGCCGGTGCGCCGGGCGAACGCGAGATGCAGCTCTGCCGTACGCCGTCCCAGCGTTTCGATCAGGTTGACATAGGCGCCGTGGACGCCTTCCGGTAGTTGCTCCGCGCTGCTTCGCCGCAGTTCCAGATAGCGCTCGAGATAGTCCAGGGTGTACTCCCAGCCGTCGCCCTGGTTCGCGACGTAGGCCTGGACCATGGCGAGAGTCATCGTCGCACCGTCGTTCGACTTGTACTCGAGCACGCCGGCCACCGGTACGCAGTTCGGATACTGGACCACCTCGGTCAGGAAGCGACCGACTTCGAACTCCGGGTTCACGCCCTCGCGCAGGTGCCGGTACCCCTTGAGAAAGAGCCGCTCGCCAAGCGCCACAAGGGTGTTGCTGCTTTGCGCAAGCGGCTTGCCGACCGGCTGTTTCCCGATATCGTCGCCGGCGAGCCGGGCAAACGACGTGGTCGGCGTGAAGTGCAAGGTGCCGTGCGTGCTCGGCACCGTGAGGTCGGCGCCGATCGCGCGGATCAGCGCCCGACAGAACTGCTCGTCCGAGAACGCATCGCTCATGACGCCGACGTTTGCCTGCTGGCGGATGCGGGCGACGGTCGTCACGGCGAGCGAGCGCAGTCGCTCCTCGTCGCCGTCTTCCCAAGCCATGGCCAACGGCAGGAAGTACATCGAACGTTCGGGCGGACCGTCGAGCTCGAGCACCTGCAGCAGCCAGTCGCAGCGGCCCTCTTCCCAGACGGCGTGATCGATCAGCCGGGCAGCGGCGAGCGACACGCCCTTCGACGCGTACCAGCGCTGCGTCTCGATGTAGCGCGGCAGCGTGTCCTTCTCGAACTGCGCGCGCGTCTTCACGGCCAGGCCGATGCGCCAAGGTACGACCTGGTCGCGGAACAGGCTGTTCCAGCCGTCGAACAACACCAGCACGGGTCGCTCCTCGACAGGCAGGTGTTCCTCGTGCCAGCTCGGCACCTGTACGTTGACGGCAAGCCGGAACCAGTAGAACCCGTGCGCCGGGATCGTGAGCAGATAGGGCAGTTCGCCGACCGGAGGAAAGGGGGTGCGCCCGAGCAGTTCGATCGGCACGCGCGTCTTGAAGGCGCTCAGGTCGAGCTCCACCGGCTGTGCGGAGCGGGCAAGGTTCGCCACGCACAGGATCGTGTCGTCCTCGTACTCGCGCAGGTAGGCGAGGATCTTCCGATTGCCGGGGTTCAGGAAGACCAGACTGCCGCGCCCGAACGCGCGGCTGGACTGGCGCACCGCGAGCATGCGCCTCATCCAGTGCAGCAGCGACGAGGGATCGCGCTGCTGCGACTCGACGTTGACGGCCTGGTAGCCGTAGATCGGATCCATGATCGGCGGCAGGTACAGGCGCTGCGGATCGGCGCGCGAAAAGCCTGCGTTGCGATCGGGACTCCACTGCATCGGCGTTCGTACCCCGTTGCGATCGCCGATGAAGACGTTGTCGCCCATGCCGATCTCGTCGCCGTAGTAGATGATCGGCGAGCCGCGCATCGACAGCAGCAGGCTGTTCATCAGCTTGATGCGATCCATGTCGTTGTCGAGCAGCGGCGCAAGCCGGCGGCGAATGCCCAGGTTGATGCGCGCACGCGGATCCGCCGCGTACGTGCTGTACATGTAGTCGCGCTCCTTGCTGGTCACCATCTCCAGCGTCAGCTCGTCGTGGTTGCGCAGGAAGATCGCCCACTGGCAGGAATCGGGAATGTCCGGCGTCTGGTGCATGATCTCGACCACCGGAAAGCGGTCTTCCTGCGCGATGGCCATGTACATGCGCGGCATCAGCGGGAAGTGATAGGCCATGTGGCACTCGTCGCCGTCGCCGAAATAGTCGCGAACGTCTTCGGGCCACTGGTTTGCCTCCGCCAGCACGAAGCGGTTGCTGTACCGCGCGTCGATGGCGGCGCGCAACTGCTTGATCACCGCATGGGTCTCGGGCAGGTTCTCGTTGTTGGTGCCGTCGCGCTCGACAAGATAGGGGATGGCGTCCAGGCGGAAGCCGTCCACGCCCATGTCGAGCCAGAAGCGCATCGTGCGAAAGATCGCCTCGAGCACCTTGGGATTGTCGAAGTTCAGGTCCGGCTGGTGGCTGAAGAAGCGGTGCCAGAAGTACGCCTTGGCGACCGGATCCCAGGTCCAGTTCGACGTCTCGGTGTCGGTGAAGATGATCCGCGTGCCCTGGTACTTCTGGTCGGTGTCGCTCCAGACGTAGAAATCGCGCTCCGGAGAACCGGGCGGCGCACGCCGCGCGGCCTGGAACCAGGGATGCGCATCCGAGGTGTGGTTGATCACCAGCTCGGTGATCACCTTGAGGCCGCGCCGATGGGCCTCCTCGAGCATGACCCGGAAGTCCTCGATCGAGCCGTACTGCGGATGCACGTCGTCGTAGTCCGAGATGTCGTACCCGTCGTCGCGCAGCGGCGACGGGTAGAACGGCATCAGCCAGATCGTGTTGACGCCCAGTTCCTTGACGTAATCCAGCCGGGACGTGACTCCCTTGAAGTCGCCCATCCCGTCGTTGTCGGTATCGAAGAACGCCTTGACGTTGAGCTGATAGATCACCGCGTCCTTGAACCAGAGGGGATCGTCCTCCTGCACGGCACCGGTTTCGCGGGCGGCGGCCTCCAGTTCGACCGCCTCGATCTCGGTGCTGCGCGGCGCGTTCATCATCGGCGGTCCTTCACTGGAAGTAGTCGAAGTCCTGCTCCCGCCGAAGGTGTCGGCGTACCCGGAAGACATGCGCTGGAACACGCTGCGGGTCGAGCAGGACGAAGTTGTGAGACCCCTGCCAGACGAAGCGCTGGTCGGTGAGGAGGTCGTGCACCTCGTAGCGTGCATCCGGTTCGATGCCGAGCACCGCGAGATCCAGGTCGAGCCAGCCGGACTGGGTGTGACGCGGGTCCAGGTTGACGACGGTCAGGATGATGTTGTCCGATCCGGGCGTGGATTTCAGGTACGCGATCAGCTGCTCGTTGTCGGTTGGCACGAAGCGCAGGCTTCGATTCGCGTGCAAGGCGGGATTGTCGCGGCGAATGTCGTTCACCCGGGCGATGAACCCGGCCAGGCTGTCCGGACGGTCGAGATGCCAGTGGCGCAGCTGGTACTTCTCCGAGTCGAGGTACTCCTCGCTACCCGGCTCGCGCGGCACATGTTCCTGCAATTCGTAGGCCGGCCCGTAGATGCCGTAGTTCGCGGCCAACGTGGCCGCGAGCACCAGCCGGGCCATGAACATCGGCTGGCCGCCCCGCTGCAGTTGCTCGTGGAGAATGTCCGGCGTGTTCGGCCAGACGTTCGGCCGGAAGTACTCGCGGCCCGGGCCCTGCGCAAGTTCGGTGAAGTACTCGGTCAGTTCCTGCTTTGTGTTGCGCCAGGTGAAATAGGTGTAGGACTGCGAGAAGCCGAGCTTGGCCAACCGGTGCATCACCTTGGGTCGCGTGAAGGCTTCGGCCAGGAAGAGGACCTCGGGGTGATCGCGCTTGATCTCCCCGATCGCCCATTCCCAGAAGGGGAACGCCTTGGTATGAGGGTTGTCGACGCGAAAGATCTTCACACCGGTGCCGATCCAGAAATCGAACACGCCCTTCAGCGCGTTCCACAACGCGCGCCAATCCTCGCTCTCGAAGTCGAACGGGAAGATGTCCTGGTACTTCTTGGGCGGGTTTTCCGCGTATTGCACCGTACCGTCGGGGCGCCAGCGAAACCAGTCCGGGTGTGCCTTCACCCAGGGGTGGTCGGGGGCGCACTGAAAGGCGATGTCGAGCGCGATCTCCAGTCCGTGCTGCTGCGCCTGAGCAACGAGGCGGCGGAAATCTTCGAGCGTGCCCAGCTCCGGCAGGATGTCAGTGTGCCCGCCTTCGGCAGCGCCGATCGCCCACGGACTGCCGACGTCGTCCGCGCCGGCCACCAGCGCGTTGTTCGGACCCTTGCGCTTCTCGCGCCCGACCGGGTGGATCGGCGGGAAGTACAACACGTCGAAGCCGAGGCCTGCGACGTAGGGCAAGCGGGCCTCGACATCGCGAAAGCTTCCGTGAGCGCCGGCCACCTCCGAGGTCGAGCGCGGAAAGAGCTCGTACCAGGTGCTGTAGCGCGCCCGTTCGCGATCGACCACGAGCGGCATCTCCATCGGCCAGTCCGTTTGATGGCTGCGATCCGGGTATTTCCTTGCCAGTTCGGACAACGCCGGATCGAGTGCGCCGGCCTTCAGCGCCTCGGCGTCGGAGCTCGCCTTCTTGCCCTGGCTGCGCAGGCGCTGCGCCCAAGCCGCCAGCAATTTGCGGTCAGCGGCGCGCGCGCGTGCCGCAGCCGCGTCGATGAGTTCGGCGCCGACCCGGGCGGCGATGCGAATGTCGTCCGCCTCGACCCGGCGCTCGAGCTCGTGATGCCAGGATTCGAAGTGGTCGACCCAGCCCGCCACCGTATAGAAATAGCGACCGGGAGCCGGCGCCTGAAAGACGGCGCACCAGAGATCGTTGCCCTGCGCCTGCATCGGGACCTCGAGCCAGTCCGGGGACTGCTCGGCGCGCCAGCGCAGCATCACTCGCGGAACGTCATGGCCGTCGGTGAAGCAGTCCGCCTCGATTTCGACCTGATCGCCGGCAATCCGCTTGACCGCGAACCGGCCGCCGTCCACAGATGGACGAACGGCGTCGATGACGACACGCACGCGGCCGTCGACATCGACAGGGGCGGCGCTGGACTGCGGCGTTCCGCCGGGACGGGTGGCCTGGGCGGCACTGCGCGCAGTAGCGCTGCGCACGACGGGATCCACCTTGGGCCCGGTGCCCGCGCGCGCCTTTCGCGCGGCACGAGGAAGTGCGCTCTGACCCTCCGCCCCAGCAGGATCCGGCTGGGTGCCGGAATCGGCGTCTGCATCGATTTCAGCCATGGCCTTCCCGTTTGAGGACGATCACCGAAAGCGGCGGCAGGGTCAACGCCAGCGAATGCGAGCGGCCGTGCGACGGCACGGGCGCGGAGCGCAGGCCACCCAGGTTGCCCCACCCGGAGCCGCCGTAATCGCGCGCATCGCTGTTCACGATCTCGCGCCAGAAGCCCGCGCCTGGCACGCCGACAACGTAGTTCTGGCGCGGGACCGGGGTGAAGTTGCACGCCACCAGCAGCGGTTCGGCGCCTGGCGCTCGCGCCTTGCGCAGGAAAGCGATCACGCTGTGGGCTGCGTCGCCCCCTTCGACCCACTCGAAGCCGGCTGGCTCGAAATCGACCTCGTGGAGCGCCGGCTCGCTGCGATAGACCCGGTTCAGCTCCTTGACAAAACGCTGCACGCCAGCATGTTCGGCGCCATCCAGCGACTTCCAGTCGAGCTCGCCCTCGTGCGCCCACTCCCGCCGCTGGCCGAATTCGCAGCCCATGAAGAGCAGTTTCTTGCCAGGATGGGTCCACATGTAGCCGAAAAGAGTTCTCAGGTTGGCAAACTTTTGCCAGTTGTCTCCCGGCATCTTGCCGATCAGCGAACCCTTGCCGTACACCACTTCGTCGTGCGACAGCGGCAGCATGAAGTTTTCGTTGAAGGCGTAGACCAGCGAGAAGGTCAACTGGTTGTGGTGATACTTGCGGTGGATCGGCTCTTGTTGCATGTACGACAGCGTGTCGTGCATCCAGCCCATGTTCCATTTCATGCCGAACCCCAGCCCGCCCATGTCGGTCGGGCGCGATACCATCGGCCAGGCAGTGGACTCCTCGGCGATCGTCATTGCGTCGGGATGGTCGCGATACACCGAGCGGTTCAGCACGCGCAAGAACTCGACCGCTTCCAGGTTCTCCCTGCCGCCATGGCGATTCGGGATCCACTCGCCTTCCTTGCGGGCGTAGTCCAGGTAGAGCATCGAGGCGACCGCGTCGACGCGCAGGCCGTCGACGTGGTACCGATCCAGCCAGAACAGCGCCGACGACAACAGGAAACTGCGCACCTCGTTGCGGCCGTAGTTGAAGATGCTCGAACCCCATTCCGGGTGGAAACCCTGGCGCGGGTCGGCATGCTCGTACAGGTGCGTACCGTCGAAATACCCCAGCCCGTGCTCATCCGTCGGAAAGTGCGAAGGCACCCAGTCGAGGATCACGCCGATCCCGCGCGCGTGAAGGTGATCGACGAAGTACATGAAATCCTGCGGCGTGCCGTAGCGGGCGGTAGGCGCAAAGTAGCCCGTCGTCTGGTAGCCCCAGGAACCGTAGAACGGATGCTCGGTGACCGGCATCAGTTCTACGTGCGTGAAACCGAGGTCGTTCAGGTAGTCGCCCAGTTCGTGAGCCAGTTCGCGGTAGCCCAGATATTCACCGTTTCTGCGGCGCCACGAACCCGGGTGCAGTTCATAGACCGCGACCGGCGCAGCCAGGCCATTGCGCGCAGCGCGCGTGCGCATCCAGTCGGCGTCGGTCCACTCGTAGTCGAGGGTCCAGACGCGCGAGCCGGTAGCCGGCGGCAGTTCCGAGAAAAAACCGAAGGGATCGGCCTTGTCGACGACGTAGTCACCGACCTGCGAAACGACCCGATACTTATACGCCTGCCCGCGCCGTACATTCGGCATCAGGCCTTCCCAGATTCCCGACCCGTCGGGCCGCGGCGCAAGTTCGTCGGTCCCTGGCGTCCAGCCGTTCCAGTCGCCGATCACGGAAACCGAGCGCGCGTTCGGCGCCCAGACGGCGAACCGTGCGCCGTCTCCCTCGTCGGGGAGATGGCAACCGAGGCTGTCGTACAGGCGGCTGTGGGTTCCTTCGCGAAACAGGTAGAGGTCGTGGTCGGTCAACACGTCAAGGTCGGCTGAGTATCGAGAAGCAGGCCGCGCAGGCAAGAAGCGTTCCTGTGCTGGGGGCAGTGGCGGTGTCACGGCGATCCGCCGGTGTCACGGGGGAACCGCCGGTGTCACGGGCGATCCCGCGGATGTCAAGAGCGATCGGCGGTGTCACGAACGATCGCCACGCGCCCAGGGCCTGAGCACGTCGATGATGCGCTCGATCAGTTGCGCCACGTCCAACTGGTGGGCGAGCTGGTAGCGCGCGGCGCTTGCGTCGCCCGGTTCCACCCGCACCGTCAGCCATTCTGCAGGCGCCTGCTGGAAGACGATCTCGTCGGTATCGTCGTCGCCGACGAACATCACGCCCTGGGTGCCCGCCTTTTGCGCGATGCTGACGAGCGCCTCGAACTTGGTGACTGCGCCCGGAGGCAGGAGGTTGAACAGGCACTTTCCGCCGATCACTCGCGGCGCCGGCCGCAGCTTTTCGATCAGCCCGCTAATCACCTCGCTCGCGCCAGCCGGATCACGAGCGCGCCGATAGTGAATCGACAAGGTGGCGCCCTTGTCCTCGATCTCGATCCCGGGGTCGCCCTGCGGCCCGCCAAGCGCTTGCTCGAGGGTTTGCCGCCAGTCGCGGCAGACCGCCCGTCCGCGCGCGGCCTGCTGCGGATCGCGATCGAGACCGTCGTTGCCGTGGTTGCCCACGAGGTATCGCGCCCCCGTGCCCGCACGCTTGCGCAAGTCGTCGAGCCCGCGTCCCGAGACGATCGCAAGTGGCGCAAGCGCGGCGAGTTCGCGCACGCGGGCAGCGAGCGGAGGAGGCATGCGCGCGTCGTCCGGACGCTCGACGATAGGCGCCAGGGTGCCGTCGAAATCGAACGCGATCAGCGCGGGGGCCGAGAGCACCCGGCGCAGGTCGCCATCGCCTTCGGGCTCGAGGATGGAGGGCAGGAGTTGCATCGTCGGTATCCCGTTCGTGGGGTGGTGGGAGTCATCCCAACTGGGCTTCGCTGCTCTGCGCCTCGCCATTGCCCAGGCGTGCGCGCAGTCTGGCGCGGCGGCGCAGGCGACCCGCGTCGAGGAGCATCCTGCCTGCCCAGCGGAACACGTTGAACTCGCGCACCAGTTGCCGCATGCTGCGCATCCGCGCGATCTGCTCGGCTTCGGGCATCGTGAGCGCGCTGTTCAGCGACTCCGCGACCTGGTCGATGTGGTACGGATTGACGATCAGTGCCTCGGGCAGCTCGCGCGCTGCGCCCGCGAACTGGCTCAGGATCAGCACGCCGCGTTCGTCGTCGCGCGAGCCGATGAACTCCTTGGCCACCAGGTTCATGCCGTCGTGCAGGCTGGTCACGAGACAGACGTCGCAGGCACGGTAATGGTCGAATACGGAGGCAGTGTCGTGGTGCTCGATCTCGAGGCGGATCGGCTCGGGGCCGCGGCCGGCGAAGCGCGCATTGATCTTCGCGGCTTCTTCCCGGACAAGGAACTCGAAGCGCTGATATTCGTCCAGGATCGAACGCGAGGGCGCGGCGATCTGGATCAAGGTGAAGGAGCCGATCCACTCCGGGTGCAGATCGAGCAGGCGCTCCACCGCCTGCATGCGCTCGATGATGCCCTTCGTATAGTCGAGGCGGTCCACGCCGAGTGCGATCCGGTGCGTCGCCGGGAGACCCAGCCGCTCGCGCAGGGCGCGACGGGTCGCGTTGATCTGCTCCGGCGAAACCGGATCGGGCCAGGCGATCGAGATCGGGTAGGCCTCCACGCGCGTCGGCTGTCCGCCCACCGTGACCGTGGAAGACTCGTGCTCGATGCGGGCCTCGAGGAAGCGGTCCACCGTCTCCAGGAAGTTCTTGCAGTGATATCGCGTGTGAAAGCCGAGGATGTCGCTTCCGAGCAGGCCGTCCAGGATCTCGCGTTTCCAGGGACAGATGCCGAAGGACTCGGGGTTCGGCCAGGGAATGTGCCAGAACATGATGATCGTGGCCTTCGGCAGGCCTTCGCGCACGTAGCGCGGCACCAGCGCGAGGTGGTAGTCCTGCACCAGCACGACCGGATCCTCGGTCTTGGCCTCTGCGAGGACCGCATCCGCAAAGCGCCGGTTCACGAGTTTGTACTGCTCCCAGTCGTCCGTGCGAAATACCGGTCGCACGTGCGCGATGTGACAGAGCGGCCAGAGCCCTTCGTTGGAAAAGCCGTAGTAGTAGCCGTTCTCCTCCGCCTCGCTCAGCCAGACCCGGCGCAGGGTGTACGAGGGGTTGGCGGGCGGCACCGCGAGGCGACCGACCTGGTCGGCACTCTCGCGATCGGCCGCGCCGCTGCCGTGCGCGATCCAGGTACCCGAGCAGGCCCGCATGACGGGTTCGACGGCCGTGACGAGCCCGCTTGCCGGCCGGCGCACGATCGCTCCGGAGGGGCCGGCCTCGTGGATGTACGGTTCTCGGTTCGAGACGACGATGATTTCGTCGCCGGACAGTTGCTCGCGCAGGAGCGTTCTCAGGGTGGCCGGCGTCCACTGCAGGGTGCTGTCGTCATGAAGCCGCTGCTCGCTCTCCATGTCGCGCAGCAGGTCGCGCAGGTCTCCGAGCAGCGGGGCGATCTCGGGCGCACGCCCCGCTGCCGGCGCCAGCTCGCTTTCGCCACGCAAGGTGGAACGCACGCCTGCTACCCATCCACGCAAGCTCAGTTGCGCAACGAGCACCGTGATGCCGGCAACGATCAACCCTGCCAGGAGGAAAAGTCCGAATACCCAGAACCGGGTGTCGGCGCTGCGGCGCTGCACGAAGCTCATGTCGTGCACGATCAGCAGCTTGCCGACTGTCTGCTGGCCGCTCACGAGAGGCTTGATCGCCACGTGCAGCGCGCCTTCCATCAGCCCCTGGCCCGGCGTATTGCAGCGCACCGCATCGGGCCACGTGTCGGTGCGCACGATCATGGTGTCGTCGGGCGTGCAGAGCGCCAGTGCGTAGAGCCGCTCGTCTCGCAAGCTGCGCTCGAAGCGCTGCCGGATCGTCTCCAGGTCGCCGGTTGCCAACGGTGCCGCGATCACGTCCTGAAGGGAGTTCCCGACCAGTTCGGCGCGGATCTCGACATCGTGCACCGCCCACTTCAGGGCCAGGGCATCGATCAGCGGCATCACGAGCAACGCCATGCCGAACAGGGCAATGGCCAGCGGCAGCACGAAGCGCAGCGACAATCTCAGTGTTCTGGGCATCGGCACGTTTGCGCTCCGCTCGAGCCCGTGGCGAGGGTGGCGCATGAGCGGCAAGCACCGCTTCGCGTTACCACCCCGAGCAACGTATAGTCTGTGCACATGTTGAGGCGAGTTTAGTTGAAGATCGACAATCGACCATCCGATGGGCAAACCGAATGGCTGTTCGCAGACATCGGCGGCACCAACGCCCGTTTCTGTCGCTGGCGCCCGGACGCAGGATGCGAGGCCACGAGCCGGTCGCCTGCGGACGCGTTCGGCAACCTTGCTGATGCGGTGCGGGCCTTCGAGGACAGCCAGCCGGGGCGCATGACGCACGCGGCGCTCGCGATCGCGCTGCCGGTGCGCGAGGGTCCGGCGCAGATGACGAACCGGGGCTGGACACTCGATGTCCCGGCCCTGCGGCGCACTCTCGGGCTGCAGGCCCTGAACGTCGTCAACGACTTCGTTGCCGCCGCCGCCGGAGTGCCCTCGCTCGACGGGCAGGCGGCCCGGACGCTGCGCGAGGGGTCGCCGCGATCGGGCAATCTCTTGCTCATCGGGCCCGGCACCGGGCTCGGGATGGCGGCCTTGTTCGATGCAGGCGCGCCCGGCGAACGGGTCGTGGCGAGCGAGGGCGGGCACATGACCTTCGCGTGGCACGAGGCGGCGCTCGACGATTTGTGCAACGAGGCGCGCGCGCGCTGGGGCCGCGTATCGTGGGAGCGGCTGCTGAGCGGCAGTGGCCTGGGCCTGCTCTACAAATGGCAGGCTGGCATCGAAACACTTGCGGAAGCCCGCGACGTATCGTCGCGAGCCGCGCAGGGCGAACCGGCCGCGCAACGCGCGGTTACGTGGTTTTCCAGATTGCTCGGCGCGTGCGCCGGCGACCTGTGCCTCGCATTCGGTGCCGACGGCGGGGTGTGGCTCACCGGGGGCGTGCTCGACGGGCTCGACGCGAGCTTCGATGCGGATGCGTTCCTGGAGGCCTTCGACGACAAGGGCCGCCACGCCGAGCGCCAGAGCCGGGTGCCGGTGCGGCGCGTGCTTGCACGCGATCTCGCCTTTCGCGGCCTGGCGCGCATCACGCAGGGCGCGTGCAAGGCCCCCGGCCTGTTCGCCACCCCGGAAGGAATCGAGGAGCGCTATTGAGGAGTGCGGAGTGCGCCACGCATTCACCGCACAGTCTAGAATCGATCGCAGACCCATTTTTCGCCCGGCTCGCACCGGTGCTTCGCCGTGACCGACACTCCGCGCCCCGACCGAACTGCCTCCGGCATCGACCTCGACGAGATTTCGCGTCTCATCGACGCGCTCGAACATGACCTCGCGCGTGCCCGCACCGACTCCTCGCACATCGATTCACTGCGTGCCGAGGTAGACCAGTTGCGTGCCATGCTGGGCGTCGAGGAGCCCGCTTCGGAGGATCTGCAACGGGAACTGTCGGGCCTGCGCGACCTGATGCACCGGCTCGGCGACGAGTTGATCAACGACGCTTTCGAGGGCAGTCAATACATCACCCGGATCGGCCGGATGCTGGGCCTGTAGGCGATGAACGGCGCTGAATCGCTCGTGCGTACGCTGCTCGCCAGCAGGGTCGATGTCTGCTTCACCAACCCCGGGACCTCGGAAATGCATTTCGTGGCTGCCCTTGACACCGTGCCAGGGATGCGCTGCGTTCTCGGACTGTTCGAGGGCGTGGTCACGGGCGCCGCCGACGGATACGCGCGCATGGCCGACCGGCCGGCAGCCACCCTCCTTCACCTCGGCCCGGGGCTGGCCAACGGCGCCGCCAATCTTCACAACGCGCGCAAGGCTCGCAGCCCGGTGGTCAATGTCGTCGGCGAACACGCGATGCTTCATCGCGCCTATGAAACGCCGCTCGCGACCGATGTCGAGGCAATCGCCCGGCCGTTCTCCCACTGGGTGCACACCTCGCCGGACTCGCGTTCGCTGGCCGGCGACGCTGCAGAGGCGGTACGCCAGGCACGAAGCGGGGCGGGCAGGATCGCTACGTTGATCCTGCCCGCGGACACCGCCTGGAACGAATCCGACGGTCCTGCGGCGCCGCGGGAGCCGCCGCCGCGCACGACGGCCGATGCGCGGGCGATCGCCGACGCGGCCAAGGCCTTGCGCTCGGGCAAGCGAGTGGCGCTGATGATGTCAGGCCGCGCTCTGCGCGAGCCCTGCCTTGGCCTGGCCGGCCGGATTGCATCGGCCACCGGCGCGCGCCTGCTCTCGCAACAGTCGAACGCCCGCGTCGAGCGAGGCCGAGGGAGGATCGTCGTGCCGCGGGTGCCCTACCCCGTCGACCAGGCGCTCTCCGTATTGGCGGACGTCGAAGTCCTGCTCCTCCTCGGCGCCAACCCGCCCGCCTCCTTCTTCGCCTATCCGGGCAAGCCGTCGATGATGACCGCGCCCGGCTGCACCACGATCCGTGTGGCAGAGCCGGATGCCGATCTCGAACACGCGCTGCGCGGGCTGGCCGAAGAAGCCGGCGCGAACCGTGCACCGGTACCGGTGAACGGCGCAGTCTGCCCGGCGCCGGCGAGCGGTGCGCTGACCGCGGGGGCGGCCATGCAATCGGTTGCCGCCATGCTGCCCGACCAGGCGATACTTTGCGACGAATCCGTCTCCTCGGGACGCAGCCTCTTCCGGTACACCGATGGCGCGGCACCTCACGACTATCTGCAATTGACCGGGGGGGCGATCGGCGGCGGCCTGCCGATGGCCACGGGAGCGGCGCTCGCCTGCCCCGACCGCAAGGTCGTGAGCCTGGAAGGCGACGGCAGCGGCATGTACACACTGCAGTCGCTGTGGACGCAGGCGCGCGAACGGCTCGATGTCGTCACGGTGGTGCTCGCCAACCGCGGCTACAAGATCCTTCAGGGGGAATTGAAGGGTGTCGGCATCGACAATCCCGGCAAACGTGCGCAACGGATGCTCGCCGTCGAGGATCCGGAGCTCGACTGGGTCGCTCTGGCCCGCGGACTCGGTGTCGAAGCCGCCGCGGCAGACAGCGCCGAGCGTTTCAATGATCTTTTCACAGGCGCCTTGCGTCGCCGCGGCCCGTTCGTGATCGAAGCGCGCCTGTCGTGAGCGCGCCGCCGCGAGCTGCGCGAGGGCGCGCGCGAGGGCGGCCGCGAGCCGCGCGAGGGCGCCGGTGAGCGGGCTGGCCGCACGCAGGCGCGCCCGGCTCTTCCCGGGTTGGATCGTCGTCTGGGCGGCGTTCGCCGCCATGACGGTGATTTTCGGGATCGCCTATTCGTTTGCCGCGTTCTTCGAGCCGTTTGCGCAAGCATTCGACGCGCGACGCGCCGACGTGTCATGGGTGTTCGGCCTGTCCTCGCTGCTGTACTTCTCTTTCGGGGCGGTGGGCGGAGCGCTGGCGGACCGCTTCGGACCGCGCGCTACAAGCCTGGCCGGAATGGCGATCCTGGCCGCCGGGCTGCTCGCCTCGAGCGTCGCAAGCGACTTGCAGAGCATCTACCTGGCGTACGGTCTGGGCACGGGGATCGGTGTGGCTCTCGTCTACACCCCGTCGATGGGCGCGGTGCAGCCCTGGTTCGTTCGGCACCGCGGCCTCGCCTCCGGGATCGCAAGCTCCGGGGTGGGCGCCGGCACGCTGGTCGTGCCGATCGTCGCAAGCTGGCTGATCGCGAGCCTGGACTGGCGCGAAGCCATGCGCTGGATGGCGCTCGGCGTGCTCGTGTTCGGTTCGGTTGCTGCCTGGGGCCTCGATCGCGACCCGGGCCGGCGCGGCTTCGCTGCCGACGGCGAGCCGCCGGCGCCGCGCCCGGCTCCGCCGATCGGCGCACCGGGTGCCGAGGGTTCGCAGCGCCATCTCCCTCCCGGCCTCACGTTGCGCGAAACCCTGCTCACGCGCAGCTTTCGCTGGCTGTATCTCAGCACGCTCGCGGGCGGCGTGCCGATGTTCGTGCCATTCGCGCACTTGTCGGCCTCGGCGCGCGACGGTGGCATCGCCGATACGGAGGCGGTTGCCCTGGTCGGGCTGATCGGAATCGGCAGCCTGTTCGGCCGCTTCGGGATCGGCGTCCTCGCCGACCGGCTCGGACGGCTTCGCACCCTTGGCGTCGCCGAGGCGATGCTCGGTGCCTCGTTTCTCATCTGGGCGGCGGCCGACGGCTACCTTGCGTTCGCGATCTTCGCGGTCGTCTTCGGCCTGTCCTACGGCGGAATCGTTTCCCTGCTGCCACCCATCTGCAGCGATCTGTACGGATTGCGAGCCGTGTCCGGCATCATCGGGCTGCTCTATACCGGCGCGGCCTTCGGCGCACTGGTCGGGCCGGTGGCCGCGGGAGCGCTGTTCGACCTGACCGGCAGCTACCTGTGGGCGCTTGCCCTGTGCGGAGTCGGCGGCATTGTGGCAACTCTCTCCGCATGGCGCGTACTGCGGGTGTCTCAGGAGGCTATCTCATGTCACTCTTCGATCTGACCGGCAAGGTCGCAATCATCACTGGCGGCAGCCGCGGCATCGGTCGCGCGATCGCGCAACGGATGGCCGAGCACGGCGCCCGGGTTGTCGTCTCCAGCCGCAAGCTCGACGCCTGCGAGCAGGTCGTCCAGGAAATCCGTTCCCATGGCGGCGAAGCGCTCGCGGTGGCCTGCAACATCGGCCGCAAGAACGAACTCCAGGCGCTGGTCGATACCAGCGTCGCGCACTGGGGGCAGGTCGACATCCTGGTCTGCAATGCGGCGGTGAACCCCTATTTCGGGCCTTCCGTCGACATGCCCGACGAGGCCTACGACCGGATCATGAACAGCAACGTGCGCAGCAACTTCTGGCTGTGCAACATGGTCGCTCCCGGGATGGCGCAGCGCGGCGATGGCGCCATCGTCATCGTCTCGTCGATCGGCGGATTCCAGGGCTCCGACGTGCTTGGCGTGTACTGCATATCGAAGGCGGCCGACATGCAACTCGCGCGCAACCTTGCCGTGGAATGGGGCACGAAGAACGTTCGCGCCAACTGCATCGCACCCGGGCTCATCAAGACCGATTTTGCAAGAGCCCTCTGGGAAGACCCGAAGCTCCATGAGCAAAGCGTCGCGCACACGGCGCTGCGGCGCATCGGCAGCCCCGACGAGATCGCCGGTGCGGCGATCTTCCTCGCCTCCCCGGCGGGGTGCTACACCACGGGCCAGACCATCATCGTCGACGGCGGCCGTCTCGCCGGGATGTCGCGCGCGCAATAGCGCCGCAGCCGAAACGAGGCGCGGGCGTCAGTCCTTCTCGTCAGTCCTTCTCGTCACCGGCGCGGCACTCGTCCCGGCTAAGTGGCGGGCCGTGAAAGGCAATCGTGTCCGGGCCGTTGGTGCCGCCCGTCATCACGAAGGTCATCGCCTCGTCCATCGTCCAGTCGGTGGACACCACCTTCGACAGGGGCACGATCTCGATGTAGCCCGATGTCGGGTTGGGCGCCGTCGGTACGTAGACGGCTGCCACGTCTTCTCCGGTTGCTTCGTCACGCATGACCTTGGTGACGAAACCGATCGTCTTCATGTCCGGAGAGGGGAACTCGATCAGGACCACCCGCTGTACGCCCGCCGGCCGTTCCCGCAGAGTTGCCACGAAGCGCTTGGTGGCGCCGTAGACCGCGGCCACCAGGGGCACCCGTTCGAGCAGCGCCTCAGCCCATCCGATGACCCGCTGGCCGAGCAGGCGGCTCGAAAACCAGCCGAGCAGCACCAGCAGGGCCAGCGTGATCACCGCGGCCGCAAATGACTGGAACCAGGACTGCAGCAGCCACTGCGCGGCATCCGGAGCCATAGGGGCGAGCGCGCGCGACAAGGCGAGCACGCCGGGCCC